>Ga0187890_10000359_pt1 | contig 32650 bp, 27 predicted proteins | sample June2016WEW_21_1_FD_133005 | JGI IMG/M metagenome (GOLD analysis project Ga0187890, IMG submission 133005) | Peatland microbial communities from SPRUCE experiment site at the Marcell Experimental Forest, Minnesota, USA - June2016WEW_21_10 | ecosystem: Environmental > Terrestrial > Soil >... | reverse complement strand
GAGTCCCGCCCCACGATTATGGCCAACTATTCCACAACGGCCACGAGCTTTGAAGCAATAATCCGTTGGTCGGACGTGACCAACCGAAGGCGGTGGACGCGGGCAGTGGCTACGATGGCCCGAGTTGCGGGATCCCGCAATGTATCGCCCAAGGCCGCGACCTCGGCGGCCACATCGACATCCAGGGGAATCACATGGAATCCACCGCCCGCGTCGAGGGTGGCGAACAGCTCCTGAACGGGGACCCGCAGGCGGGTACCACCTTCACCGAACAGCAATGCCATCTCGATCAGTGTGATGGCGCTCACCCCGAGCGATTCCCCTTGCTGGATCGCGCCGCGCAGCACGCGAACTTGATCCCGCGAGAGCCTCTTGGGTTCCACAAGCCAGCGAACGAGCACGTGAGTATCAAGGAGAAAGCGAGGGGACAGAGCGGGAATCCTCTATTTTTTGCGGACGGCTTCCCACAGATCCGACATGTCGGCGGTTAGCTGTTCCTCCGCAATATGCACCTTGCCCCTCCAGGCGCCCTCAGACGACGGCCACCGCCGCTTCTGAACCGGTCCAACTGTGGCCATGGGCCGGCCCCGTTTGGTAACGGTGATGGTTCCGCCCTTGCGGCCGATTTCATCCATCAGCGCGAGGCACTTTGCCTTGAATTCCGTCGCAGTCACCACGCGACTCTCCATGCGTCCATCGTAGCACAACCAAAATGGTCATCTGACCACAAGCGTCGCGCTGTCCCTCGCTGCCTGCGCTGGCTGTCGCTTAATGTGCGTGTCTTGGATTTCCTAGTATTGGTGAGGCTTCCCAACGGCCGGATTGGAAACGACCCAGGCTGCGCAGGCGCAGGGCCAGCCCCACCATGCAGACTGCACTGAAACCAAAATAGGAGCCAAGCCAAAGAAGGTCTGAGTGTGACCCCGGCTCTATCTTGATCCAGCGAAGCCCCAAAGCAAGAAACGCCACGGCAAGACCAAACGAGGTCACTCCGGCCAAAGCCAGAAACCACCCGTCGGCGAAATGAAGCTGACGACGCAAGGTTCGGGCGACTGCCAATTCAAGAATGCCGCTGCTCATTGCCATCATGATGATCAGGAGCGCGATAGTAAGGAAGCTAATTCGAAAACGGGTTAAGCCGTATTGGATCACTCCGAGTGCGCCCAGCGCCAGACCATTCAGCACCAAGAGCCAGCCTTTGCCGGTGGCGGACCTCCAAATGCCGGCTGCGATCGTGCAAGCTCCCGCCGCCAGCGCGAGTTTACCGACAAACACAATCGTGCCGTTCCATGAGTGGAAAGTCAGCGGTCCATCCGTTTCCTGCATGACTACGTAGATGACCGAGATTATCGCGTCAAGAACGCCACACAATGCCAGCAACACCCAGTTCCTAGTCAGCGTTTGGATCACCGCCCCACCGCCATCTCCCGCGCGGGCGTCATGAACTCCAGCAACGCCCGCTTGATCTCCGGCGGAATGTTGAAGCGCTCGATCTCATTCAAATCGCCGGCGGCGTACTGCACGGCATCCCTATTCATGGCGATGGCGATAAACAGGTGGCGAGTCACTTCGTGGAACAGTCCCCGCGGCTCTTGCTTCTCCGCCTGAAAAGTGAGGGCGCGCACGGGCGTCTCCTCGCCGGCCAAGCTGGCTTCGTACGCCATCGCCACTTCGGTCGAAATGCGTTTCTCGTAATCGGCTTGGATGCGCCGCGCTCTGTCCCTCCAGGAGATTTCCTGGTAGACCAGCGCGGCGACCGCGAACAGCAAAGCTATTTCCAGGGGCGTCATGTTCGGTCCTCAGCCTCGCTTCGCCTTCATGTCCGCCAGCATCTTCTCGATCTGGTCCTGCTTTTCGAGCGCGGCCAGTTGCTCCTCCACGTCGTCCTTGAACAACTCCGCCTTGGCCTGGCTGACGGCCTCGCTGTGGCGGACCTTGTCCTTCATCCGATCGAAAGTAGCGGCCGTTGAATGGTCGCTGGTGGCAAACTGCGCGTCGGTCGCCTTGGTGGCGGCGCGCGCGCGGCGATGCTGCGCAATCAGCACATCCTTCTTCGCCTCCGCTTCCGCCAGTTTCTGCGCCAGCTTTTGCAAGGCGGACTTCAGATTCTCCACCTGCTGCTTCTGATCGGCCACCTGCTGCCGGAAGCTCTCCCCCATGTTGCGGTAACTCACCGAGCGCTCCAGCGCCACGCGCGCCAGGTCGTCCTGCTTCTTATCCACGGCCATCTCCGCTTTGCGCACCCATTCCGCGGTCTTCTCTTCGTTTTCCTGGTGCTTCTTCTCCAGCACGTGCATATCGGCGATGGCGATGGCCACCTGTGTTTTGACCTGCAGCAGTTGGTTCTGCATATCGAGAATCACCTGCTTGATCATTTTTTCCGGATCTTCGGCCTTATCGATAAGGTCGTTGAGGTTCGCGCGAACCAATGTGGATACTCGTTCCAAAAGTGCCATAATCTTTCTCCTTCTCGCCTGGGCCACCCGTTGAGGCGAGCGGCCCAAGCCCTTCTGACTTCTGACTTCTGACTTCTGACTTCTGTCTTCTGCCTTCTACCCCTCGGGTGGCTTAGGCTTGTCTCCAATCTGTCTCACCTTGGCGAACAGATCGGACATCTTCATCCCGGAGAGCGTTTCAAACAGCGCGGGAATCTGCGCCGCCATGGCGGTCATATCTCCGGTGATCTTGTTCATGCCTGCCGCGTGGCCATCGCCCGTCGAGACGATGGTGATCTTGTCTACGTTGGCCAGCGGCGCGGCCAGCGCGCGCATGATCTCCGGTAAGCCGGTGATGAGCTTGTCCACGACCGCGGCCTGGTTGTATTCCTGGTAAGCCTCGGCTTTCACGTTCATCGCCCGCGCCTCGGCGTCGCCCTTCTTGAAGATGATTTCGGCTTCGGCCTCGCCCTGCGCGCGAATGGCGGCGGCGTGACCGTCGGCTTCCATCACCAGCTTCGACTTCTCGGCTTCGGCCAGCGTCTCAATGCGCCGGCGCTCCACCTCGGCCGGCTTCAGGACGGTGGCGATCAACTCGCGCTCGCGGCGCTGAATTTCAGCGTCCTGCACGGCGACTTCGTGCTCCTTCTGCACCTGCTGGATCTTCACCTGCTCCGCGATCACCTGCTGCTGCATGATGTTGGTCTGAATCTCGTAAGCCTTATCGGCCGTGGCCTGTTGCTTCTGAGCCGTCTCTTTGTAGTTGGCTTTCTTGATCTCCAGGTCGCGCGTGGCTTCGGCCTGCTTGGCCTGCGAGAGCGTCTCGGCGAGCACCCGCTCCTGGGTGGCCTGGGCCGTGGCCACGGCGGCGGCGCGCGTGGCTTCGGCGCGCTTAATGGCCGTGTCGCGCTCGGCTTCGGCGGCGGCTACATCGGCGTCGCGCTTGATCCGCGCCACGTCCGGCCGCCCCATGTTGGAGATGTACTCGTTCTTGTCGCGAACTTCCTTGATGGTGAATGAAATCACTTCCAGCCCCATCTTGTTCATGTCGTCCGCGCAGGTGGAGCGCATGCGATCTCCCACCATCTCCGGCTGCTTCACGATCTCTTCCACCGTCAACTGACCGATGATTCCGCGCAGGTGGCCTTCCATCACCAGCCGGATCAGGCCCTCGCGCTCCTGATCGGTCTTGGTCAGAAACTGCTCGGCGGCAGTCTGGATGGACTCCGGATCCGACTTCACCTTAATCTGCGCGACGGCTTCCACCGTAACCGCTACACCTTGACGGGTGTAGAGGTCCTGTTGCGGCGCGACGTCGAACGACATCAGTTCCAGCGACAGACTCTTGTAGCTCTCCACCACGGGCCAGATTACCGTTCCGCGCCCCTTGACGATGCGCGTGCCCCTGCGTCCGTAGACGATCAGGGCTTCATGCGGACCCGCCTTGCGGTACAGCCTCGCCAGCATCGACGCGATCAGCACGATCGCGAGTAACATCAACAACACAACAACCACAACCATGTCCTTCTCCATACTTCTCCTTTAAAGACTTCCTAACTCCTCCGTCTTCTGACTTCTGACTTCTGTCTTCTGACTTCTGTCTTCCTGCTCCTGCTCCATATCCTCCCAACGCCGCACATACGCGATGCCCTTTTCATACCGCTGCACCACCACTTCCGTGCCCTTCCCAATAGCCGTCCCATCGTCGCTGCGCGCGCCGGAAACCCGGCGCACGCCCTCCTGCGAGAAAACAATCTCGCCGGTGCCGCCTTCACGGATGGGGATGCTCAACTTGCCCAGCACGCCGATCATGTCGTAGTCCGCCGGATCCAGCGCCACGTCGTCCGAGGCCAGCTTCGCCAGGAACCAGAACACGATGGCGGCGCCGCCCAGTCCGCTCAATAGGGCAATCGCCAGCGCCACCAGGAACCAGACCGCGTAAAAGCGCTCCAGCAGGTAACCCGTGCCGCCGAACCACGCCAGAAACGCGGTCATGGTGCCGAAATTCAGCCACGGGACGCCCTCTGCCTCCGCGCCCCCCGCATGCACATGCGGTACGTGCACGTGCGGCATGTGCGGCAGATGCAGATGCGCGCTGCCGGTAAGCACCGACAGCAGGCTCAGCGCCAGGCCCAACAGAAAACAGATCAGATAGAAATCCGCCCACGTCATTGCGATCGCCTCCTTAGTTTAGGCAAAGCCTTGGGCACAGCCTCCGCCGTGGCCGCCGCCGGGGACGGCTTCAATACCTGCAACAACCGCTCGGCGAGGCCCGGGTTATCCAGGATGGCGCCCAGCAACACCACGCACATGCGCGAATCGTCGTGCCGCGCCACGCGCAGCAGCGCCTGGCTCATCTCCGGGTCGCTGCGGAAACGCTCCGCGCCGTTGATAAGCCACAAATCCAGCTTGTCCTCCAGCGCGCCCAAGTCGGACATTAATTCTTCCTGGTAGCCCTCCGGATCGTCCACCAGGTAGCCCGGATGCACTTTGTAAAACTTCGCCAGCAGCATGCGGCTGGAGTTGGTCAGGTGCGGCCGCGCGCCGCTCTCGATCTGCGACAGGTACGCCTGACTGATGGTTTCCCGCAGCTCCTTCTTGAGCAGGCGTACGACTTCGGCCTGCGTCAGCGCGCCCTGGCGGCCCCGCAGCGCGCCTTCGATTTCCCGCAGGTACCGGAGCTTTTCGCCTAGTCTCATATATTGCAGATCGTAATCAGAATATAGCAATTTGTGATATCTGTCAAGAGAAATATTTGCCGTGTTTTCAGCTATCCTGGAGTCGATGCCGCTTTACATCTTTGCCCGCCTCGAGCCCAGGCCCGGAAAAGAGATACAGTTGCTTGACGAACTGATGCGCGTTGTAGAGCCCACCCGCGCGGAGCCCGGGTGCCTGCGCATCCATCTCTATGAATCCACGCGCAGTCCCCTGGTCTACTTCATTCACTCCGAGTGGACCGACGAAGCGGCCTTCGACGCGCATGTCGAATTGCCCCACACGCAGCGCTTCATCGGCGCGGTCGAAAACCTCTTAACCCATACTCTGCAGGCCGTCCGCACCAAGCAGGTTGCATGAAGCCTCTGTTTTCGGTTGGTTGTAAGCTCTTACCACGCACGGCGAATCGCATCCGTACATTTTTCCCACGCCTTTCAGATAATGACATCTGGTTGTAACATTCGTACGGCATAATTTTGTTGTAAGGCCCAAGAAACACTTCTTCTCATGGAGGTCCGACAGTGACCAGACTGTCTCACGCAATACTTGTATCTCTAATCATGCTCGCCGCGTTCCGAAGCGTCCCGGCGATGGCCCAAAGCAACAAAGGCACGATCGGCGGCCGCGCCGTAGACAGCGGCGGCGGAGCGCTCCAGGGAGCCCGCATCGAGTTGCAGCCGGGAGGCTCGTCCGCTGTATCCGACGGCCAGGGTGAGTTTACCGTGGCAGACCTGGCGCCCGGCGATTATGAGGTCACTGTCTCCTATGTTGGCTTTTCTGCCAGCACCATGAAGGTGACCGTGGCTGCCGGACAGGCCGCCCGCGTCGACGCGGTTTTGAAGGTCGCATCTGCCAACGCGGAAGTCGTGGTATACGGCGAACGCCCCCATGGTGAAGCCGAGGCGATCAATCGCGAGCGCACCGCCGACAACATCCTCGACGTGCTGCCGTCTGAAGTGATTACCAGCCTCCCTAACGCCAACATCGCCGACGCCCTCGGCCGCATGCCCGGCGTCACCCTGGAACGCGACGAGGGCGAGGGCAAGTACGTTCAGATCCGCGGGACCGAGCCGCGCCTTAACAATGTGACCATCGACGGTATCAATGTCCCCTCGCCGGAGGGCAACGTGCGCCAAGTGAAACTCGACGTGATCCCGTCCGACATCGTCGAATCCATCGAGATCAACAAAACCTTGCAGGCGAATATCGACGGCGACGGGATTGGCGGATCGGTCAACCTGGTAACCAAAATGGCCGGTGATGTGCCTACGATCAGCCTCAGCGGCCTGGGTGGATATACGCCGATCATCGGCGGCCGGAGCGCGGAGCAGTTCGCAGCCACGGTCGGCAAGCGGTTTGGCAAAGAGAAGCGTTTCGGGGCGCTGGTGGGTTTCACCTGGGACTACAACGGCCGTGGTATCGACGACATCGAGCCCACGCCCGATGCCGTGCAGACGGGCAGCACCATCACCCCGTCCTACGACAGCATCGACCTCCGCGAATACCGGTACCATCGCACCCGCTATGGCTCCGCCGGCAGTCTGGATTATAAGCTGGCGGAAGGGTCCAGTATCTACCTGCGTGGCCTGTACTCCGATTTTCAGGATTTCGGGGACAAGTGGACCTACACTCTGAACAGTGGCGACGTTCCAAAATACAAAACATCCAACCGCGTACCCGACTATGCCATCGGCAACCTGGTGGCGGGGGGCAGCCACCACTTCGGGTTGACATCTATTACCTGGGACCTGTCCGCGTCCCGCTCCCGCGAATTGGGCGCAGCCGGCAACCCCGGTGTCACGTTCAAGGCAACCGGCGCCTTGAAGGGACTTACTTCCTGTGTGTACGACCCAACCGCCACCACCAATCCCTACTTGCCGCAGTTCAGCGCGTCATGCACCGCGGCGGACTCGCCGATTTACGATCCGGACAATTATAAGATGAGCGAGCTGGACACCACCACCGGACTGACCGCGCAGCTCAACCTGCAGGCGGCGGTATCGGTTGGCAAGGGGTATAAATGGGGAAGCCATTACGGCACTTTCGAGTTCGGCGCCAAGGTGCGAAACGGCCATAAGTATCAGGATGCCTACCAGGGCGTCTACGATCCCACAACCACGCTACTGATGAGCCAGTTCCTCGGCACTTTTACGAATCCCAACTACTACATGAACCACTACCAGTTAGGGCCGGTGACCGACTACGGCAAGATGACTTCGTTCTTTAACAGTAACCCGAACGACTTCAACCTGGACGTTGGCAGCACACACCTCGGCTCCGATCCGAACAACTTCGACCTGATCGAACGCGTCTCGGCCGGCTATGCGATGAATCGGACTGATTTTGGCAAGTTCCGGCTTGTGACCGGTATTCGTATCGAGGACACCCAGTTGAATACTCTCGGCAACTATGTCACCGACGACACCAACGGCAACTGGGTCTCCACCACGCCTGTGAGAAGCACTGCTTCGTACGTCAGCATTCTCCCCAGCGCCTCGTTGCGCTACGCCACTAGCACGGATTCCGACATACGGCTGGTTTACGCCCGAGGCATCTCCCGGCCCGACCCGTACGACCTGGTGCCGTACTTTCAAGAGGACGACGCTGGACAGACTCTCACCATCGGCAATCCCAAGCTGGTACCGGAGCATGCCAACAACTACGACCTGCTCTACGAGCACTACCTGAAGCCATGGGGACTTATCCAGGGAGGCTTCTTCTACAAAGCGCTGAGCGATCCGATCTACCAAACAGTCACGCCGGTTGCTACCGGGCCGTTCACAGGCTACAACGAATACCAGCTTATCAACGGATCCAACGCGCACCTATATGGATTTGAGGTAGCCTACGAGCAGCACTTGTCATTCCTTCCGGGCGCGATTAGCGGGATCGGTTTCTCCGCCAACTATAGCTATACGGCTTCGCAGGCTAATGGTGTTCCGGGCCGCTCCGACAATCCCGCGCTCCAGCGCCAGGCTCCCAACACCTGGAATCTCAGTCCGACCTACGACCGCGGCCGGATTTCGCTGCGCGTCGGCCTCTCGTACAACGGCGCCAGCATCTACGCTTACCAATACCAGGACGGTGCGCAATTTGGAATAAAGGGTCCCTTCGGCGACACTTACTTCTACCCGCACTTGCAGTTGGACGCGCAGGGCAGCGTTTGGATGGGGAAGGGCCTCTCCGTGGTTGTCTACGGTCTGAATCTGAACAACGAAGTCTTCGGATTTTACAACGGAAGTCCCGACTATGTACTCCAGCGGGAATTCTATGGCCGTACGATGGGCGCCGGCATCCGCTGGAATCCCACCAGAGAGAGATTCTGAGGTCGTGTTGAAACGTTTCGTAGCGGCAATCTGGTTCACAGCGTGGCTGGCCGCCGCCGCGCCGCCGCAACTGCGTTACGTCGTCATCGTCACCCGTCATGGAGTGCGCGCGCCGACGTGGAATGCCGAGCGCCTCAATCCATACGCGGTCGAGCCGTGGCCGGAATGGGGCGTGCCCCCCGGCAACCTGACGCCGCATGGCAGAACCCTCATGCAACTCATGGGGGCCTACTATCGGGACTGGCTGTCGAGCGAGCGCCTGCTGAATCTGCAAGGCTGCGCAGACGCGAGCCGGGTCTATATTCATGCGGACACCGATCAGCGCACGCTCGATACCGGCCGTGCTTTGGCGGAGACCTTGCTTCCTGGCTGCCCCGTCGCGGTCCATGCGGAGCCGGAGGGCGGCAAGGACCCGCTCTTCGATCCCATCGATGCCGGCGTCGCCAAGCCGGATTGGGAAATTGCCGCAAAAGCTGTGCGCGAGCGCCTGGGGGACCAGCCCGGACTCTTCGCGGATTTGCATCGAGACGCCTTCGTAGCGCTTCAGTCTGTGTTGGCCGGTGGCGGCGCCGCGCCGCGGAAACCGATCGAGGCCCCGCAAGAGATCGCCGTTTCCACAACTGGAAAATCCATCCAACTGAACGAACCGTGGAACGCGGCATCGACCCTGAGTGAGGATCTGCTGCTGGAATACACCAATGGCATGCAGGGCAAAGACCTCGGCTGGGGCCGGCTTGACGCGGAGACGCTCCTCCGCGTTCTCGAACTGCATACGGCGCACGCGAATCTGATGCGGCGCACACCCTATCTGGCGCGGGCCAGAGGTTCCAACCTGCTGGATCATGTGCGGCGATCGATGGAGCAGGCGGCCAACAGGAAGGCAGTGCCGGGAGCCCTGGGCACGACCGGCGCAGCGGTGTTGATCCTGGTGGGCCACGATACCAACCTGTCGAACCTATCCGGCATGCTCGGGCTCTCCTGGCACTTACCCGGATATCAGCCGGACGACACGCCGCCGGGCGGCGCGCTCGTCTTTTCGCTCTGGCAGCAGCCCGGCACGGCGCGGTACTTTGTGCGCATGCAGTATCTTGCGCAAACGCTCGAACAGATGCGCAACGCGGCTCCGCTCACGCTGGCCGCGCCGCCCGCAAAACAGGACGTTGCGGTTGCTGGTTGTGAATCCGCAACGGCGAGTGCCGGCTGTCGGTGGGAGACGTTCGCGCAGGCGCTGCGGGCAGCCATCGACAATCGATTCGTGTCGATGTAACACTGGGCCCCAACGCGGACCCAACGCGCCTCTTGACATCGCGTCCCGCCGGTCGTATTGTAATTGATTTAGGCATCAATTGTAATTCAATTAGGCATCGACTCGACAAGGCATGAGCAAACCATCCGATCTCATCCAGGGCACCCTGGACCTCCTGATTCTCCAAACCGTCTCGCTCGAACCGAAGCACGGCTGGGCCATCGCCAAGCGCATCGAGCAGGTGAGTGAAGACGTGCTGCAGATCACCCAGGGCGCGCTGTATCCCGCGCTGCATCGCCTGGAGCAGCAGGGTTGGGTCCGCGCCGAGTGGCGCAAGACCGAGACCGGGCGCGAGGCCAAGTTTTACGAGATGACCAAAGCGGGCCGCGCGCAGCTCGAGAAAGAACTGGCCCAGTGGGAGCGCCTGTCGCGGGCCGTGGGGTTGGTGATCGTGCAATGAAGTTGCGGCGCGCCTGGGATATTCTTCGGATGCGGCTGCGCTCCCTGGCCCGACGGAATCGCGTCGAACAAGATCTCGACCGGGAGCTGCGCTTCCATCTCGAACAGCAGCTGGAAGAGAACCTCGCCGCGGGCGTGCCGCCCGCCGAAGCCCGCCGCGCCGCGCTCCGCAAACTGGGCGGCGTGACGCAAATTCAGGAGGAATGCCGCGATATGCGACGCACCGATTCCATCGAAACCTTCTGGCGCGACCTGCGATACGCGCTGCGAACCCTGCGCAAAGCCCCCGGCTTCACCGTGGTGATCGTGCTTACGCTGGCCCTCGCCATCGGCGCCAATAGCGCCATCTTCAGCGTCATCGACGGCGTCCTGCTGCGACCGCTCCCCTACCCGGACGCCGCCCGCCTGGTGCGCGTCTTCTTCCACAGCGCGGATTACCCGCACTTCCCCCTGAACCCTTTCGACTTTCGCGATTTCCGCGCGCGGAATCGCTCTTTCGAATCGCTGGCCGGTTACGCCCACGCCGATCTGCAGCTTTCCGGCACCGGCCAGCCGGAGCGCTTCACCGGCTTTGCCGTGACCGCCGGATTCTTCCACGCCCTCGGATTGCGCCCCGCCCGCGGGCGCGAGTTCACCGCTAACGATGAAATCCCCGACAACCAACAGCAGGTGATTCTGAGCGACCGCTTGTGGCGCAACCGTTTTGCCGCCGACCCCAACATCCTCGGCCGCAAGATCATGCTCGATTCCCGGCCGTTCACCGTCGCCGGCGTCATGCCTCCCGGCACCGAGCATCCCGGCAACGAATATAACGGCGTAGCGCACGGTGAAACGGTAGACGTCTGGTGGCCGTTTGCCTTCCATGGCGATCCCACCCAGCGCGGCTCGCATTTTCTGGAAGTGATCGGACGGTTGAAGCCGGGCGTCGCCCCCGCCGCCGCGCAAGCCGAAATGAACGCGCTGATCGCCCAGCTTGCCCGCGAACATCCCGGCTTCCTCGATGGCTGGCAGGCGCTGGCAATTCCGCTCTACGGGGAAATCGTAGGTCCCAGCGAGCGCCTGCTCTTCGTCTTGCTGGGCGCCGTCGGCCTGGTGCTGCTGATCGCCTGCGCCAACGCGGCGAACCTGCTGCTCGCCCGCGCCACCGCCCGCCGGCGCGAGATCGCCGTGCGCACCGCGCTGGGCGCCGGCCGCGCGCGCCTGGTGCGTCAACTGTTGACCGAAAGCCTGCTGATCGCCTCGCTCGGCGGCGTTCTCGCCACCGCCCTTGCGGTCGCAGGTGTGCGAACCCTCGTCGCCCTGCTGCCTGCCGGCTTCCCGCGCGCCGATGCCATTCACGTGGATGCCGCGGTCTTCGCCTTTACGCTGCTGATTGCTTTAGCCACCGGCGTCCTCTTCGGCCTGGCACCCGCGCTGCAGGCCGCCCGCACCGACGTGCAGGATGCTCTGCGCGCCGGTGGGCGCGGCGCCGGCGGCAGCCGCGGGCATCTCCGGTTGCGCAGCGCCCTGGTGGTTGGCGAAGTCGGTCTCGCCTGCCTGCTCCTGATCGGCGCCGGCCTGATGCTGCGCAGCTTCGTAAACCTCCTACGCGCCGACCCCGGCTTCCGCCCCGAACATCTGCTCACCGCCCGCGTATCTCTCCCGTACGCGACCTACAAGGCCACCGATGCGCCCCGCTTTTGGACCCGCCTCTGCGCCAGCCTCGATTCCACTGCCGGCATGCGCGCCGCCGGCGTGGGTACGGACCTGCCCTGGACCGGCTACGACGACAACATCGGCGGCCTCAACATCGAAGGCCGAAAGGCCCCCGCCGGCCAGGATTTCCATGCGCGCTATCATGTCGCCAGCCCCGGCTACTTTCGCGCCGCCGGCATTCCGCTCGTCGGCGGCCGGTTCTTCACTTCCGGCGACAATATGAAAGCGCCGCTGGCCCTGATCGTCAACCAGAGCATGGCTCGCCGTTATTGGCCCAACGAAGACGCACTCGGCAAGCGCGTGGCGATCGACGACCACCCCAAAGCGGAGGACTGGATGGCCATCGTCGGCATCGTGGGCGACGTGAAAGATAAGCCCGATAGCCCCACGGCGGAGATGGCGCTCTGGTGGCCCATCGAACAGTCGCCCGTCGGCGTCAACAACAACATGGCGGTGGTGATGCGCGGCAGCTCCGACGCGGCCCTGCTGGCGAACGGATTGCGGCAAGCCGTGCGTCAGCTCGATCCCACACTCGCTGTCGCCAACATCCGTCCGATGGACGATATCGCGGACGCCAACGTCTCCACTCCCCGTTTCGCCCTGTTCCTGGTCGCGCTGTTCGCCGTGCTCGCCCTGACGCTCGCGGCCATCGGCATCTACGGTGTGATCTCGTACGCGGTGAGCCAGCGCACGCACGAATTCGGCCTGCGCATGGCGCTCGGCGCGCAGCCGGGAGATGTGCGGCGGCTGGTGTTACGCCAGGGTGTGAAGCTCGCGCTCGGGGGCGTAGCTCTGGGACTAGTTGGCGCACTCGTCCTGGGCCGCGTGCTCTGGAGCTTGCTCTTCGAGGTGAGCGCCGCCGATCCGGTGACGTTCACATCGGTTTCGGCCATCGCCATTGCGGTCGCGGCGCTAGCCTGTTACCTGCCCGCGCGCCGGGCCACGGCGGTGGATCCGGCCAACGCGCTGCGGTCGGACTGACCGCGATTCTCCCATAATAAACTGATAATACATGGGTTACTGATGCAACCTAAAATAAATCGGGGTGTCCGTTATAATAAATAGAGGTACAGCCATGACTCCCCCAAACAGATTTTGGCCTCTCTATGACGACCAGGAGGTGGAGATTTACGATAACCCCTTCTGGGATCTACCCGGCAGGATGCCCCAACCCGCTAAAGCTGTCAACACTCCCCGCGATACTCGACCGCTACCAGCGTGATATCGTCGGCCTGCGGTGCGCTCTCGGTAAACCCGGCGACGGCGCTGGCAACCGCCTCATGCAGGGCGTGGCAGGAATCCGCGCGGTGCTCCGCGACCGCCTGGCGAAGCCTCTGCCGGCCGAAAAACTCGCCTTCGAGGTTCTGCGCTTCGGTCACTCCGTCGCTGTAGATCACGATCATATCGCCGTCGGCCAGCTTAGTCTCGCCCACCGCGAACTCCGCGGATTCGATGAGCCCGACCGGCGGAGCGGTGGCGGCCAGCGACTCGATGCCGCCCGCCTGCCGCACGATCAGCGGCGGGCAATGGCCGGCATTCACATAATGCAACTGGCCGGCGCGCTCCAGCAGGCAATAGAAAACCGTGGCGTATTTCTCCCCCGCGGTGCGCTCATTCAAGAACGCATTGATGCGTTCCAGGCGCTTATGCAAAGCGGCATCGCTATGGCTGACCGCCAGGAAGGCGCCCTGCAACAACGCGGCTAGCAGCGCGGAGCTGACGCCCTTACCGGAGACATCGGCCACCACCACCGTCCAGGCATCCGGGCCGGAGGGGATGAAATCGTAATAGTCGCCGCCCACCTGGTGCGAGGCCACGCTGCTGCCGCACACGCGAAACCAGCCATCGGCGGGCAAGCTGCGCGGCAGCAGGCCCTGCTGAATGGTGCGCGCCACGCCCAGCTCTTCCTCGATCCTCTGCTTGATGCGCTCTTCCTCGAGCAGGCGCGCATTCTCCAGAATGGTGGAGGCTTCGATGGCCAGGGTTTGCAGCAGCTCGCGATTGCCCCCCGCCAGGTCGGCCGTGGCTAGCCGGGAATCCATGTAGAGCACGCCGGCCGTCTCCTCGTCCGTGGATACCACGCTGGTGTCATCGCCGCGCACTTTGCTGATGCGCACCAGCGGCACGGATATGACGCTGCGCAGTTCCAGGTCCACCACACTGCGCTCCGGCTGGAACTCGCCGGTGCCCTGCGGATCGAAGTTCATCGACAGCAGATCGCGCCGCTGCTCCAGGGCGCGCCTGATGACGCGCCGGGGAACCCGCAGGTCGCTGGCCGGGAGCGTGGCGCCCTGGCGATTGCGGGCCACGCGCGTCTCCAGTTCGCCGTCCTTGCGCAGCAGCAGGAAGCCGCGTTCGGCGCCGGTGATGGCCAGCGCCGCGTCCACCACGGAATTCAGCACATCCTGGAGAGACAGGCCGGTTTGCAGCGTACGCGCCACGTCCAGAATGGCGCGCAGCTTGGCCAGGTTGGCGCCAGCGCCCGGTACGCTGCCCATCGGCCCGGTCTTCTCGTGCGCGCCGAATTGGCCGATCAGCCGGTTCAGTTCGGCGCCGTCCATGGCGAAGATGAGCTGGTAGGAATCGGGAAAGCCAAACTCGATGCGGTCGGAGTTGCGTAGCGCGTGGCTTTCCACGCGCTTGCCGTTGACATAAACGCCATGCAGGCTGCCGGCGTCTTCAACGCTGTACTCGCCGCCCTTGCGCACGATGCGGGCGTGCTCGCGCGAGGCGCGGCTGTCGCGCAGGATCAAGTCGTTGTCGGCTTGGCGGCCGATCTTGAAGGGCAGCGGCGCCAGTTCCACGCGGGAGCGGTGGCCGCTGGGATCGATGACGATTACCGAGGCCGAGGGTGCGATCTCCGCTGTGATCGTGCCCATCAGGCGGTGCGCTTGGCGCGGGGCCGATGCGGCGCGCCGGGTCCGGGAGCCACCCCGCTCGCCAACACCGCATCCGCCAGCCCGTGCTGCCGCGCCCTCTCCAGCTCTAGCGCGCGCAGCGACTGGCAATGCGCGCAGTATCCCCCCACTTCGGTGCGCGCCAGCAGGATTTGAAATCCGAAGTGGCTTTCGATCTGCTTGCGCAGCCGTTGCAGGGGCTCGCCGAAAAACTCCTCCACCTTGCCGCAGCGCAGGCAGATGACGTGCGCGTGCTCCTGCTTCAAGCGGGTTTCATAGTAGTGCTGGTCGCCTTCGTGGTGCATGAGGTCCAGCTCGTCCACCATGCCGCCATTCTTGAGCATCTTCAGCGTGCGGTAGACCGTCACGCGGTTGAGCTTGGGGTCTTTTTGCTTGGCCAGTTGGAACAACCGCTCGGCATCCAGATGCTGTCCGGTCTGGTCGATCAACTCCAGCAGGATCTGCCGCTGGCGGGTGAGGCGCACGCCTTTCTCGCGCAGGGAAACCTTGATGGAGTCGATGGCCATAACCGGCTTCTCACATTCTAGCAGCGTGGGCTGTGCCCGGCGCCGGGGCGCGCTTCCGCCCGCAGGCGTTTCTCTCAGGATCGCCGTTACACCTACGCGACCTCTACCGGACACGGTGCCCATTCTCAGGGGACGGCGTTTGCCGGGATTTATGGACCGCCTGGAGACCAAGTGCAGTTTTGCGGGAGCGATTCAGGGAAGGCGGCGATGTGGTGCTAGTTAAACGTGGAGAGTGGCATAAGCCACGGTGAGTGGCTAGTCGCATGGTATCTTGGTAAGGGTATGGCGTATCTGGCAAGGGGAATCGCGCAGGCTTCGGAACTGGTCAAAAAGTTCAATCAGCTCGCGCACGTCGTCATACCCGGCGTCGTGAAATGGCGCTATACGTTCGAGAACGACTGGAGTGGCGACCCCGCCATTTTTTTTTGGGTGATCGTGACCGACGAGGCGAGCAAACCGCAGAATCTTCGGCACGCGAAGGCCGCCTTCATCGCCACGATTAATAACCACGTTGATCTCCCCGGCGAGTGGGGGCTGATCCCCTATTTCAATTTCCGCAGCCGCTCTGAGCAGACGAAACTCGGGGACGAGGTCTATGAATAGACTCCATGGCGCTTGCTGATGACCTTCTGGAACAGGCGCGTCACCTTGCAAAACGAGAGCCGAAGCGTCCAAAGCAGGCTAGCTTGCGCCGTGCCGTTTCCACTGCATATTATTCGCTATTTCACTTGTTAGTTTCGTCAGCCATTCTTCAGTGGAAAGGCGTGCATCAACGCTCGCAGATGGCGCGTGGTTTCGATCACGGCCCGATGAAAGATGCATCAAAGAAGGCGGTCAACAGGCAATTCGATCCTGCCGATGCGGCTATTGCCGCGCAATTAAAGACCGTCGCTCAAGCATTTATCGACCTTCAGCAGAATAGGCATGCCGCCGACTACAGCTATCTTAAGAAATGGTCGCGCACGGAGGTTCAGTCCCATGTCGATACTGCGGCCACCGCTTTTGCGAGCTGGAAAACTATCCAGCATGAGAAGCTTGCAAAGGACTACTTAGTCTCACTGCTCATTAAGGAGCGCAAGGAGTAGCGCTGTATCGCCGAAGGCCGGCGACATTAGGCCCTTGGGACGTCAGCAGCTTGGACGTTACTCCGCTGACTCCGCTCTACGTCAACTGGACGGAAGACGCGCCACCTGCGCGATTAACTGGAGCGAAGCGCCCCCTAAAACACCCGGCTCCACCAACGGTCTAGCCGCACACCCGATTTTCATTCCGGCATCAGCACCGGGATAACTTTGTTGCCGTGGCGGCGGTAGACGCGAAAATCGGAGTCCAGCGTGAAAACCTCTCCGCCCGGGTGAATCTCCGAAAGGCGAACCAGACAAGCGTCCGCCAGGGACATCGGCCGATTGCGATAGCGATGCATCAGCGCCCTCAAATCCCCCCGCTCTTCCTCGACGGCCAGCGCGATGCGAATCACGCCTCGTTCCAGCAATTCAAAGAGAGCTTCGGCGTCGCGGCCACCGCGTTTCAGAAGAAAAGCCGCCTCGGTAAGGACCGGTTCGCCGGAAGCCAGGAAGCTGACCAAGGGGCCCGTATCGAGCAGGCAAGTGCCCTTGTTCACTGGCCAAAGCCTTTCATGTATTCCGGATTCACCGCGAGATCCTCAGGGAGTCCGCGTACACTACCGGCCAGATCGCGGGCCAGGTCGTGACACGAGACCGCGCCGGCTGGCGACGTCTTGAACAGTGCCTTTTCCAGGCTTTCCAAGATCGTCCGGCAGCCTCAGTGAAATGGTCCGCGTCGTTCTATTGCGCAATACCACCAACCTCGGAACCGGCGACATCCAACGACCAGCCCGTGCGCCAATGCTAAAATCAAGTGAAGAGCCGCACGGCTCTCCATCCCAAGACCATGAGCACCCCGGCAGTCCGCCGCCCCGCCACCGCGCGCGACATCATTCTGGAGGTCGTCCGGAATATGCGCGAAGGCCTGGAGCCCTTGCATTACACCACGCTGCCACCCGCCATCTACCACGTCTACCTGCATCCCGAGGACTTCGAGCGGCTGCGCGGCATCTTTCCGCGCATGCTGGAGGAGACCCGCCAGGCGCTGGACGCCGAAATAGCGGAGTTGAATCGCGCCTCGCTGGGCGAGCGCCTGAAGCTGGCGCGCAAGCCCGCGGCCAAAGTGGTGGCTCCCGATGGCGGCTGGCGCATCCAGTTCTTCGAGAATACCGACGAGGACGTCGAGCCGGGCGACATCGTCATCTCCTCCGAACTGGCGCTGCCCGCCAAGCCGGAATTCGGCGCGGGCAGCATGACCATGCGCATCCAGACAAGCCGCATCGCCGGCGCGGCGACCGCCGCGCGGAAATACGAAGAACAACCGCCCGCCACCCAGGCTGAAACCGCGGAGATGGAGGCCTACGCCACCATCGAATACGAAGACCAGTCCGGCCACCACACTTACCGCATGGCTAAGAATCAGATCGTGATCGGGCGCGGCGGCCGGGACTATTGGACCGACCTGAAGCTGAACACGCTCCCCGATGTTTCGCGCGAACACATGCGGCTGCGGCGCGACCCCCAGTCCGGCGAGTTCTTCATCAAGGATCTGAGCCGCCTGGGAACTAGCGTGGATGGCGAGAAGATTCCCACCAGCGTGGAATACGTGGACGGCGAGAAGCGCGACAAAAACGTGGAAGTGAAGTTGCCTGCCACGGCACGCATCGGCTTGGCGGACGTCGTCTATCTGGATTTCAAAACCGCATCCGCGCCCGGGGGGCACGCCGGCGGCCGCTGAGATGCCCATCAAGACCAGACTCCGCTCGGCGGGCGAAAGCCACGTGGGCATGGTGCGCCAGAACAACGAAGACCGCGTGCACCTCGACCCGGACCGCGGCATCTTCCTGGTAGTCGACGGCATTGGCGGGCAAGCCGCCGGCGAAAAGGCCGCGGACATTGCCATCAACCGCGTGCGCGCGCGGCTGGAGCGCCAAACCGGCACCGCCGAAGAGCGTATCCGCGAAGCTATCACGGTGGCCAACAACGAGATCCTGCACGCGGCGGCCACCAACCCCGAGTGGAAGGGAATGGCTTGCGTCCTGACCGTGGCGGTGGTCGAAGACGGCCGCGCCCTCGTCGGCCACGTCGGCGATTCCCGCCTGTATAAGATCCGGCCGGGAGAGATCCGCAAGATCACGCACGATCATTCGCCGGTGGGCGAGCGTGAAGACAACCGCGAAATTTCCGAGGCGGAAGCCATGCGCCACCCGCGCCGCAATGAAGTCTACCGCGACGTCGGGTCGCAGGAGCACGCGCCGGACGATCCCGACTTCATCGAACTGTTGAGCATCCCGTTCGAGCCGGATAGTGCGCTGTTGTTGTGCAGCGATGGATTGAGCGACCAGGTGACCGCGGCCGAAATCGGGCGCACGGTGCTGGCCAATGCCGGAGATCCGGGCGGCGCCGTGCGCCAGTTGATCGAGGCGGCCAACCGCGCCGGCGGCAAGGACAATGTCAGCGTCGTGATCGTGGAAGGCGATCGCTTCGCCGACGCGCGGGAGCCTTCGCCGGGAGCCGCAAAGCCTGGGAGCGTGTTCGCCGGCAGGACCGCCATGTTCGCCTACGGCCTGGTGTTCGCATCTCTCGTCTTTGCCACCCTGCGCTATTTTGGTCTGGCGGACCGGCAGCCCGCGGTCCCGCCCGCGCAGACGCTCAGGGTTGGAACTGGCGGCTTCGCCAAGATCGGCGACGCGCTGGCCAAGGCCCGCCCCGGCGATACCGTAGAAGTCTCCAGCGGCGAATATCCGGAGCAGCTCCGGCTCCCCAACGGGGTCACCCTGCGGGGCCGCATGCCCGATGTGCCGGTCTTGCGCGCCGCCTCCATCGAAAACGGACCGGCCGTCGCCATTCTGGCGGAGGGCGTCCAGGGCGCGCGCGTCTTCGGCTTCCGCATCCGCGCGGACGAGAAAGCGCCCTTGGCGGTGGCCGTGTCGATCTCGAATTCCGACCTCGAATTGCAAGACACCGAAATCGTGGGCGCGGCCACCGGCGTGGAGATCCGCGGAAAGTCCACCGCCGTGTTGCGCGCCAACTCCATTCAGGATTGCCGCGACGCAGGCATCCGGATCTCCGGCGATTCCGCGCCATGGCTTTTGTACAACGCCATCCTGCGCAATGGGCGCCGCGCGCATGTTGCAGAAACGCCCCTGGGGCCCGGAGTGCTCATCGAAGCGCCCGCGCATCCCGTGCTGATCGGCAACACATTTGGGGACAACGGCGGCGAGCCGGTGCGCTCACCGGAAGACATGGATAAAGCCCCGATTGCGAAGTTCAACTTCTTCCTTCCGGCCACCCGGCCGCCGGCTCGCAATCGGGGAGGAGTGGCGCACTAATGGTGATCCCGGAGAGGCGCAAGGTCGGCAAATACGAAATCCTGAGCAAGCTGGGACGCGGCGGCATGGCCGACGTGTACCTGGCGCAGGACACCGAAAACCAGCGCACGGTGGCGCTGAAGGTGATCGAGTACGGGCCGGATGCCGACTCCCGCGAAACCATCGAAGCCGAACGGCGCGGATCCCAGTTGCAGGCCAAACTCGCGGAAATCGACTCGCGCGTGGTCCGCATCTTCGACGCAGGCGACATGGACGGCTACTTCGGCGTGGCCATGGAATACGTCGAGGGGCAAGACCTGTCCGACCTGATGCGCCACGGGCTTGCGCCGGTGGACGATGCGGCCGATATCGCGCTGGCCATCTGCCAGACGCTCCACAACGCACACACGCTCGAAATCACCATCGACGGCAAGGATTACCGCGGCATCGTACACGGCGACATCAAGCCGAAGAACATCCGCATCGATAACGAGAACCGCGTGCGCGTGCTGGATTTCGGGATCGCCAAAGCGCTGTCGCTTTCGCGCAAGCTGACGCGCAACGAGTTCGGCAGCGTGCCCTACGCCTCGCCCGAGCGGCTGGATTCGGGCGACGTCAATTCCATGTCGGACCTCTGGTCGCTGGGCGTGCTGTTATACGAGCTGGTGACCGGATCGCAGCCCTATCAGGCGGAGTCGACCGAGCGCCTGGAGAGCATGATCCGCTCGCGTATTCCAGCGCCGCCCGCGCCGGACCCATGCCCGGAAGCGCTGCGCCGCATCCTGATGAAGAGCATGGACCCGGAGCCCGAGCGGCGCTATCAGTCGGCCGCCGATTTGGCCGCGGACCTGGTGGCGTTTCGCGCGGGGGCGCCGGTGCGCGCGGAAACCGAGGAGGATGCCAACGCCACGCGCCGCACTTTCCATCCCGGGCCGGGTGCGGACGAAGACACCCGCCGCACGGCGAAGCCGGCAGCGCCCATGGCCCCGGTGCGATACGGCAAGCCCGCCGCGAAACCCGCGCGCCTGGGATACCAGTCGCGGCGCGTGCTGGTGATGCTGGCCGGGCTGGCGCTCGCCTACATTGTATATGCGGTGACCTCCGGCGTGGTCCTCTGGCGCAATGGACAACAACTGGATCGGGATATCCACGCCGAAGTGCTGACCGATCCGGAAGCCATCTGGAGCCGCTGGGCCGATATCTCGAAGGGCAACCCGCAGGCGCTGGCATTATTTACGCCGCGCCGTTCGGTGAAGAAGAGACTGGTAGCGGCGGCGGACAAGGTGATCGGGACATATCGCACGAGCGACAGCCAGCCGGTTTACGAAAACGACTGGAAGCGCGCCAAGCTGTACCTGGCCCGCGCGCTGGAGATGGATCCGGCTGACGAAACCGTGCGCGGCGAGCTGCGCCTTTGCGAAGGGCAGATCGATCGGATCAATGGCGTCAGCCACCACAACGCGGCGCTGTTGAACGAAGCCGTACAGAAGTTCGAAGAGGCGCAGCAGGCGCTGCCCCACTCGCCCGATCCGGAGTTGGGACTGGCGGGGGTCTATGTTTCCGGCTTGAAGGACATAGATAAAGGCTATGACGCGCTACAGGAGGCCGAGCGGCGCGGGTACAAGCTCGGCAATCGCCAAAAGGCGCAACTGGCCGACGGCTACCGCGACCGCGGCGACCGCCTCTGGTGGGACTCGCGCGACGTGCGCGGCCTGCCGCAGGAGAAGGACCAGATCCGCAAAGCCGCCGACGATTATCGCCGCGCGCTGGAACTTTACCAGGGGGTCGTCCCCTATAATGGCGCGAACGTCAACATCGTGCGCGTGCAAGGCAGCCTGACCGCCATCGAGTCCCGGCTGGCGGAGCTGCAAGCGGAACCGTTCCGGTAATCACGCGCGATGTGGGGCGGCCAATCTTGGCCGCAGCCGGCTTTTAGCCGGCTCTGCCGCCTGAAAGGCGTCCCCAGAGGGGACCCCAGGGCAGGATTGCCCGCCTATAGCAGTCATTCGCATTCGATGCGCTTGGGGCCATGCCGGCTTCCGGCTGTTCGACGAACGGGGAATTGACCGGGTCACCATGGCCGACATCGTGTCAGCTACCGGGATTCGGGCGTCCACGATGTATCAGTACTTTTCAAATAAGGATGATGTCGTTTGCTAATTCGTTTTGCATCCCTTTTCGGCCGCTACCGCTGCGGGCGCCGCAGCGGACGGGGATGGTGCAATTCGATAATGCCCGGTTCGCCCGCATGGTCGAACAACTCGGGATGCAGATAATGGCCCTGGTCGGCCTTGGCTTTTTCAACTTCCACCGGAATGCGGTGCGCGTTGGCCCAGGCGTCCTGGCGAATGCCGGTCACTTGCCAGGAAACTTTCACGTTCGGTTTATCCGTGCGAATGGCAAACGCGTTGTTGTGGACTTCGGTTGCCACGATGGCATGGGCGAACTGGCCGATAACCGTCAACTGGTAGCGGAAGTCGCTGTTCAGCGCTTCGAACCAGTCGGGCAGCACGATGGTGGCGTGGCCCCCGCCATCGGTAACGATGGTGCCGTCGTAGACGTTTTTCATGTCCGGCGACTCCACGAAGGAATGGTAGAGGTACTTGTTCGAAGGGTCCAGAGGATGATCAATCTTGAAAGAACCGCCGCTCTTGGAGAGGTTTCCGTTAATGGTGACGGGGCCCTCGAATAAGCCGGCCTCGGCGTTGACCGAACTGGCGTGGATTCCGACACCGAAGGTCCCTTCCGCTGTGGCATCAACGCCGTCCCCACCCCCCACCGCTTGCGTGCCCAAGCCGCCAAAAAAAGTCCCGCCCGCGCCCGCGAAGCAGATAGTGCAACCACTGGCGGTCTCACCTCCACTCGCGTGGATCCCGTTGCCACTAATGTCGCCCGTCCCTCCGATGGCTGTAACGCCGTCGCCGGCCTCTTGGTCCCCGGTGGCTGCTCCCCCAGTCGCACCGACGCCGCTACCGCTTGGATTAATGGTACTCGTTGCCACACCCCCGGTTACGTCGATGCCGTCGCCGCCTCGTTCGGAGCCGATACCACCGATCCCAACAAAGGCCGGGCCGCCCGTCGTCACGCCGGACCCTCCTCCGCCCAGCGCGCCCACACCGGCCTGTCCAGCCGCCCCCACAACGCCACCGAACATGTTTGCGCCGATCCCCCCAACGCCTACCACCACCATCCCCGTCCCTGCCGTGTTGGTGACGCTGAACGCGGTGGCATTGGCTGCGGCGACGCTACCGCTAAACGGCAAACTGAGCGCGGTTCCCGGAGGGCCTTGGGGGCCTGCCGGGCCTGCTGAACCCGCCGGTCCTGCTGGGCCTGCCGGCCCTGCCGAGCCTTGCGTCCCCGCGGGTCCGACAGCACCAGCCGGCCCGCGTGGACCGGCCGGCCCTTGCGGTCCTGCGATGGGGGTCGTGACCTGGAACTGATCGCTGCCACTGCCGTTGTCCACTACCAGCAGGAAGGTGCCCGAACCCAACGCCGTCGGTAGATCGGCGTTGATGTTTGCGGTGTTAAATGAGACCACCACCAGCGGCACACCGTCGAGTGTCACGGCCGGGGACCCCGAGGTTGGTTGCAGGTTTTGCCCGCCGATCGAGATCCGGTTCGCGGACCGGTTTACCGCGGCGCTGAGAACCACCGGCGCCTGCGCGAAGGCTGCATGGGCATTGGCGAGAAGCAGGCAGAGGGCCGCGCTCCCTACCGTAATCGGAAGAGAATGGATTCGACGTTTCATAGACAGCTCCTTTGGGGTCGTTCGTTTGCTATGGCCTACTCTTGCGGACCGCCGCCGCTCCAGCCCGACCCCTGCGGCGGAGGGTGGCCGTCACGGCCTTCCGGCACTGCAAATGTTGAACGCGCCGCGGACCGGATTCCATCGCGCTCGTCACGCTGCTCCTTGCGGAATGTCGAGCCAAAAACTACTGCTGCTGCTGCTTTTTCGGACGGGGATGATGCAGTTCGACGATGCTCGGCTCGCCCGCATGGTCGAACAACTCGGGATGCAGATAATGGCCCTGGTCGGCCTTGTCTTTTTCCGCTTCCACCGGAATGCGATGCGCGTTGGCCCAGGCGTCCTGCCGGATGCCGGTCACCTGCCAGGAAACTTCCACGTTCGGTTTGTCCGTCCGGATAGCGAATGTGTTGTGGCTGACTTTGGATGCCACGATGGCGTGGGCAAACTGGCCGATGACCGTCAACTGGTAGCGGAAATCGCTGTTCAGCGCTTCGAACCAGTCGGGCAGCGCGACGGTAGCGTGGCCCCCGCCATCGGTAACGATGGTGCCGTCGTAAACATTTTTCATCTCCGGCGATTCCACGAAGGAGTGGTAGAGGTACTTGTTGGCCGGGTCCAATGGATGATCGATCTTGAAAGAGCCGCCGCTCTTCGCGAGGTTTCCACTGATTTCGACGTCGCCGGCGAATAAGCCAGCCACAGACGAAACGGTGGCCGTATTCGTGCCGAATGCCAAGATCCCGACGCCACCGATGCCCCCTTGAGCCAGAACGCCAGACCCGGCCTCAATCCCTGGCCCTGCGTTGCCGCCGTAGAAAGAGCCGCCATTACCCCCAAAGCAGAGACTACAACCGCTAATGGTGCTACCTCCGTACGCGTCGATCCCGTCGCTGGCATAATCGGCTGCTGCTCCATTTGCAACAAGGCCAGGGCCGCCTGCTTGGTTGAATCCGGCTGCTCCTCCGTTGGCAACGACGCCAGCGCCTCCGCCTCCGGATGCCCCGGGGGACGCGGCGCCGCCGGTTGCGTTAATGCCGTCGCCGCCACTCTCGCCAGTACCACCGGTGCCTTGAAAGGCCGGCCCGCCGGTTGTCGCGCCAGATCCGCCTAACGCGCTCACACCGGCCTGTCCAGTTGCTCCTGTGACGCCTCCGATCCCTGTCATTCCGGTGCCCGCCGTGTTGGCGATGGTGAAGGCGGTGCCATTGGCGAAAGCCACACTACCGCTGAATGGCAAACTCATGGAAGTCCCCGGCGCGCCTTGAGGACCGGCTGGACCCGCTGGACCCGCCGGACCCGCCGGACCTGCCGGACCCCCACCTCCAATCGTTACATCGAAGTTCGCCGCGCCATTTGCGGTCACCTCGAGGTTGTAGGTGCCCGGTTTCAGATTTGCGGGCAAGGCCGCAATAATTTGAACGTTGCTGAAATTGCTACCGACAAAGAGCATGTAGCTGCCCAGCGAGACCGTCGGCTTGCCAGAGGGTGGCTGCAGCCCCGTGCCTTTGATCGTGATGGAGGTGAGAGTGGAATCGGCCGCCGCACTCAATATATCGGTTTGCGCGTAAGCGGTACCGGCCAGGGCCAGCACCGCGCAAAGCGCGATGCCGCTGCTCAGCGGGAAAAGACGTCTTTTGTCTGCATGGTGTGTCATCGTTTTAAGCTCCTTTTTTTTGCTTCTACTGCTGCGGGTGCCGCTGCGGATGCGGATGGTGCATTTCGGCGATGCTCGGATCGCCTTCATGGCCAAAAAGCTCCGGATGCAGGTAGTGGCCTTGATCGGCCGGCGCCTTGTCCACTTCGAGCGGAATGCGATGGGCGTTGGCCCAGGCGTCCTGACGAATGCCCGTCACCAGCCAGGAGACCTTGACATTGGGCTTGTCGGTCTTGATCGTGAAAGCCCGGTTGGCGATTTCCGATGCGACCCACACCTGGGCGGGCTGTCCGAGCGTGGTGAGCTGATAGCGGAAATCGCTATTCAGCGCGTCGAACCAGTCGGGCATTGTTACAGTGACCGCGCCGCTTGAGTCCGTGACGGCGTTGCCGTTGTAGATATCCATCATGTCGGGCGATTCCACGAAGGAGTGGTAGAGGTACTTGTTGGCGGGGTCCGTGGGATGGTCGATCACGAACGATCCGCCAGCTTTGGAGAGGTTGCCGGTTACGTTGACATTTCCGGCAAATAAACCGGCAACTCCGTAGTTCAACCCGTCTGAATAACCGGAACCCGGCAAGGAGAAGATCCCGTTTCCGGCAACCCCAAAAGGCCCCGAGTTGCCGCCCTGTGCGTACACGCCAACGCCCGCGTTAACGCCGAGGGAGTTGTTGCCGCCACCAATGAATAGGCCGCCTTGGCCGCCAGAGTCCTCGGCGTTGCTAGCCGACCCTCCCACGCCGAACATCCCAGGACCGCCGTAGCCCCCGTTACTGAATCCTCCAGTCCCGGTGACTCCCGAGCCCCCAGTCGAAGAACTGCCACCTGGGCCTCCGAAGGCTTGGATTGCCGGCTGAAAGTTGCCGTTGTTGCCGATCTCGAAGAGCGGTTGGGTCGCAGCCGCGTAGCCCGTGAAAGGGAGCGCGAGTGTTCCCGCCGGGCCTTGTGCCCCCTGCGGACCGGGTGCTCCCGCCGCGCCGACCGGTCCCGCGGGACCTGCCGGGCCCGCCGGACCCGCTGGACCTGGTGAACCGATGCCAATCGTCAGGTCGAAGTTCGCCGCGCCTTTCGCAGTCACGGCGAGGTCGTAGCTGCCGGGCGCCAGGCCCGCGGGCAAAGCGGCATTGATTTGGGTGTTGGTGAAATTGACCACGGATAGCCTTAGGCCCCCCAGCGAGACGATCGGCTGGCCGGAGGCTGGCTGTAGTGCGCGGCCAGTGATGGTGATGGAGGTAAGGTTGGAATTGGCCGACGCGCTCACTATATCGGTTTGTGCGTAGGCTGTTCCGGCCAGGGCAAACAGCGCGCATAGCGCGATGCCCCTGACCAGCGGGAAAAAACTGCTTCGTTCCGTCATAGTTGTGCTCCGTTGACTCTTCAAAGGGAATCTCGCCCCGGAGGAGCGGCATCTTCCTCTACCCGTAATGCGGAAAAACGATGGAGGATTTACGTCTTTTGGAAAAAGTCTTTTGGGTTGGGGCCGTGACCTACTCGATAGGCAGGAGTTGGCCTGCGCGCATGACTCGGTGCGCAAGCCTTCCTCTGCGTTCCTGACCGGTTCCGCCGGCGGCGCCGCTGCGCGCACGTTGGGAGAACAGGCTCCCGCGCCACTTCCGCGGCGGAAGCCCCCAATCCCGCTGGTATCGGCAATCGGCCCCGATGTGAACTACGCCAGCGCTCGAAGCGGCGGTGAACCTTGCATGCTGACCGGAACCTCGTGCGGCGTCTTGGCCGTGCGCGCGAAGCAGGCGATGGAAACCGGGACTTCGGCGCCGGACAAGATTGCCGCACTGCTCGAATTCATAGCCGACGGGCTAACAAACGATCCGCCAAAGGTACGTTTCGTGTTACAGTTCGATGCGATGTATGCGCGGCACCGGCCCGTTGAGCGGCTTCTCTGGCTCGAAACGCGGATCAGCACCCAAGGCTTCGAGTCCTTCTCGGCTTTGATCCGCGAGGGTCTGACCGATGGCTCACCGCGTCCCGACCTGGACCCTGCCTTGACCATGCATGCCGTCATCAACGCGGTGATCGGCACTCAGCGGCGGCTCGCATCTTTAGGAGACCGGGTGGAACTGGAATACGGAAAGCCGATCGACGTTCTGTTCCGTGAAATGATCCGCATCATCTTGCTGGGTTTGCGGGCAACCGGCCCCGCTGTCGCGCCCATTCGCAAACGGTCGCAAACCAAAATAAAGAGGCACTCGTGAAACCGACTCTCTGGCGCATGATCGCCATCTCCGCCATACCGGCGATGCTCGTGACGATTCCGGCAGCGGCGGCGCAACCTCAAAGTCCCCGGCTGGAACTGGCCGCGGATTCGAACTGGAAATTCGTCCTCGGCGATCCGGGCGGCGCCGAGACCCGCTCGTTTGAGGACGCAAGCTGGCGCAGAGTGGACCTTCCGCACGACTGGAGCATTGAGGGACGCCCCAGCAAGGACAACCCCACGGGTTCGGAAGGCGGTTATTTCCCAGCCGGCACCGGGTGGTATCGCAAGACATTCAGCGCGCCTCCGGAGTGGAGAGGCAAACGGGTGACCGTCGAGTTTGACGGAGTGTACCGGAACGCAACGGTGTATCTGAACGGGCACAAACTGGGTAACCAGCCGTACGGGTACACCAGCTTCAGTTTTGACGTCACGCCGGACCTGGACTTCTCCGGGCCAAACGTGTTGGCCGTGCGCGTCGACAATTCCGCGCAGCCCAACAGCCGGTGGTACAGCGGATCGGGAATCTACAGGCATGTGCGTGTGGTGGTGACAGATTCCGTGCATGTGGCGCATTGGGGAGTGCTGGTCTCGACGACCCGCGCTTCCATCGAGGGCGGTTCGCTATCCGTCCTCACGCGAGTCGAAAACGAGTCGGCCGCGCCAGCCCGGGTGACGGTGGAGACGCAAATTCTGGACCGTGGCGGGAAACCGGTCGGCCATGCACAATCGGCCGTCGAAGCGGCGCCGGGCAGTGCGACCGAAGCCAGCCAGGAAATCGCGGTGTCTAAACCGGCCTTGTGGTCGCCGGAGGCGCCGGCGCTGTATCGGGCGGTGACGCGCCTGCGCAAGGATGGCAAGGTGATCGACGAGGTAACGACGACCTTCGGCATCCGGACGCTGGCGTGGTCGGCGGAGAAGGGACTGTTGTTGAACGGCAAGGCGATCAAGCTGGCGGGCGGGTGCGTGCACCACGACAATGGACCGCTGGGGGCGGCAGCGTTCGATCGCGCGGAAGAGCGCAGAGTCGAGTTGCTGAAGGCGGCCGGATTCAACGCCGTGCGGACCTCGCACAACCCGCCGTCGCCGGCGTTTCTGGATGCGTGCGACCGCGCCGGTCTGCTGGTGCTGGACGAAGCGTTCGATACCTGGAAGGCGAACAAGCTTAAGTACGACTATGGCCGCAATTTCGACGAATGGTGGCAGCGGGACATTTCGGCAATGGTGCTGCGGGACCGCAACCATCCCTCCATCGTTGTCTGGAGCATTGGGAACGAGATTCCCGAACTGCTGGTGGAGAGGGGGCCTGCGATCGCCAAGCGGCTGGCGGATCAGGTGCGCTCGCTCGACAGCAGCCGGCCGTTGACGCAGGCCGTTCCGACGAGCACATCCGGACCTTTCCCCGATGCGGTGCTCACGGTCCTGGACATTGCGGGCTACAACTACAACCTGGCCCGGAACTACGCGGACGATCATCGCCGGGTCCCCTCGCGGCTCATGATGACCACGGAATCTTTCCCTGCCGCGGCGTTCGAGCAATGGCAACTGGCGAAAGACAATCCGTTCATCCTCGGCGATTTTGTTTGGACCGCGATGGATTACCTCGGTGAATCGGGAATCGGCGCCTGGGCGTACGGCACTCCCCAACAGGCGTCGCAAGCCGCAATGATGATGGCCGGCATGCAGGGCATGGCAGACAAGATGTTCCTGGCGATGGCGAATGGCGTGGATTTGAAGGCGATGATGGCGCAGGTCGGCGGCAACCAAGGCGGGCAGTCCCCCATGAGCTTTCTGGCCCCCGGCTATCCCTGGCACGCGGCACAGTGCGGCGATCTCGACCTGACGGGACACCGCAAACCGCAGTCGTACTATCGCGACATTCTTTGGAACGGCGGAGATCGCGTGTATGCAACCGTGCGCCTGCCGGAGCCGGAAGGGAAGAAGATTATCGCGGTGGCATGGGCCGTGTACCCGACCCTGCCAAGCTGGACCTGGCCCACTCAGGAAGGCAAGGAGTTGCAGGTGGAAGTGTACTCCGGAGTGGAAAAGGTCCGCCTTTACTTGAACGACAAGCTGATCGGCGAGAAGGCAACGGGCCGATCGGAGCAATTCAAAGCGATGTTTACCGTCCCGTATGCGCCTGGCACGTTGAAAGCCGTGGGCATCCGAGGCGACCGGGCGGTTGCCGAGAGCGTCCTGACAACGGCCGGTAACCCTGTCCGGCTGCGATTGACGGCGGACCGCACCACACTTCAAGCCGGCGGGCAGGACCTGTCATTCGTGACCGTCGAAGCCATCGATGCGGAAGGGCGATTCCAGCCAAATGCGGACCAGGAGGTTCAGTTCACCATCACCGGGCCCGGCGCGATCGCGGCGGTGGGTAACGCAGACGGCAAAGATGAGAGCCCTTATCAAGGCGATCGGCGCAAGCTGTTTCAGGGACGCGCGCTGGTGGTGGTACGCACCCAAGGGCAGAGTGGGGCGATCCAGTTAACCGCCAAAACAGCAGGCCTCGCCGAGAACGTCTTGCGGCTCGATGTGAAACCGGCGGCCCCTCGCTCCGAACTTCGTTGACCACGGCGGCCGTGTGGGGCGGGCGTCTACGCCTGCAGCGGGTCTCCAGACCCGCTACCCGCGCACCAGTTCGGTAGCTATGCAGTACGTGCCGTTATCGCAGCCGATGTCGTAAACGGAGACGATGTTGGGGTGATTGAGTGCGCTGGCGGCGCGGGCTTCCCGCTCGAAATGGGCGATGCGGTCTGGGTCGCGCGCCAAGCTCGCGGGCAACACCTGATAGCTACGTCGCGCTTCAACCGCCGGTCGCGGGCGCGCCAGACCTCAATCTCCGAAGTCGCCTAGCTTCGCGCCCGCGCTCAGCGCTTGGATCGCCGACACTGGCGCTCTTTCCAGAAACGAATCGGCCTGCTGATCCAGCAGCGATTGCACTTCGCCGCGGAGTTGCGAATCGTCCGGGCACGCCTGCGCCAAGAATGCGGCGCGCTTCTCCGCCGGTTGCGCCAGCGCCGCCTGGCACAACTCCTCGATCTGTTTCCAGCGCTCGGCCTGCATCATGGCAATTCCCAATCGAGGGTGTAAATGCCGCCGGTTCCCACGCTGCGTGCGGTTATGAGGGAGCCGTTCGGGCCGGCTACGAACCAATCCCAGTTCGCCGGCGTGAAATCCTTCGGAAAGCCGACAGGCTCCGCCTTCCGGTCGCGTATCCGAACACGCCACCAAACCGGGCCTTTCAAAAAGTACAGGAATTCGCCATCCGAGGACCAACTCGGCCAGTCGCAGCCTTGGCTGTAAAGTTCGGTCTGCGTCTGATTACGAAGATCATACAGCACAAGTCCCCTTTCATCGAAACTGGAGAGTCCCGCGATCACGTGCCCGACGGGCGACCAGCGGGGAGACCACATCCCCTGCGATCCCAGCAGCGTCGAGACGCGGTGCGTTTTCACATCCACAACGTGGATGGACGTATCGGCCCTGGCCAACGGCGACCTGGTCGAAGCGGGCTTGTTGCTGGCGACTGCTCCGAATGCTATCGAGGCGCCATCCGGCGACCAGGATGGGTCATGGTCACCGTGCTCTCCAGCCTCTCCGTTGGTTACCTGTTGGGGGGAGCCCCCATCAGCGGGCACAATATGAACCCGGGTTTGCTTCCCCGGGAGCGATGCGTCGAAGGCAATCTGCTTACCGTCGGGAGACCAGCGAGGCAAGGCCGTGTGTAAGGGAGGCCAAGTGAGCTGAACGCGCTGGCTCCCATCTGCCGCGGCTCTGAAAAGCGATCCTTCGGGAACGGAGACATAAGCGACCCATTTCCCATCCCTCGAGAATTCGAGCTGTGTACCCGAGATCCCTGGCAGTTCAAGACTGAACCGGCTGGATTTGGGGTCGTAGCGCAGGAATTCGTTGCGGGCCTCGGAACCCTCGAAAAACAGGCGTTTCCCATCCTCGCTGGGAAGCGGGAAGTCCGGCGCCAGCAGGCCGATGTCCAATTGCACGGGTTCACGGCCGCCTCGCTGGAGGAAGCCCGCCTTCTCACGCACTACCCAGATCTTCTGGTTCGAAAGGAAGACGAAGTACCTGCCATCCGCGGTCCAGATGCCGTTGGACGTCGACCACGACGGATTCCAGCCGGGAAGCACCTGACGCAAACCTGTACCGTCGGCCTGCACCTCCCACAGGCGCATTGGGCTGCGGGCCACACCCTCGACGGAAACGCGGATTCTGCGGCCATCGGGCGACCAGCGAAGGTAACTGAGATCGCCTCCTAACGTGGCCAGCTTCCGGATCTCCGTTCCGTCCCGAGATGCCAGGTGCAGTTCCCGATCCTGGGCGTACACGACCTGCTGGCCGTCCGGCGACCAGGCGGCGAAAAGCCGAGAGACGATACTGCCCAAACGGCGCGCGGAGCCGCTTGCCACGGGCTCCGCCCAAACTTCGCATTTGGGGAACTTCACGATTCGGCAGACCAGGAATTCCGTCCGGTCGCGCGAAATGTCCATGAGACATACCGCTGCCTTCGTTTGCAGGGGAAGGGGGACGGGATCCCCTCCATTGACCGATACCTGATAGGCGGGAACATCGTCGCTCGTGGCGTAAAACAGCCGGGAACCATCGGAGAGAAGAGGGCAAAATGTCCAATCTATCAGGCGGCTGTCTTGGGCGATCCGGACCATGCCGGTGACGCGCGGCGGAGGTAGCGGACGGCTGAGCCAATACAAGGCCGCAACCGCGACGGACGCGGCTGCCAAAAGTGCCGCCCATTTCCACCACGCCCTGCGTTTGGGCCGTTCCGCAGGCGCGGGAGATAGCGACAGCGCTTGCAGGGCGAAACCGAGGTCCGCGGCCGACTGGAACCTGCGTTCACGCTCCTTCTCCAGGCACCTTTGCACGATGCGGGCGAGCGCCGACGGCACCGAGGCTGGCAACGCGGGCGGCTCATCCTTCAAAATGGCGTTCATCACCTCCACCGACGAATCGCCCGCGAACGCCCGCTTGCCACACAGCATCTCATACATCACCACGCCGAAGCTGAACAGGTCCGACCGGTGATCGACCACTTCGCCGCGCACCTGCTCCGGCGACATGTAGCCTGCCGTGCCCAGCACCACGCCTTCATCCGTCAGATCGGTGGTGGTCGAATCCTGCGCCGTGCGCCGCTGTTTGGCCAGCCCGAAATCCAGAATCTTCACGTGGCCGTCGCGCGTGACCATGATGTTGTCCGGCTTCAGATCGCGATGCACCAAACCGGCCGCGTGCGCCGCCGCCAGCCCGTTGGCCACCTGCGTGGCGATATCGACCGCCTTCGGCGCGGGCATCGGGCCGGCCTCGATCATGCGCCGCAAAGTGTCGCCG
>Ga0187890_10000358_pt1 | contig 32687 bp, 29 predicted proteins | sample June2016WEW_21_1_FD_133005 | JGI IMG/M metagenome (GOLD analysis project Ga0187890, IMG submission 133005) | Peatland microbial communities from SPRUCE experiment site at the Marcell Experimental Forest, Minnesota, USA - June2016WEW_21_10 | ecosystem: Environmental > Terrestrial > Soil >... | reverse complement strand
CCTCGGGCTGCGGCTCAACCTGTACGTCGCGAGCATCCTGTGCCTCGTCGGGCTTGCATGGTTCGTGCGCACGCAGCGTGGCGCCGACGTCACGCCCGTGGGTGCCGTGACACCCACTGCCACGGCAGCGGAGGCGGCCGGCGACGTGCGCACCGTTTCTCGGCGTTAGTAGCCTGCGGCCTCATGGCCGACACAGGCACGATCGCCTCGCTTGCGACGGCCGGGGGCACTCTGGTCCTGGCGATCGCCACCTTCTCGTCGACCCGCTCGGCCAACCGCGCGGCGCGGGTTTCCGAGCAGGCGTTGAAGGTGGGGCTGCGCCCGGTGCTGTTCAACGCCCGTCCGCAGGATCCGCCCCAGAAGGTCGGATTCGTCGATGACCATTGGCTCGTGCTGCGCGACGGGCTCGCCGCGGTGCAGGAGTCCGACGGCAACCTCTATCTGGCGATCCCGCTGCGCAACGTCGCGTCAGGGATCGCCGTGCTGCACGGCTGGTATCTGTGGCCGCGACGGGCGGGCACGGAGACTCCACCGCTCATCTCGACGACGAACGAGGACTTTCGCCGGCTGCAGCGCGACCTGTATGTGCCGGCCGGTGACATCAGCTTCTGGCAGGCGGCAATACGCGATTCCAGCGATCCGCTGTACGCGCCGCTGCTGGAGGCGATCAACGCACGCACGCCGATCAGCGTCGACGTGCTCTACGGCGACCACGAGGGCGGGCAGCGCACGATCACCCGTTTCTTTCTCACGCCACGCCCTCACGCCGACGAGGACCCCTGGCTGTGGCTGTGCTCGACCTCGCGTCACTGGAACCTCGACCGCGCCGACCCGCGCTAACCGTGGCGGCCGCGCGCGTGGCGGCGACCGGTCACTCGTGCGAGACCGGACGCTCAGCGCGCGCGATGGCGCCCTACGTGTGGTTGTACCCGAGCAGGGCGAAGCTCTCGAGCGCGCTGTCCAAGCCCGTCTCCGCTTCGTTGACCCGCCGTTCCGCGTCCGCGTAGCCGGCCGGGTCTTCGTGTACCGCCGCGAGCGCCCTGTATGCGCCACGCACCGCCATCAGCGAGCTCGCGAGCGCCGTCTGGGCGGCACTCGCCGGCTGTGGCGGTTCGAGCGCCGCCACTGAGGCGGCAGCGCCGGCGAACCGATCGGCGAGCGTCGTGGCCAGGGTGCCCACATCAGCCGGCTGCAGATGCATCTCGCGTCTCAGCTTCAAGCGTTCCCCGTCCAACCCGGCGATCAGCGCGCTGAGCTGAGCCGCGTATGCCGGGTCGGGGCTCAGCTCATTCGCGGTGTGCCGGCCGAGGAGCGAGACCTTCGCGACGATCTGTTCGCACTGCTGCAGGTAGCTGGAGAACCCGCCGGCCGCGTAGCACACCAGCGCCGTGGGGTTCGACCCGACAGTCGGGATCACGTACACGTCGAGCGTGCGGCCATAGCCGCTGAGTTCGCTGTATCTGTATGCCTGGAGATTGGCGAGCTCCAGGATTTCGGTGCTAGGGATCCCATGCACGAGGGCCAGGAATGAAGCGGGGAGCGGACTCGAGGCGCCGGCGAGAAGCTGGCCGCTGAGCAGGCCGGCACGATCGGCGTCGCCGCCGGGCGCCAGCAGCAACGGATGCGCGATCGCAAGACCTGGGATCGGCGAAGTCGTGCGCGTCGGCTTCCAACCAGCCGGGTATTCGAGCAGGACGCTCGACCCGGACGCGATCCGCGTCTCCGGCGCTGGCGCCTTTGAGGATGCGCTCGTCGACGGTGCGGAGGTGCCATGGCTGCCGAGCAGGTACCCCGCGATAGCCATCACCACGAGGACCGGTATGACGACCGGCGGCACGATGCGGCGCGACCCTTCCACGGTTCAGCCCGAGCTGTCGAAGGAGGTGCCGCCGCTGGTGCCAGTCTTCGCGCCCCCGCTCGAGCCGTGGGAGCCGCCGCTCGAGGATTGCTGGTGCGGGCTCGTGTGCGTCGTGGGAGCCGTCGAGGTGACCGGGGCTTTCGCCGCGGGCGTCGTCGCCGGGCTGGGCACGGCAGGAGTGAAGACGGGTTCCGTGATCGGGACCGTCGTCGCGGCGACACCGCTGACGACGGTCACTCGATGAGTCACTTGCGCAGGAGTTCGAGCGACTGTGGACGCTTCGCCTGCGATCGCAGGGGCGCTGCTCAAACGAACGGGGATCGCGGGCCCTGCGGCACCGGCCGGCAGGTTCGTCGCAAGCTGTTCATTCGACGCTGCACGGGGCCGCTGCGCACGCCCGATCGCATAGCTGCCCGCGAACACCGCCCCGCACAGGACGATCGTTACGGCGACCATGCCCACAATCATGCCCACGGGCCTTCTGCCCACATCGAGCGGCCCTGAGACGCGCAGCGTGTTCATGAGGGGCACTGAATCGGCACGCCCACCGGGTTCAGGCACAGGTCCTGGCGTGAGGGCAGCTTGCCGTGGTGGATCACGAAACGCGTGAACTTGCCGATCTCCCCGTGATCTGAGACCTCGATCACCAGGATCGCGCCCGCGTGCAGCGGGCGCTCAAAACGGCGCAGCGTGATCAGGACCGCACCCGGCTTGCTCTTCGCCCTCGACGCCACCACCACTGTCTCGGACTTGGTCGGGCATCCGATCCCGCGGCATTTCACCGTCACCGTCGCCCCCACCGGAGCCTGCACGGTCAGCAGGCTGATCTTCACGCCCACCGAGTTATACGAGCCCGCCATCCGCACGATCGGGAACGGCTGGATCAGCGGTACCGCGGGCGCGGTCACCGGGATCGTCTCCGCCACGACACTCGAGAGGCCATTCGCGTCGGTCACCTGCAGTTGCACGACGTGCGCTCCGGCTGTGGCAAACGTGGTGGTGAGCGCCGATTCGCCTTGGGTAAAGACGCCGTTGCCGCCCGGCGCCCACGCAAAGCCCGTGATCGAGCTGTCTGGATCGGTCGAGGTCGAGATCAACGTGACCGGTTCGGTCGGGTGAGGAGCCGACGGGACCCATCGAAATGAGGCCACTGGTGGCGCGTGGGGCGTCACCGGGGCCGAGGTCAGCGTGAACGTCACGGGTTCGCTGCGCCCGACGTTGCCCACGTCGTCGCTCTGTTCGGCCTGCGCGGTGTAGGTGCCCGGGCTCAGGCCTCCAAATACGGCTGACCAGCTTCCTTCTGATGCCTGCACGGTTACGGCCTCGAGCGGCGTCCCGGCGATCGTTGAGCCGGAGTACAGCCGGACCGTGATCGCCGGCAGATCCCCTGCGTCCACGCCCGCGGCCCCGCTGAACGTCAGTGTGGAGCTGGTCGTGGAGCTGCCGTTCGAGGGCGAGGTCAGCGTGACATTCGGCGGGTCCGCATCGACCGTGAAGGTGGCCGTGTTGCTCACGCCGGTCTGCGAGAACGGATTTGCGTCTGTCTGTTCAGCCTGCACCGTGTATGTTCCATCCGGAAGCGCCTGCACTGGAGGCGTTGTCCACGCGGAGCCGCTGAGCGGCCCGTTCACGCTTCGTACCGGGATGCCCGACGCGGACGTGCCGCTGTAGACGTTGACGCTGACGACGTCGCCGTCTTCCGATTCGGTCGCACCGGTGCCACTGAAGCTCGGCGTCGGGCCTGTCAGAAGTCGAGTTCCGCGCACGACAAATCCGGACGTGTCGAGCGTCACTTCCGGAGATCTAGTACCGATCGTGAATGTCGTCGCCTTGCTTGTACCGATATTGCCGGCTTCGTCGACCTGTTCGGCCACCGCCACGTAGATCCCGTTCGAAAGCCGCGGGCCCGTGGAGCCAGTCGTCCATTCGTGGGCCGCGTTAGGGACGAGGCCTTTGACTTCCTGGACGGGGGCGCCGGAGATCGGGCCGCCTTCGTCTTCGTAGATCTTCAGGGTGATCGAGGGCTCGTCGCCGCTCGCGTGGCCGGCGAATCCGCTGAACGTCGGCTCCGAAACGGCCAGCTCGGCGTGGTTCGCCGGCTTCGTCAAGCTCACCGCTGGTGGAGTCGCATCGACCGTGAACGTCACCGCGTTGCTCCTGCCGGTGTGGCCTGCCTCGTCGCCCTGGGCGGCCTGCGCCGTGTAGGTACCGTCGTTTAGATGCGCAACCGAATAGGACCATGCCCCGGCGATCACCGGAGCGCTCCCCGACGTCACGACATGCCCCCCTGCCGATTCGCCTTCGTGGATCGCGACCGTGACGCTCTGATCGTCCCAGGAGGCCGTCGCCGCACTACCCGTCAATGTGGGCGTCGCATCTTTCGTGAGAGAAGGCACCAGCGCATTCATCGAGACGACAGGAGCAAGCGTGTCTACGGTGAACGTGACGGGCGCGCTCGTGCCTTTGTTGCCGGCTTCGTCGGTCTGTTCAGCCTGCACGGTGTAGACGCCATCATTCAGGCTCGTCACCGGATAGGACCATTGCCCGTCGCTCACGGGGACGCTGTCCGACACGACGACGCCGCCTGCGAGTGAACTGCCTTCGTGGATCGTCACCGCGACGCTCTGATGATCCCATTGCACCGCTCCCGCGCCACCCTTGAGCGTAGGGTCTGACACTTTCAGGACGGCGTTCTCTCCGGGCGAGGTCACCGTCACCACCGGTGCGGTCGTGTCCACCGTGAACGTCACCGCGGCACTCGTGCCGGTGTCACCGACTTCATCGCTCTGTTCGGCCTGCGCCGTGTAGATGCCGTCGCTCAGATGTGGTGAATAGGACCACGTCCCACCACTCACCGCAACGCTTCCCGACGCAACTTCCGGTCCCGCCAGCGAGCTGCCTTCGTGGATCGCGACCTTGACCGACTGGTCCCATGCGGCCATCCCCGCGCTACCGGTCAGCGTCGGTTCGGAGACTTTCAGGACGGCGCCTTCCCCAGGCGAGGTCAGCGTGACCACGGGCCGAGTCTCCACGGTGAAGGTCACCGGCGCGCTCACGCCCGGCCCGGTTTCCGCGTTCGTCTGCTTGGCGACCGCCGTGTATTGCCCTTGTTCAAGCGGAGTTCCCGGCGTGATTTCCCACGTGTCCAGCACGCCTTCCTGCGTCGGCGCCAGCGTGGTCCATGCCTGAACCAGCGTACCTTCGGGGTTCGGTCCCGCGAAGATTTCGAGCGTGACGGGGTCGAATGTGAGGGTGGTCGAATCAGCCGTGTCAGTGGTCGTGCCAGCGAAAGGAGGCGTCTGCTGGTCGGTCGCGCTGCCGGAGGTGGGCTGGCCGATCGTGAGTTCGGGCGCAGCGGCGAGCGCGGAGCCCGGGAGCGCCGCGATCAGCACAACCGCAGCGACGAGCGCGGTCGCAGCCCCTCGCGCAATATTGCTTCTTGCCATCATCGAAATGCCGCTCCCAACCATGTCGTCATCCATCCGGCCACGCCCCGCGGCGTCAGGCAGCATCCATGCCTGCCCGCCCTTCTTCCGCCGCTGCGCATGATAGGGAGGTTTGACGAGGATTTGGAAGAGCTACGCTCTCGCGCTCGGGCGCGAAGGAAGAGACGCCTCCTCGCTCCCGCGCGCGAGAGCCTACGCGGGTCTGCCGCGGCGGGCTACGTCAGCCCGCGCCTATTCTTCGTGGCCCGTGAATTCGATCACTTGCTGGAAGGTCGAGCGGTTGGTCCAGCTCATCGTGAAGGACATGTACGGGTCCGGCGGGAAGTCAATCCGCACTTCCGGCGCACGCCAGCGTGCCGGTTCGGAGCCCTGAGCGGCCGATAGCTGTTCGGCCGCGGTCTGGATCACGCCCCACAGCGAGGCGCGGCAGGCGGCCAGGCTCCCACCGCCGCAGTACTGGCGGCTGTAGGGCTGTGCGACGGGCAGGCCCAACTCCGAGCGCAGGTCCTTGTACACGTACCCGTACCAGCCTTCGTCGAAGGACGAGCCCGCGGAGTTAGGCGGGTTGTCGATCGCGGCGATCGACTTGAGTTCCGCGGTCAGTTCCCCCAGCACGGGGCCGAGAACCGCTTCGGCGATCGGCGCCCAGGCCGCGTCCATCACCGCTGCGCCCGGATTCCTCGGCTGGTTGTTGCCGTACAGGCTCGCGCCTTCTTCCACCCACCTGTTGATCAGGCCCGCGGCTTCTTCGGCCGGTTTGCTGGGCGCCGGGCCACCGGCGAGAACCTGCTCGATCACCGGCCAGACCTTGACGGCGCGCAGATCCTGCGTGGCCGCGCGGTTCATGATCCCGACGTCCTTGGCCTCGGTCATCTTGGTCGTGAAGCCGGTGTACAGCTGGACGCGCTGGACGGGACCGTAGGAGTAGTTTTCGGAGGCCGCTCCCCATTCGGGCGCGGGCTTGTTGTTCCAGTTCAGGAACGTGTCGCTGGCGGGCGCAACCTCGTGGGGATGCTGCGCCAGTGACAGGAAGCCCTGCCAGTTGTATTCGCCGTTGCCGAGCGTCGGCAGGCTCGGGTCGGTGCCCGGCGCCAGCACGGGCAGGCGCCCGGTCGAGAAGTAGGCGATGTTCTTGCTGTCCAGGTAGGACATGTTGAACGTCGTCTCGAGTTCGTTGGCCGCTTCGAAGAACTGTTCCGGCGAGTGCACCTTCTCGGAGTCCAGCTTGCTGAACGCGACCTCGCCCGCCGGCTCGCGGCCGCGATCAGCGCGGTCGTTGGAGACCGCGTAGGGCAGGCCTTTTACGGTGACGGTGCCGCTGACCGGCCCGTACACCGTTTCTTTGAAGAAGACCTCATGTTCGGGTTCGCCGTTGCCCGCGCCCAGCGTGCCCGCGTCGAACGTCGTCATCGGGATGCATTCGCCTTTGTATTCGTAGTCTTCGGTTTCGCGCGTGACGGGGCCGTGTTCGGGGTTGCACAGCTTCACGAGGAACTGCTGCGTGTTCTCGCTGCCGGCGCTCGTCAGGCTCCAGGCGAAGTCGCGCCCGCGGCCGATGAACACGTAGGGCGAGATCGGCGCGATCACTCCCTCGGCTTCGATGCCGGGGCCGCTCAGCTGCGCCTGCATCACGATCTCCGGATAGAAGTAGCCGAGCTGCGGCCCCATCACCGCGAGCGGATGCCCGGATTTGCTGTTGGCGGCGCCGACGACCAGGAAGTTGGAGGCCTTGCGACGCGACGCGCGGGTCGCAGCGACCGCTTTCGCCGCCGACGCGCTCAGCGACCCGGGATCGATCACCACTGCTCCGGGCGTCGCTCCGCTCGGCACCTGGTCATACGGGAACGGTTTGCTGGTCGTGGTCGGCGCTTCCGGGTCGTTGACCTCGCGCAGGTCGCGGAACACCTTCAGGCCTTCGGTCGACCCGAGCTTGGCCTCCAGCCGCGCGAGGAAGTTCGAGTTGGCGACTTCGCCGCCGCCGCCGTTGCCGAAGATCGAGCCGATGAACGCAAAGCCCGCGATCGCATCCGTGGCTGTGATGTGAGGCAGGCGGAATTCTTCGGGCACGAACTGCTCGAAGGCGTTGATGCCTTCCGCCCATTCTTCGAGGTCCGCGAGCACCTGTTCGCCTTCTGGCCCCGCTTCGAGCAGGACTTTCCTTTGTTCGGCTACGAATTTGACCGCCTGCGCGCTTGGCGTGAACCGGCGCCCGGTGAGCAGCAGTTCGAACGCGTTGACGCCGGGGATGCTGAGCGCGGCGGCGTAGGCCGGCCCGAGGGCGAGCGACAGCAGCACGCCGCGGTCGCGCGCGGCCACCCAGCCGGCGCCAAACATCACGTCGGCTCGCGTCGCACCGAAGACGTGGGGGATGTCGTGGCTGTCGCGCCAGATTTCAAGGCCCGGACGGGTCGTGAATTCCTCGGTGTCGCCCGCCTGGCCAGGTTCGTGGAACTTCTCAGAGACGTAGTCCGCTTCGAGGTTGCGCGGGCTGACGTTGCCGCGTTTATGCGTCAACGCGTTGTAGAGGATCCCCTGGTCGGTGGAGAATGCTCCCGGCATCAGTTCGCCTTCCTCGCCCGGGGCTAGGATCTGGAAGGCAGGGCCCGACAGGTCGAGCACGGCGGCGTTCGACGGCGCCGCGCCGAGCGCGATCAGCAGGCAGCCGGCGATCGCCCCCAGAGCAAGTCGCCACAGTCCCTGGGCTCGCCGCACCGGGTCGATCGCTCGCCGAGAACCATCAAGCAGCCGCATCTCCGCCTCCTTAGCCGCCCGGCAACAGCACCCGGGCGATCGCCTCCACCCTCGGTGTACGATCCTACCACCGGCTGTCAACCCCCTTCGCGGAGGCCCGCACCGGCCGCGGCGCACAGCGTTGCCGGCGCAGCTCGCCCAGGAAGTAGGCGATCGCCCGGTTGAGCAGCGCGACGCGCTCCCACTGCAGAAAGTGCCCCGCGCGCTGCGCCACGAACGGCCCGATCAGCTCGGAGAACGCGACTTCGCACATCTGCGGGAATTGTCTCCAGGTCGGTGTGTGCGCTCGGCGCCTGCGGCAAGCCCTGGAAAGGGGCGAGGCTCCTACACCTCCAGGAAGCGCAGCACCACCCGACCGAGCACGATCACGTCGCCGCCCTGAAGCTCGGCCTGCTGGACGCGCCGGCCGTTGACGAAGGTGCCGTTGGCGCTGCGGTCATCGAGGATCCGCGCACCGTAGCGGCGCGGCACGAGGATCGCGTGGCGACGCGAGACGGAGGCGTCGTCGAGACGCAGCCCGGCGGCGAGCCCGCGCCCGATGTGCGTCACCTCGCCTGACAGCGGAATCAGCAGCGTCCGATCGGGTCCCTGGATCTGGATGTAGCGGCCGGGCTCGACGGGATCTGCGGAATCGACCGGCACGGCCTGGTGGCGAACGCGCTCGTCCAGGCAGGCTGTCGCGTCGAACCTCTCGGTGATCCCATCGGCGGCGGGGCGGATGAGTATCTGTGCGGTCATGCCCACAGCTAACCGCGCGCTGCTCACGGGGACCTCAATGCTCGTGAAGAAATTAAGAAATAAAGATCTTAAGAAGCGTCGAAGCGGGCGCCTGCCACCAGCGCACCCTAGGCGAGCGTCGCCGTCTGCGAGCCGCCACCGGCCGTCCCATCGGGCGGCCCGCCTCGCCCGGACCGGCCTTCGGCCTTGCGGCGGGCCATGCGCTTGGAGCTCAGCCAGCCCCAGCCGCCGACTGCGAGCACCGGGACGACGTACATCATCGAGATGTACCAATGCATCAGACAGGCCAGCGGTGCCATCCCCACAAAACCTATCACGCCCTCACCACGCCTCCTCGCGCGAGCCGCGCGGCACGGGCGCATCGCCGGCGCCGCCCACGGCCAGCGCGCCGCGGGCGCGTCGGCGGCGCACGAACAGCACGAACGCCAGCCCCGCGACCACGATCACGACGCCCACGATGATCACCGCCAGCGGCGCCTTGGAGCTCTCGGGGGTCCAGAACAGCTGCCCGTCGATCGCGCCCTTGGTGCTGGCGACCGTGATCGGCACCTGCCAGTTGAAGATCAGCGTCCGCTCGCTCTTGTTCTTGACCCGCGCGGGCGGCACCGGCGACATCCAGTGGATGCGGTGGTCGTGCCATTCGAACTCGCCGGTGCGATCCACCACTTCCCACTTCGGCGGCGCGCTGGAGCTGGCGATCGGCGGCACGACCACGTCGGCGTAGAAGTTCCTGTTCAGGTACGTCGCCGGTGCGCGCACGTTCTGCTCGGCGGTGCCGTTGGCGAGCACGCGCGCGTACGGTTCGCCTTCGTAGCCGTAGATCGTGACGGTCTTGCCGGTGTGGTTGCGCAGCAGCAGGCGGTCGGCGAACTCGAGCACTTCGATGCTCAGGCCGGGCACGCTCGGCGTGATCGCGGTGATGTTGGAGCGGTACTGGTAGCTGCTGCCCTGATCGTTGATCGGGTTGGCGGCCTCGGTCGGGGTTGTGCTCGTCGCCGCGGATGCGGCGCCCGCTGTGCCGGCGCTCGCCGCCATCACCAGACAGGTGGCGCTCAGCAGGGCGGGCACCAGACGGCGGAGCATCGGTCCAGAACCGTAGCGCAGGCACTGCCCACTCATGTGCCCACCGCGGAGAGCAGCCACAGCCCGAAGCTCGTGAACGCGACCATCACCGCGAGCATCCAGTACTGGCTGCGCACCGCCTCTTCGGGGTCCTTGTAGAGCACCAGCGCACGGTCGTGCGCGAGCGCCAGGCCGCCGACGTGACCGCTGACGAGCGCGGCGACCTGCACGTACCAGATCGCCGCGTAGGAGATGACGTGGTAGTCGATCTGAAAGCTGCTCGTGCCGAACAGGTTCGAGCCGTTGCCGAGCGGGTCGGAGGCGAGATAGACCATCGCCTGGCTCTGCCACAGCAGCAACGAGAAGTAGTGCGCCAGCACGTACGCGAAGGCGATCGGCACGAGCGAGTGCACGAACGTGCGCGTCAGCATGTCGCGGTCGTAGCGCTCGCTGACCTTGCGCACCCCCAGGATCCCCACCCGGTAGACGGCGCTGATCAGCAGGATGCAGAACACCAGGCCGAGCGAGTACGCGAGCTCCTGCGCCGGCGTGGGGTGAAAGCCCAGGTCTTCGAACAGGCTCTGCAGGCTCGGCTCGTTGTTGCGCCAGATGCCACCATTTGAGAAGCCGTCGAACGTGGTGGTGCCGATCTGGGTGCAGATCAGCGCGACGGTGCCCGCGCGAATCCGCAGGTCCGTGACGCCGCTGAGCGGACGGCGCAGGTAGACAACGCCATCCTGCCCGCGCACGAGCGCGGACAGCTTGGAGAGCAGGTTGAAGTACACGCCGAAGCCGTCCGCCTGCGAGCTCCACTCCTCCACGCCGAACAGCGCCATCCCGGCGAGCATCGCCAGGAAGTACCCGAGCGACAGCGCCGCCAGCGTCGACGGCCGATCGCGTTCGATGTAGATCAGCTCCAGCCACGCGAAGCCCACGATCCCGGCTGTCGCCGGCCACACGCCGAGCCACTGCGGATAGCGCAGTGGTGGGCGTCCCGGACGGCCGCGTCGCAGCAGGCGCAGCAGCGCGGCGCACGCGCGCGCGCACGTCCGCCACGGGCTGAGCGCATGGAAGACGTCCCCGAACAGCACGCTCGCGACCGGCGTGCCGACCCAGAAGACGACGTAGATGAACGTCACCGAGAAGTTCGCCTGCGTGACCTGCGCGCCGTCGAAGCCGCTGTAGATGACGAGCGCGAACACAGCCACGCCGAAAAGGCCCGCCAGCCATTCCAGCGCCCGCGGCAGCCGGAACAGCCTGCGCAGCCGCGGCTGCTGCAGCTGCGGGCGCGTCCACATCGTCGAGAGCGCCACGAACGACACCACCAGCACGATCGCCGCCGCCCAGCTGAACAGCCACACGGGGATCGGCAGGTCGGCCTTGCCCACGATCCCGTGCGCCTGAGCGCTCGCCGGCAACAACAGCGCCACGAGCCCAAGCCCGCCGAGTAGTTGCGCCAGCATGCGACGGGACGGGGCTCTCATGCGAGAGGCAGTCTAGGCAACGCTGTGGCTCGGCCTCGCTGATCGTGGCGCGCTCGCGTACCCTGACGCTGCATGCTGAGCGTTCCGTTCGCCGTCTCCGCAGACACCTCCGCCGCCTTCCAGCTCGGGCCGCTGGCGATCATCGGCCTGCTGTACGCGCGGCGCGCGCACACGCTCGCCGAAGACGAACACCCGGTGCCGGGCTGGCGCCAGGCATGCTTCTACGGCGGCTTCGTCGTGATCGGGGTCGCGCTGACCTCGCTCGGCGCGGCCAGCCAGGACCTGCTGTGGGTGCACATGATCGAGCATCTGCTGCTGGGCGACATCGCCGCGTTGCTGATCGTGCTCGGCCTCACGGGGCCGCTGCTCGCGCCGATCCTTCGCATCAGGCTGTTCGACCGGCTGCGCGCGCTCTCGCACCCGGCGATCGCCTTCCCGCTGTGGGCGATCGACCTGTACTGCTGGCACGCGCCCGTCCTCTACCAGGCGGCGCTGCGCCACTCGGGCATCCACGCGCTCGAGCACGCGATGTTCCTCGGCTTTGGCATCAACATGTGGATGTGCCTCCTCGGCCCGCTGCCGACCCCCAGCTGGTTCGGGAATCTCGGCAAGCTCGTCTACATCGTCGCCGTGCGCCTCGCGGGGACCGTGCTCGGCAACATCTTCGTGTGGTCGGGCACGATCTTCTACCCCTACTACCTCAAAGGCGACGCGCAGTTCCACATCTCCCCGCTGGCCGACCAGAGCATCGCGGGCGCGATCATGATGGTCGAGGAGTCAATCCTCACGCTCGGGCTGTTCTGCTGGTTGTTCCTGCGCACCGCGCGCGAGAGCGAGGAGCGCCAGGAGCTGCTCGACTACGCCAGCGCGCGCGGACTGGAGCTCAGCGACGCGCGCGCCGCGCGCGCGGTGGCAGCCGGCCGGGGCGCGGAGCTGCGCGAGCGTCTGGAGGCGCGCTCCGGGGTGCCCGAGCGCGTGCAGGATCGCGCCGGCACACCCGAGCACGGGGACACACCCGAGCGCGGCGATACGTCCGAGCGCCTGGACGTGCGCTCCAGCGTGCCCGAGCGCACGTAGCCGCTACGCTGGGCCCATGTGCGCCGGATGCGCGATGGCGGCGGCCTCCGCCGCAAGCGGTTTCAGGACGTGGATGCAGAGCCAGAACATCCCGTGGCTGACCCCGCGCCGCATGCGCCGCATCACGATCGGCGCGATGTGCGCGGCCGGTGTCGTCTCGACGATCGGCTTCAGCGGCTCGACGCCGCCCGCCACAGCCCACGCCAGCCGCGCGAGCGCAATCGTCGCTCATCACAGCTCGTCTCGCTGACTACCCGTCAGGGCGCGGCTCGGCGGTGTCCTAGCCTCCCGCGACGGCGGGAAGGATCGTCAGCTCCGCGCCGTCGTTCACGGGTGTCGCCAGCCCGTCGAGGAAGCGTATGTCCTCGCCGGCCAGGTACACGTTCACGAAGCGCCGCAGCGAGCCGTCGTCGTCGGAGATGCGCACGCGCAGCTCCTCGTGCAGCTCGAACAACCCGTCCAGCACCTCCTGCACGGTCGCGCCGTCGACCTGCGCCTCGGCCTCGCCGCCCGCGGCCGCGCGCAGCTGCGTGGGGATCTTCACGACGACGCTCATCAGACCGTCACCCCCTCGCTCACGCCCGCCTCGAAGGCCTCGAGGGTCGGCTCGATCGTGCTGGTCTCGAACGTGCCGCGCACGGCGTCCAGCGTCTTCAGGCCCTCGCCGGTGATCACCAGCACGACGCGCTCGTCCGGGTCGATGTCGCCGCGCGCGGCCAGCTTTGCCAGCACGGCGGTCGTGACGCCGCCCGCGGTCTCGGTGAACACGCCCGTCGTCTCGGCCAGCAGCTTGATGCCCGCGCGGATCTCATCGTCGCTGACCGCGTCGATCGAGCCGCCCGTGCGCCGCGCCAGCTCGAGCGCGTAGGGACCGTCGGCGGGGTTGCCGATCGCGAGCGACTTGGCGATCGTGTTCGGCTTGACCGGGCGGCACACGTCGTGGCCGTCGGCGAAGGCGCTGGCGACCGGCGAGCAGCCCTCGGCCTGAGCGCCGTTCATGCGCGGCAGCTCGCCGTTCAGCAGGCCGAGCTCGGTCCACTCCTGAAAGCCCCGGGCGATTTTCGTGAACAGCGAGCCGGAGGCCACAGGCACGATGCAGCGATCCGGCAGCTCCCAGCCGAGCTGCTCGGCGATCTCGTACGCAAGCGTCTTTGAGCCCTCGGCGTAGTAGGGGCGCAGGTTGATGTTCACGAACGCCCAGTCGCGCTCCGCGCACAGCTCCGTGCACAGGCGGTTGACGTCGTCGTAGCTGCCTCGCACCCCCACGAGGTTCGTGCCGTAGACGCCCGTCGCGAGGATCTTCTGCTCCTCGAGGTCCGCGGGGATGAAGACGTAGGACTCGAGGCCCAGCGCCGCGCCGTGGGCGGCGACCGAGTTGGCGAGGTTGCCCGTGGAGGCGCACGCGATCGTCTCGAAGCCCAGCTCGCGTGCGCGCGTGACCGCGACCGACACGACGCGGTCCTTGAACGAGTGGGTCGGGTTGGCCGCGTCGTTCTTGACCCACACCTCGCGCAGGCCCAGGCGCTCGGCGAGCCTGTCGGCGCGGATCAGCGGCGTGCAGCCGGCCGGCAGCCCCACGCGCGAGGCCAGCCTGCCCGAGGGGCCCGGAGGCCCGCCCGCGAGCGGCAGGAAGTCGGCGTAGCGCCAGATGTTCTGCGGCCCTCCCTGGATGCGACGACGCAGCTCGCCGACGTCACGGCTGGAGCGGCTGTGGTCGTAGGCGACCTCCAGCGGTCCGAAGCAGCGCTCGCACACGTACAGCGCCTCCAGCGGATACTCGGCCTTGCACTCCTTGCACTGAAGATGACTGACAGCCATTTGGGGCTCCCTTCGCTCTTGTCTTCGCCGTGTCACGGTGTGGCGAAGGGCGCGAAGCCCGCCACACATCTGTCTGGAATTGGCACCTTCCCGCTGTGACGGACGGTGGTTGCCGGGGTTTCATAGGGCCAGTCCCTTCACCCCTCTGGATGTGTCCAGCTATGTCTAAGCGGCAGTCTAGCAACCATATCGGCGAACCGCAGCCGCCGCTGGAGCAGCGTCCGCCCGGCCGCCCGCCTCGCCGGTAACGGTCCTGGGCCGGCGGTGTAGGGGCTGGCGTGAGCACGCCCACACGCGAACGCGACGAGCTTACCGGCAAGGCCGGCGAGCCCTTCCGCTTCGCCTCCCCCGGGAGCAAGCGGCGGATGTTGATCATCGTCAACCCCTACGCCACGACCGTCTCTGACCGCCTGCGCCACCTTGTCGTGTACGCGCTGCAGGGCCGCTTCGAGGTCGATGCCGTGGACACCGAGGCGCGCGGGCACGCCACCGAGCTGTGCCGCGAGGCCGCGCACGAGGGCTACGACGTGGTGGTCGCCTTCGGCGGCGACGGCACCGTCAATGAAGCCGCCAACGGATTGCTCGGCTCCCCCACCCCGCTCTGCTGCCTGCCGGGCGGCTCGGCCAACGTGTTCGGCAAGATGCTCGGCATCCCCGGCGACGTCGTCGACGCCACCGAGCACCTGCTGGCGATGGCCGACGACTGGCATCCGCGCAAGGTCGACCTGGGCGTCGTCAACGGCCGCTGCTTCACCTTCGCCTCGGGCCTGGGCCTCGACGCGAGCGTCGTCGAGCGCGTCGACGCGAACCCGAAGCTGAAGGCGCGGCTGGGGCCGTACTTCTTCACGTGGGTGGCCGTCAGCACGTTCCTGCGCCGCTACCTGGTCTCCCCCCCGCGCCTGCGGGTGCAGGCCGGCGACGGCGGCGAGCAGCTCGAGGGCGTCACGGCGATCGTCCAGAACGGCTCGCCGTTCACCTACTTCCAGAACCGCCCGATCGAGATCGCCGACGGCGCCGCGCTCGACTCCGGCGCGCTCGCCGGGGGTGTCCTTCACCGTGCGACGCTGCTGTCGATGCCGTCGATCGCCTGGCGCGCGTTCTCGCCGCGGGCGCACGTGGCCGGGCACCGGCAGATCAGCCCGCTGCGCGACCTGCACGAGCTGACCGTGACCAGCGCCGACGGACGCCCGCTGCCGCTGCAGGTCGATGGCGACTATCTCGGCGAGGTGACCGAGGCGCGCTACTCGATCATGCCGAACGCGCTCGCCGTCGTCTCCTGAGCTCGCTCGCGGCGAACGCGCACGCCCCGCCGATGGCGCATCGGCCCGCGACGCCGCGCGGGCCGCGGGCCGCGGGCCGCGGGCCGCGACGGCCTACGCCGCGGCGGCGCCCGGCGTCACGCGGTAGGCATCGAACACCGACTCGGTGTTGCGCAGGCGCGTGATCGCGCTCTTCAGCGAGTGGGTGTCGGCCACCTCGACCACGAAGCGGTTCTTGACCATCGGCGGCATCGACAGGCAGCGCGCTTCGAGGATGTTGGCGCCGGACTCCGAGAACGCGCGCGAGAGGTCGGCCAGCAGGTGGTGGCGATCCCATGCGTCGATCTGGATCTCCACGACGAAGCCCGTCGACTGATCGCCTTCCCAGGCCACGCTGGTGAAGCGCTCGGGGCTCTTGCGCAGCAGCGTCGCGTTGGGGCAATCCTCGCGGTGGATCGTGATGCCGCGGCCGAGCGAGATGTAGCCGACGATCTCATCGCCGGGCACCGGCCGGCAGCACTTGGCCAGGCGCAGCATCACGTCGTCGACGCCTTCGACCCTGATCCCGTACTGGCCCGAGGACTTGGTCGGGCGCCGCCGCGCGCGCCCGACGCGCAGCAGATCCGCCGCGCCCTCGTCGCCGTCGGCGGCCTCGCCCTGCTTGAGGCGCTGCATGACCTTGTTGACGACGAGCTTCGGCGAGACCTTGGCGGCTCCCAGCGCGATGTAGAAGTCATCGGCCTTGCGGTAGCCAACCTCGCGGATCACGTCTGCCAGCAGCGCCGAGCCTGTGATCTTCTGGGCGGGCAGTCCCTGTTTGCGCAGATGCTCCTGCAGCAGCTCGCGCCCTGAGTGCTCGGTGTCCTGGCGGGACTCGGCCTTGAACCACGCCTTGATCTTGTTGCGCGCGCGTGTCGTCTTGACCATCGCCAGCCAGTCGCGCGAGGGACCGCGCTCACGCTTGGCGGTGAGGATCTCGACGATGTCACCGGAGCACAGCTCGTAGTGCAACGGCACGATTTTCCCGTTCACGCGCGCGCCCACGCAGCGGTGGCCGATCTCGGTGTGCACCTCGTAGGCGAAGTCCAGCGGCGTGGCGCCGGCCGCCAGCGACTTGACTTCGCCCTTGGGCGTGAAGACGTAGACCTCCTCTTCGAACAGGTCGGTGCGCAGCGTCTCCATGAACTCGCGCGGGTCCGAGAGGTCCTTCTGCCAGTCGAGCATCGAGCGCAGCCACTTGAGCTTGGCGTCCTCGCCCGCGACCGACCAGCCGGAGCGCTGCTCCTCGCCCGCCCCGCCCTCGGGCTGCTTGTACACCCAGTGCGCGGCCACCCCGAACTCCGCCATCTCGTGCATCTCGTGTGTGCGGATCTGGATCTCCAGCGGCTGACCCTCGGGCCCGATCACGGTCGTGTGCAGCGACTGGTACATGTTGAACTTGGGCATCGCGATGAAGTCCTTGAAGCGGCCCGGCAGCGGCTTCCACAGCGAGTGGATCACGCCGACGGTGCCGTAGCAGTCCTTGACCGAGTCGACGATCACGCGCATCGCGGTGAGGTCGTATATCTCGTTGAACTCGCGGCCCTTGTTGGTCATCTTCGAGTAGATCGAGTAGAAGTGCTTGGCGCGGCCCGCGATCTGCGCCTCGATGCCGACGTCGGCCAGCTCGCTGTGCAGGTACTCGCCGGCCTCGCTGACGTAGCGCTCGCGCTCCTCGCGCTGCTGGGCGACCAGGCTCTTGATCTCCTGGTACTTGCGCGGGTGCAGCGTCGCGAACGCGAGGTCCTCGAGCTCCCACTTGATCGCGTGGATTCCCAGGCGGTGAGCCAGCGGCGCGTAGATCTCCAGCGTCTCGCGCGCCTTCTCCATCTGCTTCTGTTTGGGCATCGCCTCGATCGTGCGCATGTTGTGCAGGCGATCGGCGAGCTTGATCAGGATGACCCGCACGTCGGTGGCCATCGCGACCATCATCTTGCGGTAGTTGTTCGCCTGCGCCTCATCGCGCGACTGGAAGGTGATGCCCGTCAGCTTCGTGACGCCGTCGACGATCGTCGCGATCTCCTCGCCGAAGCGCTCGCGCACCTCCTCGATCGAGGCCGAGGTGTCCTCGACCGTGTCGTGCAGCAGCGCCGCGCACAGCGTCTCGGTGTCCAGGCGCATGCTCGCGCAGATGCGCGCGACGCCGACCGGGTGCACGATGAAGTCCTCACCGGACTTGCGCCGCTGGTCGGCGTGGTGCTCGCACGCGAACACGAACGCGTCCTGCACGCGTGCGCGGTCGATCTCCACCGAGGAGTCCGCCGCGTGCTCGGAGACGATCGCGAACAGGTCGTTCAGCAGCCGCCGCTCGGACGGGCTCAGTCCCAGGGCCGCCAGGGAGGGCTCGCCCCCCTGCGCGCCCGCCGCGCCGGCCGGCGGCGCGGCATGCCCGTGCCGGCGCGCCACGGCGTCGGCCACGTCCTTGACCGCGGTGGCGTCCGCCATCCCGGTGAGCTGCGAGCGCTTGGGGTCTTCGGCGATGGCCATGATCTAAGGGTAGGGGACAGCCGGGGCGGATTGAAGGCGTCGGTCGCTCAAAGCGCGAACAACACGAGCTCCTCGGTCCCGGCGCCCTCGTCCGCGCGGCCCTCATCGGCGCGCGCCGGCACGACGCCCGCCTCCCCGGCAAGCGACGGCGACGGCGCCTCAGCGCGATCCGCTTCGATCGGCTGCGCCCGGCGGAGAACCAGCCGGGGCTCGCTGACGCCGTTCCATTCGTTGACCTCGAGCGTGAACGTCGCCTGCTGGACGATCCTCGATCCCTCGCCCGTGGATCCGTCGGCTGCGGCCGATCGAAGATCGGCCAGCAGGCGCCCGCCGCTGCCGAACGCGACCGCCCGCGAGCGCGCGCCGCGGGACTCGACCGTGAAGCGGGCGTGCTTGCCTTCGCCCATCGGCCTGACGTCCGTGAACGTGGCGTCGGCGACCATCAGGCAGACCGCCGGGTTGCCGCGGCCGAACGGCGCCACGGCCCGCAGCTCCTCAGCCAGCGCCATGCCGAGCTCGTCGCCGCCCACGACCGCGTCCACGCGCTCCACCGCCATGAGGTCCCGCTGGTCAAGGACACGCTCGGCGTGGGCGGACAGAGCGCTGGCGAAGTCCGCCACGCGCCCGCGCTCGATCTCGAGGCCCGCCGCCGCGCGGTGCCCGCCGTAGCGCAGTAGATGCTCGCTGCACGCGGTCAGCCCCGCGAGCAGGTCGAACGCCTCGACGCTGCGCCCCGACGCCTTGCCGGTGTCTCCGTCCAACGCGATCAGCACCACGGGGCGCCCACTGCGCTCGACCAGACGCGAGGCGACGATGCCGATCACCCCCGGATGCCAGCCGTCGTGCGCGAGCACGTAGGCGGCGCGCTCGCCCAGCTCTGCCATCTGCGCCTCCGCCTGAAAGCGGATGCCCATCTCCACCTGCCTGCGCTCGCGGTTGGCGCTGTCGAGCTCGTCGGCGATCTGTGCCGCCCGCGCCGGGTCCTCGGTGAGGACCAGCTCCAATCCCGCGTCGGCCCGATACAGGCGCCCGGCGGCGTTCAGCCGCGGCGCCAGCGCGAACGCGACCGAGCGCTCGTCGACCTTCGCCGGATCGACCCGCGCGACCGCCATCAGAGCGCGCAGCCCGGGCTTGGCGGTGCTCGCCAGCGCACGCAGCCCGCGACGCACCAGCGTTCGGTTCTCGCCGACGAGCTCCACGACGTCCGCGATCGTGGCGAGCGCCACGAGATCGAGGTCCTGCTCGAGCGCGCCCCGCGCCAGCATGTCGCGGGCGCGCTCGGCGCACGGCTCGCCCGCCTCGCCGCGGGCGCCGGCTTCAAGCAGCGCCTGCGCCAGCTTGTATGCGACCGCCGTAGCGCACAGGTCCGGGCACGGGTAGCCGCACAGGCGCGGGTGCACGAGCGGCGCCTGTGGCAGCGCTCCGTCGGCGCGCGGCGCGTGGTGGTCGCTGACCACCACCTCCATGCCGAGCGCCCTCGCCGCCGCCACCTCCTCCACGGCGGTGATCGCGCAGTCGACCGTCACCAGCAGCCACGTGCCCCTCGCCGCCAGCCGCCGCACGGTCGTCGCGCTCAGCCCGTAGCCGTCGCCGGCGCGGTCGGGCAGATAGGAGTCGACGTCCGCCCCCAAGCCGCGCAGCGCGCGCATCAGCACCGCCGTCGAGCAGATGCCGTCGACGTCGTAGTCGCCGTGGATCGTGATGCGCGTGCCCCGCGCGACGTGGCCGAGGATCACCGCGACCGCCTCGCCGATGCCCGAGAACAGCTCGGCCGGATGCTCTTCCCCGCCGGCCAGGAACGCGTGCGCCGCAGCCGGCTCGGCCATGCCACGCCGCACGAGCACCTGGGCGAGCGGCCCGCTCACCCCCAGCTCGCGCTGCAGGCGCTGGACCTCCGCCGCGGGACACTCGGGGATCTCGAAACGGCACGTGCTCACCCTGGCGAGACTACGGCCAGGGTGAGACGGAAGCGCGATCGCCCCGGCCGCAGGCCGGGCGCCGTTCGCGGAATCGACCCGCAACGGCGCCCGGATGCGCGCCTACAGCGCGGCCGTGACCTCGAACACCGGCTGGAAGCCCCTCCAATCTTCTGCTTCGTTGATGAGGCCCTTGGTGAAGATGGCTTCGGGCAGCGGGTCGATGCCGATTTCCGGCACGCCCCCGTCGGCTGCGGGTTCTTCAACGAATTCGCCACCCGCGTATTCCTTGTATGACGCCTGCAGGCCGACGTTCACGATGTCGCCCGCCGGGTTGTCGCCCGCGCTCGTGATCTCGATGATCGCCTTTTCCGGCAGAACGGTCGTCGGCGCGAACCGCTTGAACTCGACCGTGGCACGCACGCCGCCCACGTCGCAGTTCGGACCGAAGCCCTTGCCTTCGCCGGTGCTCGGACACGCCACGTTCGTGGTCGGGCGGTAGGGGAGCTTGAAGGTCGCGAACGAGGAGGCGATCGGGCCAATCGCTTCGTTGTGCGCCCCGACTTCGTAGATGTAGGCGAACATCCCGTAGTGGAACTTCTTCAGGGGGCGCGCCGTGTAGCAGTTTTCAAGGGAGTAGACCCCGTGTTCGCAGGTGAAGCTGTCCACCTCGGTGGTCAAGCTCTTGAGCACCCCTGGCCTCTTGGTGAATTCCACCATGCCGCCGACCGGGAAGTTTTCGGAGTCCAGCGAATACGTGTCTTCGTTCGGCAGCCCTTTCACCGTGGGAGCCACGGTGTTGAGGTTGTTGTAGACCACCCTCGTCGGCGCTGCGCTCGCGCCCCCGGCGGTGACCGCCAGGGATCCGATCGCCAGCAGGACCGCCGCCACCGACTTCACGGCGGCTCTTGGAATCTTTCCAGTCATATGTTCTCCACCTCTCAGCATTGACGCCGTGCCCAAGCGGCGCGGCGCGCGCGTGTATCGTCCGAACGCAGGCGTCCAGACGCCTGGCATGCCGGTTTGGAGGATGGAACTGTACGGGAAGCGAGCTGCTGGCAGCCAGCTCATACTGTTCTAGTACTCGGGCAAGGCCGCTATTCGGGCGTGACTTGCGGCGCCGCGCGTTCGCGGCGCATGCCCTCGAGGTAGATCAGGGCGATGCCGATCAGCGCGCCGGGCACCGCGTACAGCACCACGCCGATGTCGGTCGCCTTTTCGCCGGGGATGCGCAGCGCGGAGACCCTCACGCCGTAGATGATCAGCCCGACGAGGATCGAGCCGATCAGCGAGCCCACGAACGCGCCCACGATCCCGCCCCAGAAGCGGTCGGGCATGAAGATCGTGAAATGCCAGATCGCCAGGCCCATGATCACCCATCCGAGCATGCCCATCAGCGCGACCTCCCGTGGCGTTTGTTTCGGCGCCCACCCGTCCGCCTGGTCTTCTCGCGCCGCTTGGGCTCTTCCTTGAGCACCAGGTCCTCGGGCGTGAGGTCGGCGGCGGGGTCACGCTCGGGCGCGGCCGGCGTCGCCGGCGGCGCGGCCGTGGCGCTGCGCCCGGCTTTGCGTGTGGCGCTGCCCCGAGCAGCGGCGCCCGCACCATTGGGCTCGGCCTCGACGTCGAGGTCGCGCACGAGTTCCTGGAACTCGTCGCGTGAGAGCTGCTCCCCCGGCGCCTCCGGCGCGACCACGCCGCCGCGCCGCGTGCGCCTGCGCTTCTGCACCGGTTCGACGTCCTCGGGGGCGCCGGTCGCGGTCGTCGCATATGCCGGCACCGCGCCCAATTCGCGCACGATCCGCGCGCGGCGCACACGGTAGCCGGACTCGCGCTCCTTCCAGTGGGTCAGCACCGGCGAAGCGATGAAGATCGACGAGTACGCACCGGAGGCGATGCCGATCATCAGCGCAAACGCGAAGTCCTTGAGCGTTGTCCCGCCGAACAGCAGCAGCGCGATCACCGGCAGCAGCGTGCAGAAGCTCGTCGCCAGCGATCGGGTGACCACCTCGGACATCGAGCGGTTGACGATCTGCGAGAACGCAGCTCGCGGCATGCGCGGGACGTTCTCGCGTATTCGGTCGAACACGATGATCGTGTCGTAGAGCGAATACCCGAGGATCGTCAGCAGCGCGGCGACCGTGGCGGTCGTGACTTCCCGGCCCGTCAGCGAATACACGCCCGCGGTGATCAGCAGGTCATGCATCAGCGCGATCAGCACCGGCACCGCATACTTCCACTCGAAGCGCAAGGCGATGTAGGCCGAGATCACCAGCAGTGAGGCGATGATCGCGATCACGGCCGCGTTCGCGACGGTTTTCCCGAACGTCGGCCCGATCGAGGTCGAGGAGAAGTCCCTGGTCCCCGGGTGGTTCGGGCCGTTGCCGAACTTCGCGTCAAGCGCCCGCTGAACTTCGTCGAGCTTTTCCGGACGGAGCGTCTTGGTCGAGATCTGGTAGCCGTTGCCGCCGATGCTCTTGTTGGAGAACTTCTGCACCTCGGCGTTCGGATAGCCGACCGCGGTCATGACTTTCGCCACTTCGGCCTGGGACGCGGATCTGATGAACGCCGTCTGGATGCGCGTCCCGGACTTGAAGTCGATCCCGAAGTTCAAGCCTTTGCCGCCGATCGCGAGCGCGCCGATCAGCAGGATCGTGCCCGACATCGAGAAGAACCACTTGGAGGCGCCCATGAAGTCGAACGTCCAGCCTTTCCCGCGGCGCGCCGCGCCGAGCGCGGAGGGATGGCTGACCAGCGGCGAGCGGCTCATCGCTCCGAGCGCCGCCTGCGTGGCGAGCACGGCGGTGAACAGCGACACCAGCGTGCCGATGCCCAGCATGAACGCGAACCCCTTGACTTCGGCGGTGGCCAGCGCGAACAGGATGAACGCCGTCATGAATGTCACCACGTTGGCGTCGACGATCGCCGCGAAGCCGTGTTTGTACCCCGTGGCGATCCCCGAGACGATCGATCTGCCGCCGCGGATCTCCTCCTTGACGCGCTCGAAGATCACGATGTTCGCGTCCGCGCAGACGCCGATCGTGAGGATCAGGCCGGCGATCCCGGGCAGCGTCAGCGTGACCGGGATCAGCTTGACGAGCGCGAAGAAGTACGCGCCGTAGATGACGAGGCCGCCGACGGCGATCAAGCCGAGGAAGCGGTAGAAGGCCAGCAGGAACAGGCACACCACGGCGAAGCCGGCGAGGCCCGCGATCAGGCCCTGGCTCAGCGCCTGTTTGCCGAGCGTCGCGGAGACCTGCGAGCGGGAGATCAGCACCAGCCGCACCGGCAGCGCGCCGGACTGCAGCTCGTTGGCGAGGTTCTGGGCCGAGGTGATCGTGAACCCGCCCGAGATCTCAGAGCCGGTGGAGGCGTCTATCCCTTCGGGGTACTTCGTGAAGTCGATCGAGGGCACCGTGATCAGCTGTCCGTCGAGCACGACCGCGAAGTGCTGCATCGCCTCTTCTTTGGTGATTCCGGGCAGCTCGGCTTCCTGCCCGCGGTGGGCGATTGTCTTGGTGACCTGTTCGAAAACCGTCTTGCCGTGCGAGTTGAAGCCGAAGGTGACGTTCGGCTGACCGGTGGATTCGTCGTTGCCCTGCGTCGGGTTGGTGATGTCTTCCCCGTTGAGCACGGGGTTGTCGTTGAGCACGTACCAGCTGTTGGGCGAGGCGTTGGTGACCTTTCCTGCTTCGGTTTCCTCCGCGTGGGCCTGCACGATCACGGTCCCCGGGTTGACGCGCACCGCCTTGAGCTTCGAGCCCTTCGGCTGTGTGGGGAGGTCCGTATTCAGGCTGTGTTCGGTTTCTTCCGGTCCGCGCACGACGCGTTCGTGCGCGGTGTCGAGCAGGTACCAGCTGCCGTACAGGCAGCCGTTAACCTGCGCGGGAGTGCAGCCGCGCGTCCAGGTCGTGTCGTTGTGGCGCAGGATCGGCTGGCGTTTGGCCGCGCGCAGGACCGCCTGGTACTCGAGCAGCCCCGCCACAGCCCCGCCGGCTCCCTGACGGGTCGTGTCGCCGGTGACCGAGCCTTCGCTCGGCGCCGGTTCGCCGGTGGGCCCGATCACGTTCGGCTCCCAGTCGTAGAACTGCAGCTGCGCGGTCTTGCCGACCTCGTTCTGGGCCCGTTCGGCGTTCTGGACGTCGGGCAGCGCCACGTCGATCTGATCTTCGCCCGAGCTCTGGATTTCCGGCTGGGCCACGCCGAGCTGGTCGACGCGCTTGCGCATGATGTCGATTGCGCGTTCGAGTGATTCGGTGGTGAGCTTCGACTGCGCCGTCGGCTTGGCCTGGTAGATCAGCTCCACGCCACCCTTCAGTTCGAGCCCTAGCAGCGTCTTCTTGGCGACGATCGCCGCAACGGACCCAGCCACCAGGCCCGCGACGATCAGGAGGATCAGCGCGTTGCGTCGTCGGTCGGTCATCGTCCGCAGAGCCTACTTGTCGGGGGTCAGCACCAGCAACAGCCCGCCGTCGTCATCGTAGGCCGGAAACATGTCCGCTTTGGCGCTGGCCGCCACGTCGCGTTCGCCGCTGACCCGCACCGGCACCTCCAGCGCGCGCACGCCCCACTCCAGGACCGTCGCCACCGGATCGTCGCCGCCCGCGAAATCCAGCCCGAGCACCTGCTCGACGCGCTGGCCGATCACGTCTTCCTCCTCCAGGCCCGTGAAGGCGAACGAGTTCTTGCCGCAGCCCACCACCCGGCCCTCGCCGTCGCAGACGAAGAACGCCGCGTCCGGTGCCGGGTAGTAGTCGTCGAGCAGTTCGAACAGGAACGCGAAGCCGCACTTCGAGCAGCCCTTGGGCTGGCGTGTGAAGCCGATGTTGCGATCCAGCTCGCTGGTGCGGTGGCCGCAGTTGGGGCAGATGAACGGGTGGGTCATGGTGTCTCCACACAGACTACTCAGGGCCGCGCCGCAAAGGCACACCTCCGCCGATCGCTCGCGCGCTCGCGGGAGTCGCTCCACATCCGAGCCGCGCGCGGCCCTTGCCTCTCAGAACAACGACGCTCCCGCCGGCGGCGGCGGCTCGAGCCCGAGGTGCTCGTACGCGGCGGGCGTGGCCATCCTGCCCCGCGGAGTGCGCTTGATCAGGCCCTCCTGCAGCAGATACGGCTCGTATACGTCCTCGATCGTGTCCTGCTCCTCCCCGACGGCCACAGCCAGCGTGGACAGGCCGACCGGGCCGCCGGCGAACTTGGTGCAGATCGCGCTCAGGATCTCCCGGTCCAGGCGGTCGAGCCCCCGCTCGTCGACCTCCAGCATCTCCAGCGCGGCGTGCGCCGCGTGCGCCGTGACGACGCCCGCCATCCGCACCTCGGCGAAGTCGCGCACGCGCTTGAGCAGCCGGTTGGCCACCCGCGGCGTCCCCCTGCTGCGCGCCGCGATCGCGAGCGCGCCGTCGTCCTCCAGCTCGATCTCGAGGATCCCCGCCGAGCGGCGCACGATGATCGCCAGCTCGTCCTCCGCATACGGTTCCAGGCGCGCCTGGATGCCGAAGCGATCGCGCAGCGGCGTGGTCAGCAGGCCGGTGCGCGTCGTGGCCCCCACGAGCGTGAACGGCGGCAGCTCGAGCGTCACCACGCGCGCGCCCGCGCCCTGCCCGACGGTGATCGGCAGCCGGTGATCCTCCATCGCCGGGTAGAACGTCTCCTCGAGCGTGCGCGCCAGCCGGTGGATCTCATCGACGAAGAACACGCTGCGCGGCTCCAGCGCCGTCAGAAACGCCGCAATGTCTCCCTTGCGCTCGAGCGCCGGTCCCGCGGTCTGCACGAACGGGACTTCCAGCTCGGCCGCCACGATCTGCGCCAGGGAGGTCTTGCCGAGCCCCGGCGGCCCCGCCAGCAGCAGATGGTCGAGCGCCTCGCCGCGGGCGCCGCACGCCTCGATCGCGACCGCCAGCTGTTCGCGTAGCGTCTCCTGCCCGACGAACTCCTCCAGCCGCCGCGGACGCAACGAGCGGTCGAGCTCGTCCTCGGCGACGAGGTACGGGGTCTGGATGCGGGCGGCGGTCTCGGTCATCGGCTCAGGTGCTCGCCCGCGCGGCGCGCAGCGCGTTTCCGATCAACTCCTCCGCGCTCTCGCCCTCCACCTCGGAGAGCAGCTCATCGACCTCCGCGGGCTCGTATCCGAGCTCGAGCAGCCCCGCGCGCGCGAGCGCCCGCGGGGTGTGCGCCTCGCCGCGCCGCGCGATTATCGGCGTGCGTGGCGCACCGGCATCCGTATTCACGCCCACCTTCTCGCGCAGCTCGACGATGATCCGTTCGGCCGTGCGCTTGCCGATGCCCGGCACCGCCTGGAAGCGGGCGGCGTCGCCCGCCGCGAGCGCTCCGATCAGATCCCGTGGCGCCCCCGCCGAGAGCACCGCCAGCGCGACCTTCGGGCCGACGGCCTGGACGGACAGCAGCATCAGGAACAGGTCGCGCTCCTGCTCGGAGGCGAAGCCATACAGCGTGAGCGCGTCGTCGCGCACGATCAGGTGCGTGTGGAGCGTCACCTGCTCTCCGATCGCGGGGGTGTGCGCGAGCGTCTGCGCGGAGACCGCTGCGCGATAGCCGACGCTGCCGCTGAGGATGACCACGTGATCGGTGCGGCGCACCGCGACCTCGCCGCGCAGCAGCGCGATCATCAGCGAGCCCCCGCACCCTCGCGGGCGCCCGCGAGCGCCATCGCCAGCGGCGCGCAGTTGGCGTGGCAGATCGCCACCGCCAGCGCGTCGGCCGCATGGTCGGGCCGTGGCTGTTCGGGTAGCTCCAACAGCGCCTGGACCATGCGTGCCACCTGGTCCTTCTGCGCGCGCCCTGAGCCGCAGACCGCGCCCTTGACCTGCTGAGGGGTGTAGCTGGCGCACGGCAGGCCGTGCTGGCCGGCCGCGAGCAGCACCACGCCGCGCGCCTGCCCGACGGCGAAGGCCGTGCGCACGTTCTGGCCGAAGTACAGCTCCTCCAAGGCGACCGCACCCGGCTCGTGCTCGTCCAGCAGGGCATCCACGGCGGCGTGGATCTCGGCCAGCCGCCGCTCGGGCGCCAGCTCCGCGCGCGTGGTGATGACCCCGCCGTCCAATGCCAGCAGCCGGCCGCCGCGACGCTCCACCACGCCGTAACCGGTGTTGGCCAGGCCGGGGTCTATGCCGAGGACGATCACGGCCTGTGATTCTGCGCCCGCCACCGGACGCCTGCCTGCCCTACCCTGCGCGGCATGATCGACTTCGCCGCCGAGGGCCTGCTCGACGGGCTGCAGGGATCGGCGCGCACGGAGCGCCTGGCGCTGCTCGAACACCTGGCCGGCGAAGGCGTGACGCTGGCCGAGCTGCGCCGCACGACGGCCAGCGGCACGATCATCTTCCTGCCGGCCGATCGCGTGATCGTGGGAAACGAGCGCTACACCGCCGCGGAGGTGTCCGAGATCAGCGGGGTCGAGCTGGATTTCCTCGCGGCCGCCCGCCGCGCGATGGGGCTTCCGATCCCCGAGCCCGACGAGCCCCTGTACACGGAGGCCGAGGTCGAGTCGGCGGCGAGGATCGTCCTGGCGCGCGAAGCCGGCATCTCCGACCAGGACATCCTCGACCTCCTGCGCGTGCTCGGCCGCGGCCTTTCCCAGGCCGCCGACAGCCTGCGGCTGCTGCCGCTGAAACTGGTGCTCGAGCCCGGGATGAGCGAGCGCGACCTCGCCAGCCGTTACGCTCAGGCCGCCGCCCAGCTCTACCCGCTGGTCGACCCGATGCTGAGCAACGTGCTCGCCCTGCATCTGCGGCACACCGCCCAGAGCGAGGTGATCAGCGCGCTGGAGCGCGGTGGCGGACAGCTTCCCGGCTCGCGCGAGGTGGCGGTGTGCTTCGCCGACCTGGTCGGTTTCACCCGGCTCGGCGAGGAGGTGGCACCCGAGGAGCTCGGTCACCTCGCCGCACGGCTCGAGACGCTCGCCTCCGAGGCCGCCGAGCCCCCGGCGCGTCTCGTCAAGACGATCGGCGACGCCGCCATGCTCGCCTCGCCCGAGCCCGAGCCGCTGCTCGAGGCTGCGCTCAACCTGATCGACGCCGCCGACGCCGAGGGCGAGGACTTCCCGCAGTTGCGCGCCGGCGCAGCAGTCGGTCGCGCGCTGCCGCGTGCGGGCGACTGGTTCGGGCGCCCGGTCAACCTCGCCAGCCGCATCACCGGGATCGCCCGGCCCGGCAGCGTGCTCGCCGAGCGCGAGCTGCACGAATCCGCCAAGGACGCATACGGCTGGTCCTACGCGGGCGAACGGCGCCTGAAAGGCATTCGCGAGCCGGTGGCGCTGTTCCGCGCGCGCCGCCATCCGGTGCCGTCCTGACCTGGCGGTCCTGACCTATTGACTTCGGATGTCAATCGGGAGAGAATCGAGCGCATGAGCCTGAGCAACAGCGCACTCGTCGTCGCGTGGGTCTGCTTCGTCATCGGCGGGCTTGTGTTCCTTGCAGGCGTCGTGCTCGGCCTACTCATGAGCTGGAGGGAAACGACCAAAGGCGTGAGCGCCAAAGAAGCGAAGGCGAAGGTCCAAGACGCCGCCACGAAGGTCAAAGCACTCACGGCGACCGCGGTCACCACCGCCAACACCGAAGGAAAGGACACAGCCGCGGCCACCAAAGCCGGCGCTGAAGGGAGCGCCGCGGACAGCGCCCTCAAAGAGGTCGAAGGGATCATCGGCGCGCTCCCCGAACGACTGCGGTTCGCGGCCGTGCTGATCCTGATCGGGGCGCTGTTGATGAGCGTGGCCACCGTGCAGTTCGGCGGGCACTCGATCTTCTGAGTGGGCAGGCGCCGTGCCGGCTCAGCCAGCGCTGGCCGCGCGGGCGGCGGTGACGATGGGAGCGGCCGTGTCAGTCGCTTGCTCCTGCCGAGAAGCGTCCTGCCCGCGAACCCGCCATGGAGCCTCGCCGGAGGCCCACAGGTCGTTGAGCGCGACGGCGTCCTTGTAGGTGTCCATGCACTCCCAGAAGCCCTCGTGCGGGCGCGCGCGCAGCTCGCCCGCCGCGGCCAGCCGCTCCAGCGGCGCGTGCTCGAGCACGCTGTCGCTGTCCAGGTAGTCGAGGACGGGTGCCGAGAAGCAGAAGAAGCCGCCGTTGATCCAGTGCTCGGACGTGGGCTTCTCGTGAAATCCCGTCACCCGGCCGTCGTCGGCCAGCTCCGTCACCCCGAACTGCAGCTGCGGGCGCACGACGGTCATGCTCGCCAGCGCGCCGTGCTCGCGGTGGAAGCGCAGCAGCGCGTCGAGGTCGACGTCCGCGAGACCGTCCGAGTAGGTCATGCAGAACAGCTGCTCGCCGGCCAGCTGCTGCTCGAGCAGCTTGATGCGCCCGCCCGTGCGCGTCTCCAGGCCCGTGTCCACGCACTCGACGCTCACGCCCGGCGACCACCGGTGCATGGCGACGAACCGCTCGATCAGCTCGCCGCGGTAGCCGGTCGCAAGCAGGAAGCGGCGAAAGCCCTGCGCGGCGTACAGCTGGATCACGTGCCACACGATCGGCATCCCGCCGATCTCCACGAGCGGCTTGGGGATCGCCTGCGTGTGCTCCTGCAGGCGGGTGCCACGCCCGCCGCACAGGATCACCACGGGCGGGCGCGGCTGGCTGCCGGCGCTCAACGTCCGGCTCGCGACCGGCACGGGCACGGGCACGGGCACGCCGAGCTAGCCCGCGACACGCTCGAGCACGTCTGCTGCCACGTCGAAGTTGGCGTGCACCGCGCTGACGTCGTCGTTGTCTTCCAGCGTCTCGATCAGGCGCATCAGTTTGCCCGCCTGCGCCTCGTCGATCGGCACGACGCTCGACGGGCGATACACCAGCTCGGCGCTCTCCATCTGCACACCGGCGTCCTCCAGCGCCTTGCGCACAGGCCCGAAGTCCGACGGTTCGGTGATCACCTCGAACACGCCCTCGTCGGTGATCACGTCCTCGGCGCCCGCCTCCACCGCGACCATCAGGTCATCTTCGGAGTAACGCTCGGCGTCGATCACGATCGTGCCCTTCTTGTCGAACAGGTACGCCACCGAGCCCGGCTCGCCGAGTCCGCCACCGCTCTTGGAGAACGCGTGCCTGACGTCGGCGCCGGTGCGGTTGCGGTTCTCGGTCAGCGCCTCGATCAGCAGCGCCACGCCGCCGGGACCGTAGCCCTCGTACAGCACGCTCTCGATCGCGTCCGCCTCGCCGCCCTCGCCGGTGCCCTTGGCGATCGCGCGCTCGATGTTGTCCTTCGGCATCGACGCTTCCTTGGCCTTGCGGATCGCCAGATCCAGCGCCGGGTTGCCGACGGGATCGCCGCCGCCGTCACGCGCGGCGACCGTGATCGCGCGCGTGAGCTTGGAGAAGTGCGCGCCGCGGCGAGAGTCCACGATCGCCTTCTTGTGCTTGATGCTCGCCCACTTGGAGTGTCCTGACATGGCACACAGCTTAGGATGCGAGCCCACATGGCGGCAGCCCCGGCAGACATCTTCAAGGCCTACGACATCCGCGGCCTGTACGGCGAGCAGATCGACGGCGATCTCGCCGAGCGCATCGGCCGGGCCTTCGCGCACGTGCTCGGCGCGCTCGCGGGCAAGCCCGTCACGCAGCTGCGCGTCGGGCTCGGGCGCGATATGCGCCTGAGCGCGCCGGAGCTCGCGGCGCGCTACCGCGAGGGCCTCTTGGCGGAGGGCGCGCACGTGATCGACGCAGGCCAGGTGGGCAGCGAGATGCTCTACTTCCTGGTCGGCTCGCGCGAGCTGGACGGCGGGCTGATGTGCACCGCCTCGCACAACCCCAAGGCCTACACGGGTGCCAAGCTCGTGCGCGACGGGGCGATCGCGCTGTCCGGCGACTCCGGCATCCAGGACATCCGCCGCGAGATCGAAGCGCAGCCCGACGCCGGTGCGCCCGAGGATGGTCCGCCGGCGCGCGGCACGCTCGAGGAGGTCGACCTCTACGAGGAGTTCCAGGCCGCGGCGCTGCGCTTCATCGACGTCGAGGCCGTGCGCTCGGCGCCGCGACGGTTGAAGGTGGTCCTCGACGGCGGCAACGGGATGGCCGGCCCGATGGTCGGCCCGGTGCTCGAGGCGCTGAACCTCGAGCTGGTCGAGACCTACTGGACGCCCGACGGCAACTTCCCCGACCACGAGCCCAACCCGCTGCTGCCGGAGAACCGCAGGCTGATAATGGAGAAGGTGCGTGCGAGCGGCGCCGACCTGGGAATCGCGTGGGACGGCGACGCCGACCGCTGCTTCTTCATCGACGACAGCGGCGCGTTCGTCGACGGCGACTTCCTCACCGCGCTGCTGGCCGAGTCGCTGCTCGGGAAAGTATCGAATCCCACCCACCCCGAAGCGATCCTGTATGACGTGCGCGCGTCGCGCGCTGTCCCGGACACCGTCGCGCAGGCGGGCGGGACCGCGTATAGGAACCGCGTCGGACACGCGTTCTTCAAGACGCGCATGCGCAAGGAGGGCTCGCTGTTCGGGGGCGAGGTCTCGGGGCACTATTACTTCCGCGACTTCTACTGCGCGGACTCCGGCACGATCCCCGCGCTGCTCGTGCTCGAGCTCCTGTGCACGCGGGGCAAGAGCATGTCCGAGCTGCTCGCGCCCTACCACGCCAGGTACTTCATCTCCGGCGAGGTCAACTCCGAGGTGGCCGACCCGACGGGCAGGATGGAGGAGATCGCCGCCCACTACGCCGACGCGCGCCAGGATCGCCTCGACGGGATCTCGATCGACTACGAGGACTGGCACTTCAACGTGCGGCCCTCCAACACCGAGCCGCTGCTGCGGCTGTGCCTGGAGTCGCTCGTCTCGCCAGCGGACATGGAACGCAGGCGCGACGAGGTGCTCGCGTTGATCCGCTCGTGAGCCCGGGACCGGAGCCCGACGAGGCCAAGCGCGCAGCACAGGCGCTCGCGGCGGAGGAGGCGCTCGCGCTCGCCGCCGACGCCGGCATCCACCGCCTGGCGATCCCCACGCCGTTCATGGTCGGGCGCGTGAACGCGTACCTGATCGAGGACTCGCCGCTGACGCTCGTGGACTCCGGCCCGAACTCCGCGAAGGCGCTCGACGAGCTCGAGCAGGCGCTGGCTGCGCGCGGGCACAGGATCGAGGACATCGAGCTGCTCGTGATCACCCACCAGCACATGGATCACTTCGGCCTGGCGTCGATCCTCGCACGGCGCTCCGGCGCCGAGGTCGCGGCGCTTGCGCCACTCGCGCCGTTCCTCTCGAGCTACGGCCACCAAGTCGACCTCGAAGACCGCTTCGCCGAGCGCCTGATGCTGCGTCACGGCATCCCGCCCGAAATCGTGACCGCCCTGCGCGCGGTCTCGGCGGGCTTTCGCGCGTGGGGCTCGGCCGTCGAGGTGACCCGGCCGCTGGCCGACGGCGCGACTCTGGAGCTGCGCGACCGCACGCTGCGCGTGCTGCATCGGCCCGGCCATAGCCCGTCGGACACGGTCTTCCTCGACGAGCAGCGCTCGATCCTGCTCGCCGCCGATCACCTGATCGCGCACATCTCATCCAACCCACTGCTCGCACGGCCGCTAGATGCCGAGGAGGAGTACAGCGAGCCCCGCCCGCAGGCGCTGATCACGTACATGGCCTCGCTGGAGAAGACGCGCGCGATGGAGCTCGCGCTCGTGCTGCCCGGACACGGGCGACCGATCACCAATCATGCCTCCCTGATCGATGAGCGCTTCCGCATGCACCAGCGGCGCGCCGAGAAGATGCACGGCCTGATCGCCTCGCAGCCGCGGACCGCGCATGAGATCGCCCAAGAGCT
>Ga0187890_10000357_pt1 | contig 32694 bp, 25 predicted proteins | sample June2016WEW_21_1_FD_133005 | JGI IMG/M metagenome (GOLD analysis project Ga0187890, IMG submission 133005) | Peatland microbial communities from SPRUCE experiment site at the Marcell Experimental Forest, Minnesota, USA - June2016WEW_21_10 | ecosystem: Environmental > Terrestrial > Soil >... | reverse complement strand
GGCATACAAATACTGGCTGTTCATCGCCAGGCCAATGCCATTGGATGCACCGCTGTCGGTGGGGGATCCGGTGGCGCTGCCACCCACGGTGAGCGTGCTGACGGCAATTCCTACAATGTCTCCGAGCGAAGACACGGACACATAGACGCACTGCTGGTTCCCTCTATCGAGCACGCTGATCCGGTTCGCCCCGAAAAATCCGCCTACGTTGCCAAAACCACCGATCTGCACCTGTCGCTGCAGGGTGAGTGAACCGTCCGGCGCCACCGCATAAAAGCTGACACCCGGGTCGTCATTGGTAACGACATATTGAGTCGAACCCGTGGCGAGTCCGTTCATAGCGAGAACGCCCGCCATCAGCGCAGCCGGACGCAACAACCAAGATTCCAAGAACCTCTTCATACGCTGTTCCCTCAGGCGGGGACTTTGCTTGGCTTTTCCGAAAACCAAGTATCCACTTTTCCCGATTCTCGATAAGTGGGGTCTTTCTTGTCGTACTCCGCGCGCAGCGCGGCTGACTCTCACCGCTCGCCAACCATGGCCGCTTGCCCCAACCCACTCTTCAAATCCGACGCCAGCAACTGATGAAACAACTGTTCCCCGGCTTCCCGCCGCACCGAAAGCCGTCCCGCCCCATAGGCCCGCGACTTCAGCCCCCGCTGCACCGCCTCGCAAATCCCCAAATCCTCATCCTGCACCCGATTCCCCACCGCGACACTCTGCTCGTTGTAAGCGCGCCCAGCCTCGCTCACGTCGCTGAAGTAGAAATCAAAAATCACCCGGCAATGGTCCACATCAATCGGAATCACTAAATTCGTATCCAGATACCCCTCGTAGCAGTTGAACATGAAATTCGGATACAGCCAGAAATACCAGGCCCGATCACCCCGTCGTGTCGTGCCCATCGCCGCGTCCTCGTCCGAACTCACCATCGGGCTCGACTGCAGGCAATACCTGCCCTCATTCTCAATCTTGTACTGTTTGTAATCTAAAACCGAGTTGAGTCCCTTATGCAAGTGCGGCACGTGATACCCGCCATCCAAATAGTTATCGACAAACACCTTCCAGTTACAGTGGATGTCGTAACTTCTACTCGTAAAGTAGTGCAGCTTAGTCAATCCGAGCGGAGCCACGCGCTTAATAATTCCACCAAGAAACTCCGCCAGCGAAGCCGCTTCCGCATCCAGATTCACGAACACAAATTTCTCCCACGTCTGCACCTTCACCGGGGTAAGTCCATTATCCTTGCGTTCGAAGTTCTTCACCCCATCGAACTCCGGCATGCCCTTGAGCGTCCCATCCAGGCCGTAATTCCATCCGTGATAAGGACAATGCAAAATCGACGCCTGCCCACACGACTCCGTCACCACCGCCGCCGCATGATGCCGGCACACGTTATAAAATGCCCGCAACACGCCATCATTCCCGCGCACCGCGACCAGCGGCTCTCCCGCCACTGTCGCCGTCACAAATTGTCCCGGCTTTTCCACCTGGTCCACTCGGCCCATCACCTGCCAGGTCTGCGAGAAAACCGTCTGCCGCTCCAGGTCCGCAATCCGCGTATCCACATACCATGGCGCCGGAATCGTCGACGCCTCCGCCAGCGGCGCCGTCTCGTCATAACTCGCAACAATCTGCTCCACGCTCATCCCATCCTTCATGTTTTCTTCCCTGTAACTTGCGCTTTCTCCGATCCAATTGCCCGCCGCAACAATTCCACAAACTGCTCAATGCGCGCTTCTTTCTCTTCCGGAACCGGGCCCGACTTGCGAAACAATCCTGGATCTAACTCCTCGGTCAGCAGCGCATCCTGAAACCGGTCCATCGTCCACTCCAGGATCGATCCGGTCATGTCCACATCCAGATCCGTCCGCAACTCTCCGCGCTTGACTCCGAAGGCCACAAATTCACGCCATCCGTAAGGATCCTCCGCCACCAAAAACCGGTTAATCTCCCGCCGCAGCGCGAGGTCCGTTCCATAGTTACCAACCAGATAAATCCGGTACGATGACCAGTTATCCCGCACCATGTTCTCAGTACGTCCCAACCAATACCGCAGTACTTCAAAAAATCCCCGCTCGTGCACCGTCGCCGGAGCCTGCATATATTTCGGAAACGACCGCACTGCCTTCTTGTACGCCTCGAAGAACAATCCGTCCTTGCTCTTGAAGTGCTGGAAAACCGATCCCTTGGCAATCCCCAACTGTGCCGCAATATCTTCAACCCGCGCTGCGCTATACCCGCGCTCGGCAAAATGCCGGATCGCAACCTCCACAATCCGCGCCCGTTTCGCTTCCGAGCGCGGGCGCGGCTTCCCGTCCCGCCTCATCTGCGTCGGTTTCGCCAGACTGCTGGTAATTCCTTCCATGGCCCAACTCCTCCCAGGTTCTTTGACCTTCGGTCAAGGAAAGATACAGCACTGATAAACCATTTTTCAATGGCTTTTTTCACGGGCTTTCGTTAGTTTCTTCAACCGGGGTCTTTTCTTGTTTTGACCAGTGGTCAGCCGCATGTCTCGCCGTCCAAATTTGGTTTATGACGCCGTCGTCATCGGCGGTGGCCACAACGGCCTCACCGCTGCCGCTTATCTTGCCCGCGCCGGATACTCCACCGTTGTGCTCGAACGCCGCGACATCGTCGGCGGATGCTGCGTCACCGAAGAAATCGCTCCTGGTTGCCGTGCTTCCACCACTTCCTACATAGCGAGCATGCTCCGCCCCGAAGTGATCCGCGACCTCCATCTCGCCGATCACGGACTCCGCATGGCGCCCTGCGATCCCGCACTCCAGGTCCCTTTTCCCGACGGCCATCTCGTCTCCTGGTGGTCGAATCGCGATCAAGTCGTCGAGGAACTCCGCAAGATCTCTCGTAAAGACGCCGAAACTTTCGTCCGCGTCGACGATCGTCTGAAAAAATTAGCTCGCTATCTCCAACCATTTTTTCTTGAACCTCCGCCCGAACCGGGGACGCAATCTTTCGAGGGATGGTCCGAACTGTTCCGCGCCAGCAAGCGCTTCCGCGGAATTTCCACCGCCGAAATCTCGCAGCTCGTCTCGTTTCTCACGGGCAGCCTCGGCGACTTTCTCGACCGCAACTACGAATCCGAAAAAATAAAAACGCTGTTTCTTGCCAACAACGTCTACGGCAAGCACGGGGGCCCTTACCAACCCGGCACAGCGCTCGGCCTGCTCTTCCACTTACTCAGCGGCGGCGACCACGACCAGCAAGGCTTCTATGGACACGTTATGGGCGGTATGGGTTCCATCACCAACGCCATGGCCAAATCGGCGCGGGCTTTCGGAGCCGAAATCCGCACCAGCAGCCCTGTCCAGCAGATCGATTCGCGCGATGGCAGAGTGCGCGCCGTAGTCCTCGAAGACGGTACCGAGATCCGCGCTCGCGTAGTGCTCTCGAACGCCGATCCCAAACACACTTTCCTCGGACTGGTCCCGGCGTCCGATCTCCCCGCCGATTTCGTCCACGCTATTCGAGGCATCAAAATGGATGGCCCTTGCGCCAAGGTCAACATGGTTCTCGCCGAAGAGCCCCGCTTCACCGGTACGCCTGCGAGCTACGACCCACAACAGCGGTCGCTTTTCACTCTAGTCCCCTCGCTTGAATTCGCCGAGCGTTGTTACGACATCGCCAAGTTTGGAGAAATTCCCGAACAGCTCTGGGTGGATTGCGTCATCGCTTCGAACGCCGACCCCTCTCTCGCGCCCGCCGGGAAGCACGTCATGACCTGCTTTGTGCAGTATGTTCCCTACAAACTTCGTCAGGGCACGTGGAACGAAAATCGCGAATTGCTGGGCGATCGCGTAGTGAACAAAATCGCCGAATATGCGCCTAATGTTCCGAGCGCAATCGTTGCCCGCCAGGTCCTAACCCCGCTGGATCTGGAACGCACTTACGGCCTCACTGAAGGCAACATCTTCCACGGCGACCTAAATCTCGAACAATTATTTTTCAACCGGCCCGTGGCTGGATGGTCGCAGTACCGCACTCCCATCTGCGGCCTATATCTCTGCGGCGCTGGCGCCCACCCCGGCGGCGGCGTCACCGGGGCCCCGGGCCACAACTCCGCGCATCAAGTTCTGCGCGATTTGAAAAAAGGCAAGTTCAAGGAGGCCGTTGCATGAACGCGAACAGCATCCCCAGGACTGCCGACTTCATCATCCTCGGCGCCGGCGTCATGGGTGCTTCTATCGCGTTCCACCTTGCTCGCCGCCACGCCGGATACATCGTGGTCATCGACAAAGACCACGCCGGAAGCGGCGGAAGCGGACGCTCATCCGCCTTGATCCGCATGCATTACAGCTTTCCACCCGAAGTTCAACTCGCTCTCATCAGCCTCAAGATCTTCCAGCACTGGCAGGATATCGTCGGCGAGCCCGGCGAATTTCGTAAAACAGGATTCGTCCGCATCGTTCACCCCGGCGAGTCCGAAGCGCTGAGACAAAATGTAGCCATGCAAAGGAATCTCGGAGCAAATGTTGAGCTCATCGATCGCCATCAACTCAAAGAACTCGAACCTGACTGGCAGGTAGACGACGTAGAGTTAGCCGCCTATGAACCTGACTCCGGTTATGGCGACGGTAACATCGTTGCCAATGACTTTCTAAGCCGCGCCCGCGACTTAGGCGCGACCTATCTGTCCAAGACGCGAAGCGACAGTTTCCTGATCGAAGCCGGGCGCATCCGCGGCGTGCAAACCGATCACGGTGAAATCCACGCTCCCATAGTGATCGTCGCCACCGGCCCCTGGACGCGTCCTCTCTTCCAGTCGACCGGCTTCGATCCGCCGATAGAAACCGAATTCCACCAGGTCGCCATCCTCAAGAACGCGCCTACCATGAAGCCGGGCGCGGCCTGCATCGACTCCGTCACAGCAACTTACTTTCGGTCCGATGGAAGTGATAAATTCCTGGTCGGTGATTTTTACGGTAAATGCCCGATCGACCCCGATAACTTCTCCCAGCGCCCCTCTGACATCGACTTAGAAGAAATCATCGACCGAGCCGCGCGCCGCCTGCCCAAACTAGCAGGCGCCGAAGTGATGCGCGGCGTCACCGGCGTGTACGATGTGACTCCCGACTCGCGTCCGCTCTTCGGCCCAGTCCCCGGAATAGAAGGCTTACATCTATGCGCCGGCTTCTCCGGCATGGGCTTTAAAATTTCCCCAGCCATTGGCTTGGTAATGTCCGAACTGATTATCGACGGCAAAGCGAGGACGGTGGACATAACTCCATTCCGCCCCAACCGCTTCCAGGAGGGCCAACCCATCAAAGCAGATTTCGAGTACAAAGATGATTAGCATGGCACGGCAGCGCTTTAGCAATGTCGAAGAACTTCGAAATAGGGCGCCCATTTAGCGCTGAGCAATATAAGGAGATTCCAAATGTCAGAAACCCCGCAACAATACACGCAACGCATCCTGGCCAACGCCCAGGGACAAGACCCGATCAAAGTCCAATCCGCCACCCCGAAAAAACTAACTCGCCTCATCAAAGGCGTGTCCACCGCCAAGCTCCGTAAGCGCCCAGCGCCTGACAAATGGTCTGTCGCTGAAATCCTGGCCCACCTCGCCGACGTCGAGATCGTAATCGGCTGGCGCGTGCGCTCCATTCTCGGGTCCCCCGGAACGCCCGTCCAAGCCTATGATCAGAACGCCTGGGTCACCACCGGGCACTACGACAAACGCGATCCCCACAAGTCCATTGAACTGCACCGCGTCGTCCGTGAAGCAAATCTCGCGCTCCTCAAATCGCTTTCTGCCGATCAGTGGAAGCACTACGGACAGCACGCCGAGCGCGGCCAGGAATCCATTGAGCACATTGTCCGCATGGTGGCTGGACACGATATCAATCATATCCGCCAAATCGAGCGCATCCTAACTCCAAACAAGTAACTGTATCTCACATAGGAGCATTTATGCCCAAGCAAGGTATTCTGGAACGCCTGAAGCACGGCCCCGTCCTGGGCGACGGCGGCTACTTACTCGAACTGGAGAAACGCGGATGGGTTCGCCCTGGTCCCTTCACTCCCGAAGTTGCCATCGTCTATCCCGACGCGCTCCGCGAGCTTCACATCGAATTCCGCGAAGCCGGCGCCGAAGTCCTCCAGGCCCTCACCTTCTACGCCAGCCGCGACAAGCTTGCCACTGTCGGCCTCGAAGACCGCGTCGAGGATATCAACCGCTCCGCCGTCCGCGTCGCCAAAGAAGTCGCTGGCGATCAATGCTTAGTCGCCGGCAATCTAAGCCTGACCTGGATGTACGAGCCGAACAGCCCCGCCTCCGCCGACCGCGTCCGTCAAACTTTCGACGAACAACTCAAGGTACAGTGCGAAGAAGGAGTCGACTTCATCATCGGAGAAACTTTTTCATGGTTGGGCGAAGCGCTCCTCTGCGTCGAGCGCGCCAAGAAAACCGGACTCCCCGTCATGGTCACCATCTGCTTCGAAAACAAAGATGAAACCGCCGAAGGAACAAACGCCGCCTCCGCCGCCAAGACCCTCTTGGACGCCGGCGCCGACATCGTAGGCATGAACTGCCTCCGCCCACCCGCGCACATACTCGGCCCCATGGAACAAATGCGGAAAGCCGTCGACGGCTATCTAGCCTGCCAACCTGTGGCCTATAACACGCCGAAAGACAAACCTGACTTCACCAGCCTCGCCGAGTTCCCCTATGCCCTCGACCCACTTCAGTTGACTCGCAAACAAATGGGGGACTATGCCCGGCAAGCCAAAGAAATCGGCATCAACTACATCGGCTCCTGCTGTGGATCGGTCGCCATGCACGTAAGAGAGATGGCCCGCGTGTTAGGCAAGCTTCCGGCCGAAAGTCGTATCTGGAAAAAAGGCGGCGCCAAACCAATGTCGGCCTATGAATATTATGACCATGACCATGTAACGACGAAATAGTAGCGAGGCGAGAGCGGGGTGGGGCGGTTGAACGTCAAATAACTTCGGCTGCTACTCTTCCGCCAGTTCTTGAAGTGGTTTCACCAGCGGCGACGGCGCGGGCTTCCTGGCGCGAGTGGTAGTGATCACCACGACGCTGACCAGCACCAGAAGCGTTCCCAGCAAGGTTCGCGGCCCGACCGTCTCGCCTCCGAGAAAATAGCCGACGATCACGGCCACGACTGGGTTGACGTAAGCGTAGGTGCCAACTTTGGTTGGCGATTCATGATGGATGAGCCAGACGTAGGCAGTAAAACCCACGATCGATCCAGCCACGATCAAATAGGCGAGCGCGAACCAGGCACCGCCAGAGACAGCCTGAATATGAAAACCGCGGAACTCGCCGAAAAATGCCGCCGTCACGGCAAGCAGGATTCCTCCAGCCAGCATCTGCGCCCCCGAACTCATGACCTTGGACGCGGGCAACGGGAGCTTGCGAGTGAGCGCCGAGGCAATCGACCAACTGAGCGCCGCGATCAACAGCGCCACGGCGCCCGCAGGATCGATCGGGACCTCGCCCAAACTAAGCGAGTGGCTCACGAGGACAGAAACCCCGCCGATTCCGACCAAAAGAGCCAGTCCAAGCCGGAACGTAAGCCGCTGCGTGCGCAAAAAAAGTATCTCCGAAAGCGTCATGAAAACCGGAATAGTGGCCAGCATGACGGCAGCAATTCCCGAAGGCACGCGCTGTTCGGCCCAGAACAACAGGCCATAATCGAGGACGAAGATACAGACCGCGAGAAGCGAAGCGGCCATCCACTCGCGGCGCGTCGGTGAGGGCGTACCCGTCAGGCGCATCCAGGCGAAGAGCACAACTCCGGCAACGGAGAAGCGCATGCTGGCAAGTAGAAGAGGCGGAACCTCACGCACGCCCACGCGGATGGCCAGGAAGGTCGAGCCCCAGACGAAATAAATGATGGCGAACGCCAGCACGGTCTTCCATGCTGGAGGACGAAGCGTAGCTTCCATAGCAGCGTAACCCCGCACGAATCCAGAACGCGGTCGCTTACAAAATAGATCGCCGACGAGGGCGCGAGGACGCAGACTTTTTCCTGCTGACCGAGTTCTTCAAATTACGAAATTGCCCAATTAGCAATTCCGTCACGAGCTCCCAATCCATATCCCCACGGCAAACACCAGCACTCCGCCGACCACCACCTGAAACGCCGCCGACAGCAGCGGAGTATCCATATAGCGATTGCGAATCCACGCAATTGTGGCCAGCTCTGCGGCCACGACAATCACGGCGGCGATAAACGCCACATGAAAATCTTTAATCAGGAACGGCAGCGTATGACCAATTCCGCCGGCGGCGGTCATCAATCCTGTTACCGCGCCGCGCAGCACCGGACGCCCACGCCCGGTCAACGATCCGTCATCCGACAGCGCCTCCGCAAACGCCATCGAGATTCCCGCCCCAATCGATGCCGCGAGGCCCACCAGAAACGCATCATTGCTGCTCCTGGTGGCAAACGCCGCCGCGAACACCGGAGCCAGCGTCGACACGGACCCATCCATCAGGCCTGCCAACCCGGGCTGCACGATCTGCAATACAAACAGGCGCCGCTGTGCTTCGTCCTCGGTCTTCTTAATCGTCTGCGGGATACTCTCTTGCATGGCCTCCGCCGCCACCTGGTGTTTGCGCTCGACCTCCTCCAAATCTCCCAGCAGCTTTCGGACCCCCGCGTCCGTCACCTGCCCCATTGCCTTCTGATAAAACTGACGCGTCTCCAGTTCCATGATCTCGGCTTGCTTGCGCACTTCGGCAATTTTCAAAGGACGCGTCAGCCAGAACGGTCTCCGGTGCACAAAGCCCTTCACATCCTGCCGCCGGATGAGCGGAATGTGTTCCCCGAAACGCGCTCGATAAGTTGCGATCAGCGACGAGCGGTGCCCCGACTCCTCCGCTCCCATGTCATCGAACAGCTTCGCGGTCGCCGGATAGGCCTCCCGCAAGCCATCGGCAAAATCGGAATACACTCGTCCGTCTTCTTCTTCCAGTGAAATCGCGAGCGCCAGAATTTCGCGTTCCGTCAGATCTTTGAAGTTTCGCGCCATGCCGACAAGTTTACTGTTTCCGGATGCGGTTTCAAGATTTTCGAGTGTAGACCGTCAGCCCCGGCAACTCTTGCCTCCATCAAGGCAGGCACGCTTTGCCTACCCGCGGCGCACTGGGTCATCTCGCCGAGTGCCACAGCCCGCAACCACCACAAACCACTGCAACATTCTTCCGCGTCCTCTCACTGGCTAATGGAATTGGGCGTGCTTCGACACCACCAGGTTCACTCGGGACTTTGCCAGCGGCGGGCATGATGTTTCGGTTTGCCGCCAATGAAGTCCGCGTCGGACGCTTGTTCAACTCTTACATCGAGGTACATCAATGTCCATTTCCGGGATTTTAAGCAGCAGCTTCGTTCAAAACCAACTCAGCGCCGTCAGCTCTCCTTACAAACAGGACATGCAAAAGCTCAGCCAGGATCTCCAGTCCGGAAATCTCTCGGCCGCGCAGTCCGATTTCGCCACCCTGCAGGCGGCGTTTTCGCCGCCCGCCAGCAGCACCGTTTCCACTCCCTCCACTTCTGGGGCCTCCACCTCCAACCCCGTCGCCCAAGCCTTCAACCAGCTCGGTACAGATCTGGAGTCCGGTAACCTTTCTGCCGCTCAAAAGGATCTCTCCACCGTGCAACAGGATCTCCACACCAGCCACTTCAGCCATCGCATCAATGGCGGAGGCGGAAACTCAGGCGGCCAGAATTCCCTGTTCCAGGACATCAACCCTGGTGGCCCGAACCTCACAGCCACCAACCTTGCCGCGCAACAAGCCTACGCTACCCTGGAGCAACAATTGCAACAGTCCGCGCTCGGCGGTGGAACCCTCTCCTCGACGCAGACGGACGCCCTGCTTGCGCAGCCGCTGGTCTCGCTCGAAGTCTGACGCTCCTGTGGCGCGGATGCTTTTGTCCGCAGTCTCTGACTCGGCAGCAACAAAAAAGGCGCGGGAAACAGCTCCGCGCCCATTTCTTACTCTATATCAGCCGTAGCCATCGGTAAGGGCTCCGCCTGATGTCTGACGGCCGAAAGCTGATAGCCGATCGCCTTAGTGCTCTGCCCGGATGGCCTCGATCGCTTCGTTCAGTTCGCGCTCTGCCTCATGCAGATGCCCCTCTGCCTTCGCGCCATGTCCCGCCATATCGTAATGGTTGGCGGCGCGGGCGTGGTCCAGTTCTCTGATCGCTTCTTGCACGTGTTTATGGACCGCGTCCAGGTCATGCCAGTCATGAACCTTATCGGCAACCGCGATCCCGGCAGCAAACGACAGACACACAGAAAGAACGGCAACTACCATCGCTTTTGTCATTAATTCTTCCTCTCCAAGTTGTATTTCAGTTTTCCTGACCCGGACGTTATTTTCCTCAACCGCAAACCTGATGTCAAAACGAAACAAACGCTTCCTAGTGTAAGAGCAGGTTCGTGGCGTAGCCACAGGTTGGGGTGGCGCGGGCGTGGTGGTCGCGGGTCAATGGTTGTGGGTCAATCGTCGTCGGTCAATCAATATCAATGGCCCACACAATTTATGAGGCCGGTTGCAGAAGCATCCGGTCCTCTCGGCGCTCTCTGGGTCTCTGCGGTGAAAAGCTCTTCCCTGGGCTAGTGTGGTGTCCCGGAGATACACGAATAAAATCGGACGTCGTTTTCGAGCCGAGGCAACGATTTACGCGGTGCAAACAAAATACACAGGTCCTTCGCTTCGCTCAGGATGACGGAGGCATTTACGCTACGAACCTACGAGGCAGAACAATAGCAGGCGCTTCGCGCATTTCCAGTTCAGGGGTCGAGCCGCGGTTTATTCAGCGCGATGAGAAACTCCCGCCCACAATGTGTGCACCTCGCCGTGGCAAAAAGGATCATTTCCCCTGGACAATGGTGCACCGTTTGCTTTTGGCAGTGCGGGCATTCGATCAGATGTCTATTGGAACGAAGATTGATAAGATCGCTTTCCGACATAACTACTCCAACCCCAATGCGGAGCAATTGTTCCGATCGGGACAAGGCCCTTTAGCAGCTGAGACTATTTCGCGCGACGGCAATGTGTCGGTACGATGATAGACTGCCAAATGTGCGCTGGCGAGCACAGTGACTACTCCGCTTCGCCCTGCCATTCCTCGATCTGCCGCCGCATGATTTGGTAGCAGTCACAGGCTGCTTCTTCCAGTTTTTGCCGGTTGGTAATCTTTACGTCCCCGCGGGTGTAAGTGATGAGTCCCGCTTTCTGCAACGTTCCGGCTGCCACGGTCACACTGGAACGGCGAGTACCCAGCATCTGGGCAATTAATTCTTGAGTCAATGGCACCGAATTCGATTCGATCCGGTCGGCGCTCATCAACAACCATCTCGCCAACCTCTCATTCACTTCATGCAGACGATTACAGGCGGCAATCTGCATGGTCTGCAACGCGATGATCTGCGCAAACCGCTGCAACTGGCGCTCCAGTTTGGGGCACTGCGGGAGAACTCCCCGCAGGGCATCGCCGTCGACTCGAAAGGCCGTGCCCCCAATCTGCGCAACGGCCCGCGTGGCCGCGGTACGAAAACCCACCACCAGCGGCAAACCAATAAAGCCTTCCAGTCCCACAAGACCGACTTCCACACTCTTTCCGTCCGAGAAGACGCTCAGAATGGACACCAAGCCGCTGTTGCAGAAAAAGCCAGACTTCAAGGTATCGCCCGGCTCATGCAGCACGAGGCGAGTCTTCAAACGCACAAACTCCAATTTCGGGAAAAGCAGTTCGCGTTCTCTCGGGGGCAGGCCGAGCAGGATCTCGTTGTGGATGTGGTTGCCGTCGACATTCGGGATTAGTGGCGGCGGAGAGAGCTTGGCGGACGGACGGGATTTATTGGCCATAACGGCTCCTTGCGCAGCGCAACGCTGTCTGATTTTCGCAAGGGACCGTCACCGTGCAGTACGGCGGAAGATGCTAGAAGAGACAATTCCAGTTTACTCCCTTTCGAAGGCAAGACTGTGCACTATAGCACAGTACCCAGCGTCGGCCGCCCGCACGACCGTCCCGCTCGTAGTGATCCAGATCACAGCCCGATGCTCGTCATTTCCGCTAAAGTATGATTAAGCATGGAGGATTTTTCTATTCTCACGAACCGGAGACGCGCCGTCGTGGCGCTGGTGCATTCCGTTGTGTTCCTGCTGATTGCTGTCCGGCAGATGTTTGCCGCTAACCCCGCCGCCGGTATCTGGGTAGCGTCCACGGTGTCGCGTGGCACGTGGATTCTCTGCGGAATCTTCGTTATCGTCTCCTCCATTCTTTTTTGGCTTTTGCTCATTTCCCGCGGATGGATGGAGAGATTCTATTTCGGATTCTGCACCATCAGCGCCACCTCGGGCCTATTACGAACGGCGGCTGGAGACCAGGCGTTTCACGTCGGCCTCTACATAAGGGTGATCATGCTGGTCAGCGCGGTTCTGGTGGGACTGCTGATCGTGCGCGTACACTCCCGCGCGTCCTCCCGTGCGCCGTCGGAGTACGCCGAAGAAGGCAGTTGAGTGGCAGTATCTCCCCAGCTTGCGTGAGGACGCCCGTCTCCGGCCGTCAAGTCGCCGCAAGCGGCTCACAAGCCACCACGTCATTCCTCGGGGGGCCTACATTGGCGAATCGGAATTGAATGTATCGGCGACGGCCTTCCAGCTTCCGTCGGCCTGCTTGGTATAGACCGTCAGATACTTTCCCTTGTCGGTGATGAGCTTCTTGGTCTTCGGGTTGGTCATGGTCATGGTGTAGGTGCCCTGCGAATAGACCATGTCACCACCCTTGGAGGCCATTGCCCGGGTGGACTGGAAAGTCAGCGAAAAATTGGGGTCGGCCAAAATCGGCACCATCGCCGCTTTGATGGCTGCCTTGCCATTCAGTATCCCGGCCCCGGGGTATAGCCCGCTGCCATCTTCCGCAAAGTAGCTGGCCCACTTGTCGGCATCCTTGGTAGCAGCATCTTTAACCCATGCCGCCTCGACGTCTTTGACCGCTTGCACATCGGCGGCGCGGGTGTCTGGAGGTGGGGGAGCGGGGGCATTTGCGCAAGCGATGGTCAGTACGACGAGCGCCAGGCCTAGAATCAGCGAAGTGTTACGCAGCATGTTCTGTCTCCTTTGGGAGTCAAGTCCGGCCCAGTATACGTCGAAATTTTCCTCTGGCAAATGGACTGCCGCACGCGCTCCCCCGTGCCGTGGGCGTTCCTACACCACAAAATACTTCGCCCCTGGATGATGCACTACTATCGCCGATGTGCTCTGCTCCGGTTCGAGCAAGAAGCCTGAGGTCAGGCGCACGCCTGCGTTTTCTTCCGGATGCAGCAGCGCGAACAACTTGGTCTGATCCTCCAGGTGCGGACACGCCGGATAGCCGAAGGAATAGCGCGAGCCGCGATACTTCTGATGGAAGAGATCGCGAATGTGCGGCGAGTCTTCGGCCGCGATGCCTAACTCTTCTCGCATCTTCTTATGATGGAATTCGGCTAGCGCCTCTGCGGTCTCCACGCTTAGGCCGTGGAGATAGAGATAGCGCGTATATTCTCCGCCTTCGAACAGGCGCTGGGTTTCGACCGACGCCTTTGGACCGATCGTGACCAACGACAGCCCTAGGACGTCCATCTTGCCCGATGACGGAGCGGCGAAGAAATCCGAGATGCACAGGCGGCGGCCTTCTTTCTGGCGCGGGAAGGTGAAGCGCAGGATTTCTCCGGGTGCCGGTTGCTGCCGAGCTTCGCTCGGCTTGGACAGCCGGGGGCGGCTGTCCCTACACGAGCTTGGGTCGTAGACTACTACGTCGTTGCCGTCGCCTTGCGCCGGGAAATATCCGTAGACTACTTTCGGCTCGAACCAGCCCGCCGCTATCACATCCTCTTCCAGCTTCTTTTTGATCGGACGGTACTTCTCTTCCACCAGGCGCGCGTAATCTTCCTGCGACGCCGTCTTGAGCTGCCATTGATTCTTGAACAAGGCGGTATCGTTGATGTAATTGAAAATTTCGCGCAGGTCGTAATCTTTTACTACGCGCACTCCCCAGAATGGAGGCTCGGGAATATTCGGCGCATCGGTTACTACTGCGCTGCGCTCGGAAAATACGGGGCCGATCTCTTCATCCACCGCCGCCGCTTTCGCATATTCTTTTACGGTTCGGCCGTCTTTTAGACGCGCTTCGCGCTTGCCGTCGTCCGCGGCCAGGTCTTCCATCACGTGCAGGCCGGCGAATGCGTCTTCTCCATAGAAGACGGCATTTGAATATTCGCGCCGCAGATCGTCTTCTACATACTTGCGAGTTAGGGCCGCACCTCCGCAGATTACCGGATACTGCAGCTTCTGGCGTTCCAGTTCCTGGATCACGTACTTCATCTCCAGCGTGGACTTCACCAGCAGGCCGCTCAGGCCGATCGCATCGGCGCTGTGCTCCTGCGCGGAGCGGATGATCACATCGCCCGCCTGCTTGATTCCGAGGTTCACAACTTTGTATCCATTGTTGGATAAGATGATGTCGACCAGATTCTTTCCGATGTCGTGAACGTCACCTTTCACCGTGGCTAGCACGATCGTGCCCTTTTGTTGCGCGCCGGTTTTCTTTTCCATTTTCGGCTCCAGATAGGCTACCGCTGCCTTCATTACTCCGGCGGAATCTAACACCGATGGTAACTGCATCTTACGGGCGCCGAATAAGTCGCCTACCGTCTTCATGCCATCGAGTAACACGGTGTTAATCAGGTCTAGCGGCTTGTACTCGACTAGCGCATCTTCCAGTAACTCTTCTAAGCTGCGCTTGGTTTTGCCCTCACCCACCGATTTCTCGCCGTTGATGATGGCGTACTTCAGCTTGTCTTCGATCGAGAGGGTTTCGACGTGCGCCGTGGTCTGCGCCTGTGCCTTGCCTTTCACGCCCGCGAAGTGCTGCATGTACACCTGGAGCGGATCGCCATTCGAGCGGTCCTGATAAATCAGCTTGCGCGCCAGTTCCACTTCTTCCGCGGGAATTTTGTAGAGCGGATAAATTTTCGTGTAGTTGACGATGGCAACGTCGAGGCCGTTTTCTACCGCTTCGTGCAGAAACACCGAGTTCAGAACGCGCCGCGGATAGGCGTCCAGTCCGAAGCTGATGTTGCTGACGCCTAGCACGGTTTTCACTTCCGGCAGTTCGTCGTGGATGCGCTTCACCGCCTTCAATGTCTCGATGCCCGCTGAACGGTATTCTTCCTGCCCGGTGGAAATCGGGAGGGTCAGCGTGTCGAAGAGCAAGTCCACGGGGCGAATGCCGTACTTTTGTGTCGCCAGATCGAAGATGCGATGGGCGATTGCGACTTTTTTGTCCGCGGTCAGCGCCATGCCCTCTTCGTCGATGGTCAGCGCGATGACGCCCGCGCCATAACGTTTCGCCATTGGCAAGACTTTCGAGGTGCGCTTCTCGCCATCTTCGAGGTTGATGGAGTTGATGATGGCTTTGCCGGGGATGCGCTTCAGCGCCTCTTCGACTACGTCGGCTTCGGTGCTGTCAATCAGGATCGGCGCGGGCACGCGGGTCGCGATTTTTTCCAGGACGGCGGAAATGTAGCCCTTCTCGTCTTCGCCCACGATGGCGCAACACAGGTCGAGCATGTGCGAGCCTTCGTTGGCCAGTTTTTTCGCCAGCGTCAGAATGTCGTCGTACTTTTTCGCCTGCACCAGCTTGCGGAAATGATCGACGCGCGTGGTCGTGTTCATCTCCTCCGCTACGATCAGTGGCTTTGGTTCGAGATCGAGCGGGACTGAGGTGTAAGCGCTTGACGCCGCGCCTACGGGCTTGACGTCGCGCTTCGCGGGCTCCACGCCGGTTACGGCATCGACTACGGCTTTCAGATGTTCGGGAGTCGTGCCGCAACATCCGCCTACGATTCTTACGCCGTAATCCTCGACGAAGTGTTTGTGATAGTCGGCCAAGTCTTTCGGCGTGAGCTTGTACTCCGCGTGGCCGCCTACGTTCTGCGGCAGGCCTGCATTCGGCAGAACCGAAATGTATTTGGTGGAGTTCAGTCCGAGATATCTGACCGATTCATTCATCTCTGCCGGACCGGTCGCGCAGTTCAAGCCGATTACGTCGATGTCGTAAGGCTCAAGCGTCGTGAGCGCGGCACCGATTTCGGTCCCTAGCAGCATGGTTCCGGATTCCTGCAGCGTGACCTGCACCGTCACCGGCAAGCGCTTGCCAGCTTTGCGCATTGCTTCCAGCACGGCGACGGTGGCAATCTTTGCCTGCAACAAGTCCTGGCATGTTTCGATCAGCAGCACATCCACGCCGCCTTCGATCAACGCCAGCGCCTGCTCTTCGTAGGAGGCCAGCATCGCGTCCCAACCGATGTGTCCTAGCGAAGGCAACTTTGTTGTCGGACCCATCGAGCCGGCCACGAAGCGCGGTTTGTCCTTGGTCGAGAATTGCTGCGCTACTTCTCTGGCGAGTTGCGCCGCCTTGACGTTGATCTCGCGAACCTTGTCGCGCAGATCGAACTCGCCGAGAACGAGCCCGGTCCCGCCGAATGTGTTCGTCTCTACGATGTCGCAGCCCACTTGGAAAAAATCCGCGTGAATGTCGCGGATGATATCGGGACGGCTCAGCACCAGGACTTCACTGCAGTTTTCCTTGCTCCAGTAATCGTCCAGGGTAGGATTGCGCTTCTGGATGTTCGTACCCATGGCACCGTCGTAGATCACGACGCGTTCTTTTACGGTTTGGAGAAAGTTTGGCATTAGTCGTTAGTTGTTGGTCGTTAGTCGTTGGTCGTTGGTCGTTCGCTATTCGTCGTCGGTCAGCGACTGTTCGTTAGCGGCCATTCGCCAAAGCGCGAACGACCACGACTAGCGACTAGCAACCAACGTCTGCCTTCCCATACAACAACGCCGGTCCCTGCGGGACCGGCGTTTGGTAGAAAATCTCGAAATTCGCTAACCCTCCGCCACGCCCGCATCCGTTTCCGACTGCGCAAACACCTGATTGGCTCCCATGTGCGCCGGAGCCGGCGCCAGCATCTGTTCTTTTCGATAAATCAAATTGCTGGCATTGAAACTGGCCAGCTCAAATCCATGGCCATGGGTAATCGCATCGGTCGGGCAAGCCTCGACACAATACCCGCAAAATATACATCGATTATAGTCGATGTTGTAGACGCGGGCGTAGCGTTCGGCGCCTGAGACTCTGGTTTCAGCGGTGTTTTCCGCGGCTTCTATGTATATACAGTTCGCGGGACAAGCGGCGGCGCAGAGGAAACAGGCTACACATTTTTCCAGGCCATTTTCGTCGCGCTGCAGGACGTGCATGCCGCGAAAGCGTTCCTGAAACTTTGCGCCTTTCAAGGGGCCGGGACCGTCGGGATAATTTTCAACGATGGACGGCTGAAACATCTCCTTCAGGGTGATGGTCATGCCCTGAGCTATGGCTCCGATGTTTTTGATGACGGACATGGATTATTAGTATAGCGGATGTTGGGCGGAGGGGCAGCTGTCGGTTGTCAGCTGTCGGTTCTCAGTTGTCATTCTTTGGCTGTCGCCCTTCAAGAGACTGGCTACCAAGGATGGGGGAACTTTCGAGGACGTGGAAATCTTTGTCTGATGGTTGAAACTCTAGATATGCGCTGCGTCGCGCCGGCGCAAGATAGCGTTTCATTATCATGGCCAGCGGTGGTGTGCGTTCTCTCCGTTTTATCTTCTTCGTTAACTTCCTCACGGCTTTTGGTTTTCTTCTTGGCTTAATTTTCAACGTTGTTTTTTCCACCCGCGCTTTCGGACAGGAGGCGGAGAGGAAAGCAACCTACTCGTCTTCTCCCAAGAACGGGGCTAGCAGAGACGGGGCAAGCCGCGTCTCTACGAGCAGGTTGTCGGGACTAAAGAGCGCGAGTGGTCAAGGCAGCAGCCCCGAGAGCGGCGGGGATCGTCCTTACCTGCGGGATCGAGTGGGCTGGAACTGGAACCAGCGGGGGCGGGGTGTGCCGCCTGGGGAATCGGCGGCGAGGCTGCGGTTTCGGGCCTACCAGCAGAAGATGGCGATGAGGGCGCGGCGCGCGGCTGCAACACCCCCACCCAAGCAGAGCTTGGATGGGGCACCCACAATATCCCCACCCGCTTCATGGATAGCGCTGGGACCGGCTCCGCTGGCTTCCGATGCAACCGGGGATGGCGGGCAGGATTACAACTGGGTTTCGGGGCGTTCCACTTCGGTGCTGATCGATCCGGCGGACACTAGCGGAAACACGGTGCTGCTCGGCGGAGCCTATGGCGGACTGTGGAAGTCGACGAACGCGGGCAGTCAGAGCTCCAGTCCGGCTTCGGTTCTCTGGCAGGCTTTGATTGACGATCAGCCTACGCTGGCGGTGGGGGCGATTGCTTTGCAGCCGGGCAACAGCAGCGTCATTCTGGTTGGGACTGGGGAGACGAACGGTTCCAGCGATTCTTATTACGGGCTGGGAATTCTTCGTTCCGCGGATGGGGGTTCCACGTGGGCCGAGATCCAGAGCGCGGCCACGGGACAGTCTTTTCTCGGGATCGGTTTCAGCAAGATCGCCTTCAGCACGGCGACTCCCAGCCTGGTGGTGGCGGCAACGGCGGGAGACAACGGCTTGTGCCTGGGCGAGGAAACGGCGGGGGCGGGAAACACCGGCCCGTGCCTGAACCCGCAAGAGGATGGAAATTCACCCGCGCGTGGACTTTATTACTCGCAGAATGCGGGACTGACGTGGAGCCTCGCAACCCTTACGGACGGTGCGGTTCCGGCTTCGGCTACGGCGGTGATTTATAACCCGCTCCAGGGAACGAGCGGGACCTTCTACGCTTTCATCCGGCGTCACGGTTTGTACTCATCGACCGATGGGCAGCATTTTACGCCGCTGACTACGCAACCGGGCGCGGGTCTCGGATCGGCGAACTGCCCGGCTAGTTCGAACGCCACGACTTGCCTGATCTATCGCGGCGAGTTCGCGGTGGTGCCGGGGCGCAACGAGATGTATGTGTGGATCGTCGATGTGCAACCGGACGCCAATGGAAACCCGGTGCCTGCCGACGAGGGCATCTGGAGGACCACGAACGGAGGAGCGATTTGGACACAGATTCCGGACAACGGTATCACGAACTGCGGCGACGACGCATTTGGGCCAAACAGCGGCTGCGGGGTGGAGCAGGGCTGGTTCAATCTGGAGTTGGCCGCGATACCCGATGCAACGGGAACGGATGTTTACGCTGGCGCGATCAATGTTTACAAGTGCACGTTAACGGGGGGCACGACCTGCTCGCAGGGGGACTGGATCAATTTGACTCACGTCTATGGGTGCAGCCCGCTCGGGGCGCCGGCGCATGTGCATCCGGATCAGCACGGAATCGCGTTCATGGTGGTGGGTGACACAGCGCCCGGCTACTTCGCACATGACGGGGGAATCAGCCGGACGCTGGATGGTTATTCCGGACTGAACGACGGGAGTTGCTCGGGGACGAATCAGTTTGACAGCCTGAGCCAGACCCTGGGCTCGATGACGGAATTCGTTTCCGTCTCGGTGGACCCGACTGACGCGGATATTTTGTTGGGGGGAACGCAGGGCAACGGCTCTCCTAAGACCAGCAGCGCGACCGAGAATAGTACGTGGCAGAACGCGCTGGGCGGGGATGGCGGGTTCAATGCCATCAACCCTACGAATCCCAATGAGTGGTTTGCGGCGAATCCCTACGTCACGATTTTGAAGTGTGAGTCGGGAACGGGTTGTAACGACTCTTCATTTTTTCAGGTCGTCGGATCCAACGATCTGGGTGGCGATCAGGGAGCTTTCAATACACCGTACATTCTGGATCCGCAGAATAGCAGTGAAATGCTGGTGGGAACCTGCCGGGTGTGGCAGATCAGCACCAGCGGAACGGGTCCGGTGCAACTCAGCAATGACTTCGACACGCTAGGGACGGGGCTGTGCACGGGCGATGAGGTCAACCTGGTGGATGCGCTGGCTGCGGGCGGCCGGGCACCGGACGGTTATTCGACGGTGGTGTATGCGGTGACGAATGGATATGGGCCGCTGAGCGGATCGCCCGGGGGAGAGGTGTGGGTTACGACCCAGGCGGGCATCTCGTTGATGACGAATGTGACGCAGAATGTGAATCCGAGCGGGTATGCGATTTCGACGGTTGCAATGGATTCGTCGGATGCGACTGGCAACACGGCTTATGTCGGGATCATGGGATTCAGTACGCCGTCGTACCCCGCGTCGCACGTGTGGCAGACGGTGAGTGCGGGCGCGAGTTGGACGGACTGGACCGGCACGGGTTTGCCGGATGCACCAGTAAACGTTCTGCTGGTGGACTCGCAGGCGGGGCAGGTCTACGCGGGAACCGACGTCGGCGTTTTTTCCAGTCCGACTTCGACGGCGAACTGGACAGAAGTTGGCCCTGCGCCGGGGCCGGGTGCGTCGGGATTTCTGCCGAACGCTCCGGTCACGGCGTTGCAGATTTTCGATTACGAGGGCGAGAAAACGCTGGTGGCATCGACGTATGGGCGGGGCATTTGGAGCTACGCGCTAGCGCCGGACTACATCAATGTGATTTCGAATTCGCCGCAGACGGTGTTTCCGACGCAGACGGCCACGTTCGACGGCACGCTAACGGCGGAGGACGGATACGGGAGCGCGGTGAACTTGAGTTGCACGGGCGCGGCGCCTCCGACCTGCACGTTGACGCCAACGCAGATCACGCCAACGGCGACCTACACGTTGACGGCGGGCGGGGGTGTGGGCGATTACAGTTTCAATGCGCACGCGGTGGGAACGGACCCACACAGCATTACGCACGATACAACGGTAACGCTGCATGTGGTGGACTTTGATTTGACGGCGCCGAGTCCGAATGCGGTGAGCGTGGGGCAGGGCGAAACGTCGGCGGCGAGCACGTTCCAGGTAACGGCCTCGGGAAGTTTTGCGGGGACGGTGACGCTGAGTTGCCCGGCGGGACTGCCGACGGGAGCGGCTTGCGTGTTCTCGCCATCGAGTTCGGTGAGTCCGACATCTTCGGCGCCAGTGACGGTTACGCTGACGGTGAAGACGGCGGCAGGGACTCCGGTGGGTGGTCCGACGACGGTGACGATCTCGGCGATGACAACGGGAGCGCCGGCGGCCAAGACGCAGTCGTTCAGCTTGACGGTGACGAAGGAGGTTCCGGACTTTACGATTGCGGTGACGGCAACTCCGAATACGACGGTGGTGAATGAGAACGTAACGTGGACCGGAACGCTGACGGCGGAGGACGGATACGACGGGAGCGTGGCGCTGACGTGCACGGCGGGAGCTCCGGGGACGTGCTTGATAACGCCGGCGGCGGTAACGCCGACTGCGGGGGGCGCTGAGTTTACGGTGACGCTGGGGAGCACCACGGCAGGGACGTTTAACTTCACTATCCAAGGAACGGACGGGACGCTGACCCACGCAACACCGACGGAGACGCTCACGGTGACGGGTATGGTGTCCGACTTTACCTGGACGGACACAGGCAGCGCTACGGCAACAGTGATGGCGGGACAGACGGCCAGCTTTACATTTTCGGCGGCGCCGGTGGGAGGCGGGACGTTTGGCTCGACGGTAAGCTTTGCCTGCTCGGATTTGCCGGAATTGACCAATGGACTTCCCGGCGCCAGTTGTGTGTTTAATCCGCCGTCGATCACAGCAGGGGCGGTAACGACGACGGTTACGCTGACGATTTTGACTACGGGGCCGAACTTCGGGCCGGAGGACGTGCGGCGCAAGGTTGGGCCCGCTCGAACGCGCTCGGGGGTTCGGCTAAGCGGGCGGGCTCGCATGGGCGACCGTCCTTACGCTTTGCCGTTCTTCACACTCGCATGGGTGGTGGTGGCGGGGATGGCGCGGATTGGGCGACAGCGACGCGGCAAGCCGCGTCTCTATGGAGGGATCGCAGTTGTTTGCCTGGGACTTGGCTTGATGGCGCTGATTTCGTGCGGCGGGGTCACCGGCAGTGGTAATATCTCGCCGGAACAGGTGACGGTCACGGTGAATCCGGGAGTGGCAACTCTGTTTGCAGATGAAACGGGTAACTCGTGGCCGGCGGGAGTTACTCAGCAACAATTCACGGCGACAGTTAATAACTCGACTAACCAGACTGTAACCTGGGCGGTCACGGGCGGGAGCGGGAGCGGGAGCGCAAACGGCACGGTGGACGGAACTGGGTTGTATACGGCTCCGGCGGTGGTGCCGATGCAGGCTACGGTGACGGTGACGGCGACGTCGGCGGCTGCGACCGCTCCGGGATCAGCTTTTGTGACTGTGGCGCCGCCGACAGAGCTGGGAGCGTGGCACATTACGGTCACGGCTACGGCCGCGGGTGGGGCGTCGCATGGCGATATCGTGACGATGACGGTGCAGTAAATCTGCCGCCGAGTTGCGGAGAACGCCGAGAAAAACTGACTGTTTGGGACGGGCGCGGACAATTGTGTCGCGCCTTTTTCTTGCGTCACATCTTCTTGTTCTTGCGTCACGGCGATAAAACTCGGCCGTGAGGTAGGATCATCTTCGGTGAGGCTGCCGTGCTGCGCACGGCTTGGACGGGCGAGGGCGCCCTTCCCCACACGAGCAACCCCACACGAAACATACAAACTATGACTTATGACATTGCGGTGATTGGCGGGGGGATTGTTGGGCTTTCATTTGCCATGCAAGCAACCGAGAAGTTCCCTGGTTTGCGGCTTGTAGTGCTGGAAAAAGAGGCGGGGGTGGCCCGGCATCAGACGGGACACAATAGCGGGGTAATCCACAGCGGCGTTTATTACAAGGCGGGATCTCTGAAGGCGCGGCTGTGTGTGGCAGGGGCGCGGGAGATGGTGGAGTTCTGCTCGCGACATGGGATTCCGCATGAGGTGTGCGGGAAACTGATTGTGGCCACTGACTCGGAGGAAGCGGCGCGATTGGATGAGTTGATGGCGCGGGGCGTGGCGAATGGGCTGGAGGGTTTGCGGTTGCTCTCGCGCGAAGCGATGCTGGAGATCGAACCGCATGTGGGCGGAGTGCGAGCGCTCAAAGTGCCCTCGACGGGGATCACGGATTATGCGGCGGTGACGGCGAAGTATGCGGAGATCGCGGCGGGACGCGGGGCAGAGGTGAAGACGGGCGCCGGAGTGGTGGGATTCGATCAGTTGGGAGACGAGGTGGTGGTGCGGACGCGCGCGGGAGATTTTCCGGCGCGGTATGTGGTCAATTGCGCGGGGCTGTATAGCGACCGGGTGGCGCGCATGGCGGGGGATGATCCGGGGATGATGCTGATTCCGTTTCGCGGGGAGTATTACGATCTGGCGGCGGCGCGGCAGGAGTTGGTGCGGGGGCTGATTTATCCGGTGCCGGATCCGCGATATCCATTTCTTGGGGTGCACTTCACGCGGCGGATTCAGGGGAATGTGGATGCGGGTCCGAATGCGGTGCTGGCGTTCGGGCGGGAGGGATACCGGTGGCGGGATATCGATTTGGGCGAGGCTATGGAAGTGCTCATGGATGCGGGATTTCGGGCGATGGCGCGGCAGCATTGGAAAAACGGGCTGAAGGAGTTTCGGCGGTCGCTGCGGAAGCGGGAGTTTGTGCAGTCCTGCCAGCGGTTGGTGCCGGCGGTGCGAATGGAAGATATGACGCCGGGCGGATCGGGAGTGCGGGCGCAGGCGGTGGCGGCGGATGGCGCGCTGGTGGATGATTTCCGGTTTGCGGGGCGCGGACGTTTTTTGCATGTGCTGAATGTACCGTCTCCGGCGGCGACGGCTTCGTTGCCGATTGGGCGGGAGATATTGAAGATGGTGCCGGCGGAGATTGCGCGGTAGGGGGGAACGCAGCCTCGATTTCAGTGGCTGGTGTAGTCTTCCCGTAGAGATGAGGCTCGCCTCGTCTCAGACTCTAGACGCGGCAAGCTGCGTCTCTACATGGAATTTTCTGCTTGGGAGAATTGGCATGGCACAGAGTTTGAGTTCGAAAAAGAAAGTTGCGGTTTTGGGTGTGGGAAAGATCGGCTCGATTTTGCTGCAATCTTTCTTGCGGGATGGATTGCTTTCGCCGGGGCAGACATGGGCAACGGTAGCGCATCCGGAGCGGGCGCGGATGCTGAAGGAGAAGTTGAAGGTGCACGCGGGGACCGACAACCTGGAGGCGGTGAAGAACGCGGACATTATTTTTCTTTGCGTGAAGCCGCAGGTGGTAGCGGATGTGGCGCGGGAGATTCGAGCGCACGTCCATGCGAAGCAGTTGGTGATTTCGGTGGCGGCGTCGGTTCCTACGGAAATGATTGAGCGGGCGCTGGAGAAAGAAGTGGCGGTGGTGCGGGCGATGCCGAATACTCCATGCGTGCTGGGAGCGGGAATGACGGCGCTGTGCAAGGGGAAGTTCGCGACCAAGCAGCATCTGGAAACAGCGACGAAGTTTTTCGATGCGGTGGGGCGGACGGTGGTGGTGGACGAGAAGCATATGGACGCAGTCACGGGGCTGTCGGCGAGCGGACCGGCGTATATCTACATTATTTTGGAATCGCTGGCGGAGGCGGGCGTGAAGGTGGGATTGCCGCGCGATGTGGCGACACTGCTGGCGGCGCAAACTACCATGGGCGCGGCGCGGGTGGTACTTGAGACCGGGGATCATCCGGCCCTGCTGAAGGATGCGGTGACGACTCCGGCGGGATGCACGATTGACGGCATCATGGAACTGGAAGAGGGCAAGCTGCGCGTGACGTTGATCAAGGCGGTGGTGAAGGCGGTGCAGCGGGCCAAGGAGTTGGCGTTTTCGTAAACCTCGTTTCGTAGACGCCGTTTCGTAGACACCGCGCTAAATGCGCTTGAACGCCTTCTGAATATCCTGCATGGAATAGCGCAGCACTACCGGCCTGCCGTGCGGGCAGGTCATGGGATGCTCGGTTTTCGCCAGCTCCGCCAGCAGCCATTCCATTTTGTTTTGTTCGAGCGGCATATTGACTTTGATCGCGGCGTGGCACGCAATTGACGCCGCGATGCGCGTCCGCACCGCTTCCAGATTGATGGCTTGGTCTTCGCGCGTGAGCTGCTCGAGGATTTCGTTCAGCATGTGCTCGATCTGCGCCGCATCCACACCTGCCGGCGCAATCTTGACGGCTACGCTGCGCGCGCCGAAGGGTTCCGCTTCAAAACCATTGCGCGCCAGTTCTTCGGCAATGTCGCTGAAGATGGCTTGCTGGGCCGGAGTCAATTCAATGACCAGGGGCATGAGCAAACGCTGGCTCTCGACCTGCTGCGCCGAGCGTTGCCGCAGGACTTTCTCGAACAGCACGCGCTCGTGGGCGACATGCTGATCGATGATCCAGAGGCCGTCTTCGTTGACTGCAAGGATAAATGAATTTCGAATCTGGCCTAACGGGCGCAGGGTTCGCAACGACTCTAGAGTCGGCGCAGCTTGGGGCGCTTGCGGAATTGGCGGGGCGCAGCCATGATCGGGAATCGTTTGCTGAGCGTCCGTTTGAGGAACGCCTGTTGCCCCCGGCGCGCGTTCTAGCGATACCGCCGCGTTGGCCTCGATCGCAATTCCGCCTTCGAATTCGAGGCGCGCCGTCGTTGCCGGAACTGCCGGCGCCCGCAGCGCGAAGCCGCCTGCTGCCGCGGGCTCGTACAAGTCGCGCCACGGGGCTCGTTCGAAACCACCGCTGCTGTTCGCGCCGTGGCTGGTCGGAGGATTCGTGAGGCGGGGACTGGTCAGGCCAGGGCTTGCCGACGGCTGCGCGCCTATCTCCGTCAAGAACTGCGGCACTGGTCGCGCCTTCATCAGCGCCGCGCGTACCGACTCGCGCACGAAATCGTGAATTACCGTTTGCTGGCGGAAACGCACCTCGGTCTTCGAGGGGTGCACATTCACATCCACTTCGGCGGTCGGCATCTCAATAAAAAGCAGGACCACGGGATACACCGTCGGCGGCAAAATATTTCGATACGCCTCGGTGATCGCATGTTGGACGAGACGGTCGCGAATCAGCCGCCCGTTCACGAAAATAAAAATCGAATTGCGATTCAGTTTTTGAATTTCAGGCTTCGAAACAAACCCGTGCAGCCGCACTTCGCCGAAATCGGGCGCGGGTTCCCCCGTCTGCGAAACGTCACCTTCCGCTTTAGCGGACTCGCGGACAACAGTTTCCGCAGCACGCCGCCACGGCGGAGGCTGCGGCAGGCCGATACGCTCCAGGGGCTGCAGCGCCGCCAGCGGAATTAACTGGTCCAGGGTCTCGCGTCCAAAAACCTGGTACACACGCTCGCGATGACCGGCCACGGGCGGCGCCACCAGCAAGGCATTGGCCGCCGAGTGCAATTCGAAATGTTTTTCCGGATGCGCCAGCGCATAGTGGGTTACGAGCGATGCGATGTGCGATAGCTCGGTCGATTCCGATCGCAAAAACTTCTTGCGCGCTGGCGTATTGAAGAAGAGATCGCGAATCGTGATCGAAGTTCCCAGCGGCAGCCCCGCCTCTTCGACGCGGATGATCTTGCCGCCGTTGATTTCGAGGACGGTCCCGGCACCTTCCTCTTCGGCGCGGGTTTCCAGACGCAGCCGGGCAACTGAGGCAATGGAGGGCAGCGCCTCGCCGCGAAATCCCAGCGTCGAAATGTTCAGCAGGTCGCCGGTGTCTTTGATTTTCGAGGTGGCGTGGCGCTCGAAGGCGAGCATGGCATCGTCGCGCACCATGCCGCAGCCGTTGTCGGTGATCTGGATCAGCTTCTTCCCGCCCGCCTCGACTTGAATGCGAATACGCGTGGAACCGGCGTCCAGAGCGTTCTCCAGCAGCTCCTTTACCACCGACGCGGGACGCTCGACCACCTCGCCGGCAGCGATCTGGTTGGCAACTCTCTCGGGAAGAATGTGAATCTTGCCCATGGAACCCAGTAGCCAGTGGTCGGTGGCCAGTGGCCAGTGTGACAGATTCATGAGCGTAGCGTAAAGGCGGGTTGCGGTTGCCTCGGCTTGGTTGTGACTGCGCTCGAGACCAACGTGTCGTATAGTTTTCCTGGGAGTGTTGCCATGAAACATGCAATTTTGGGGGTAGGGGCAATTGGAGGGTTGGCCGGGACGGCGCTGGCATCGCTCGGCGAAGACGTCACAGTCGTGGTTCGACCGGAGAAGTTGCCAAGCTATCCTCAGAGCTTGGTGCTGGGACGTCCGTGGGGCTCTCTTACTGCTCCGGCGAAGGCCGTCGCTACGCTGACGGAGCCGGTTGACGTGCTGTGGATCGCGACCAAGACGTATCAACTGCAAACTGCGCTGGAGGCGGTACGGGTGTCACCGGGCTGCATCGTTCCGTTGCTGAACGGAGTGGACCACGTCGCGGTGCTCCGGGCGCGATTTGGACAGGAACATGTGATCCCGGGAACGATCGCAGTGGAAGCGGAGCGGATTGCTCCTGGACGATTCATCCAGCGCTCTCCGTTTGTTCGTCTCAACCTCGCTGGCAGCGCCGAGCGACTGTTGGGAGCAATCGTCGCACAGTTGGGGCACCTTGGATTCACCTGCCAGTTTATTCCGAACGAGCAGACTCTGCTGTGGGGCAAGGTCTGCTTCCTCGCCCCTTTGGCGCTGGTGACGTCGGCATCCGGCCTGAATCATGGAGAGATCATGGCGGACGCGGCTTGGAAACAAAAGCTGAGCTCTGTGCTCGCCGAAACATGCGCGGTGGCGACTGCGAGCGGCGCACAGGTTGACGCGCGGCAGATTCAGGGATTCTTCGACAGCGCGCCGGCGGGCATGCGCAGCTCCATGCAGAAGGATCTTGTGGCTGGGCGGCAGCTTGAATTGGATGCCATTGGCGGTCCGATTGTGCGTGGCGGGGAACGATATGGCATCGGTGTCTCCACCACGGTGAAGCTGATGGCGGATATTCGAGCGAAGGCTGCCGCGTGACGACGATAGCCAGCCCCTGAAGGGGCGTCTGATTTCGATGTTGACGGTATCGCTGAAGCGATACCCTGATACAACTCCCTAGTTCTCCCACAGCCTGCCATGATCACTTTGCTGATTTCGGGTCGGGGCTGGAGTTTCCCATGTCGACGACGACCTTCCACTGGCCGTCCTTCTGCTTTTTCCAGATCGAGGTGTACTTGCCGTAATTGGCGACGAGCTTGCCCTCTTTATTTTTGGCAGTGTAGATGTAATTGCCGTAGGTGTAGCCGAGATCGCCGGAAGCGGACATCTCGGCTTTGATGGGCGTCCAGGTGAGGGTCGTGCCATCGGGCCACGGGGGTTGCTTGCGCATGACGTCTTTGGTGTCGATGCCGCCGCCGTCCACAAGTTCGACGCCATCTTCGGCGAAGTAGGTGAGAAAGGCGGCGTGGCCTTGCTTCGCGACATCCGCAACGAAATCGGCTTCGAGTTGACGCAGGAGGTCGGCGCCTTTGGGCGATTTTTGTTTGGCGGCGACGGAAGTGGCGGCGAAACAAAGTAGGAGCAGAAGTGCTACGGTGATTCGGTTCATCGAATTTCTCGGGCCGCAAGCGGCGGCGGATTGTTGGACTACGTTCGGCGATAAAGTTACCACGCGGGGAGTTCGGGCGTCGCTAGGGCGAATCGGGTTGGTCCTCTACTCCCTGTATTTTTAGTTGCCGCCGACACGCGGACAAGAGTGTCCGCGCCACACGAATGGGTTGTTTGCTACACTCTTTCTCCAATGAAAAATCTAAGACTGCTCTTGAACGTGGTGCTGCTTGCTGGGTTGCTGGCGGGGCGCTGGGCTTGTGCTCAGGCGGCGTCCCAACCGGTTGCGGCCGATTTGGCTACGCCCGAAGAAAAACATCTGCGGAATGTGCGGCAGCTTACTTTTGGCGGGTCGAACGCGGAGGCTTATTTTTCGGCAGATGGCAAGCGGTTGATTTTTCAATCGACGCGCGACAATTTGCAGTGCGATCAGATCTTCACCATGAATGTGGACGGGACGGAGCAGAAGATGGTCTCGACCGGCAAGGGGCGCACGACTTGCAGCTACATTTTCCCGCATCAGGACAAGATTTTGTATTCCTCGACGCATCTGGCGGATGCGGCTTGCCCGCCGCGTCCGGACTATTCGAAGGGCTATGTGTGGGCAGTGTATCCCGGGTTTGATATTTTCACGGCGAAGCTGGATGGATCGGACTTGAAGCAGCTTACGACGACTCCTGGTTATGATGCCGAGGCGACGATTTCGGAAGATGGGAAGAAGATTGTTTTTACATCGATGCGCAATGGCGATCTCGATATTTATTCGATGGACGCGAACGGCAAGCATGTGAAGCAGCTTACGCATGAGCTGGGATATGATGGCGGCCCGTTTTTTTCGAAGGATCGGAAGTGGATTGTTTATCGTGCTTACCATCCGAAGACGGAGCAGGAGATTGCGGAATATAAGGAACTGCTGAAGCAGAATACGATTCGTCCGACCACGCTCGAGATCTGGATCATGAAGGCCGATGGGAGCGGGAAGCGGCAGCTTACGAATTTGAACGCGGCGAGTTTTGCGCCATCGTTTTTTCCGGATGGGAAACGGGTAATTTTCGCGACGAACCTGGGCTCCACGGGCGGGATGGGAAACTTCGAACTGTACGCGATCAATGTGGACGGGACGGGGCTGGAGCGGATCACGTTTAGCGACGGGTTTGATGGGTTCCCGATGTTTAGTCCGGATGGAAAGCATCTGGTTTGGATTTCGCATCGCAACGGCAAGGCGCAGCGGGAGACGAATGTGTTTATTGCGGATTGGGCGCCGTGATTTGAGTGCGCGATGAGCTCTGCCGAGCTGCGCTCGGCTGGATCGCCGGGGGCGGCTGTCCCTACACGACCTTATTCTCGCGTAGGAGTTGGTCTTTGATTTCGGCGGGGAGACGCGAACTTGCGAGTACCTCTTGCAACCGCGGCGCGGGGATTTCCTGGCTGAATTCCAGGGCACGGGCTAGTGAGAGATGCTCGGTTCGCAGCAGGGCGGCGCGAACTTCCCTGCGGACTGACCACTTCTCGTGCTGCGCGACCGCATGCACCAGAGCCGCGCTGGCGGCGGGACGAAGCACGGAGTTGATGACGAGGGCTTCGGCGAGGCGCGGGTTTTCGAGTGCGGTATGCATGACTCGATTCTCGCGAGCAACGGTTTCGGCACCGATCGTTTTGCCGTCGCCGATTTTGCCACTCATGATTTTGCCACCCATGATTCTGCCATCCATCTTTTCTACATCCAGCAGGAGCGCAGCGGCTACTCTGCCCGAGGCGCGGCGGGCCAGCGTCAGACGTTCGCCAAGGGTGACAGTTTTGAGACGCGAGATGAGGACATCGTCGGCGGCAACCTTCACGTCGGCGGGGACGCCCGGCAAGAGCGCAACTTTCATCAGATCGAAAGTATAGAACTGGCGCGCCAGCGGCACGGACACATGGCGCGGCGTGTGCGGATGGCCGGCCAGCGCGATCTTCACCTTGCGACTCTTGAGTGCCATGGAGTTCTTGGCGAGTTGTTCGAGGACTTCAGGAGGCAAGTCGGCGCGCTTGAGGAGGGCTAGGGCCAAGTCCTCGGTGAGGTCGGGATCGGCGGCGGTGCGAAGCAGATCGGCGGGCGCGAGTGCCGTCGGCGTTGCCGATGCCGTTGAGGACGGCGCGGTTTCGTCTTCGAGAATTTTGTCTTCGGACATTTCTTTCTAGTTCACTACTACGTTCAACCTGGGCCAGACGGGGCCAGCCCCGTCTCTACACACGCATCGCGCGTGCTCTGGCTAATGCGCCTTCGACGGGATCGGCTAGATCTTGATGCACGTCGATGCCGGGAAAACTTGTCTGCAGGGTGTTGTAGAAAACCTGGCGCACTTCTGAAGACTGACGAAAGACGCTGCCCGCCATCGCTATTGGTAGCATGGCCGCTGGAGTATGGGGGGCGAGACGACGGACTACGATGGCCGCGAGAGCAGCTAACCCAGCGCCGGCGTCGGCCAGGAGGTAGCGGGCGACGGAATCGGCCTCGGCGGCGGCGCGAAGGACAATGGGAAACAGGCGCGGGAACTCGGGGGGTGGAGTTGAGTTGGCTTGTTGCACCAACTCGTCGATGGTGTTGAGTTTCCACGCTTGGAGAACCATGGCGGTGAGCGCGGTTTCGAGGCCTTGATCGCGGGCGCTCAGGATGGCAGAGATGGCGCGGCGCCCGATCCAGTGGCCGGAGCCTTCGTCGGAGACGGCAAACCCCCAGCCTCCAGCACGCGCGGTGTGACCGGCAGCGTCGCGGCCGTAGACGATGGAGCCGGTGCCGGCGATTGCGATGACGCCGGGACCCGTGCCGAAAGCGGCTTCGAGGGCGATTACGGTGTCGCCGAGAACTTCGACGTTGGTGAGAGAAATTTTGGAAGCTAATTCAGCGAGGATGCTGCGAATCTTCGCGGCAATTTCGGGCCGAGCAGCGCCGGCGGCTCCGATACAGACGGCACGAATCTGATCGGGTGAAATCCTGGCGGTGGCGCAGACCTGGTGGATGGCTGCGTGTAGAGCTTCCCTTACCTGCGTCTCGCCGAGGCGAACGATGTTGCTGCCGCCGGTCATTGATTTAGCGAGCACGGTGGTTCCGTCGGCGAGAACGCAGCGGGTTTTGGTGCCGCCACCGTCGATTCCGAGATAGTAGGGCATCGAGCTAGTTCTAACACATGTTCTGCGTAATCCGAGCGGCGGCGAGTTCGGACCCCGAACATACCTGTACAATCCGTTGTTCGCCGTGGAGACGCGGCGAGCCGCGTCTCTACTTAGAGGAATCGCTTGGGATTGAATCGGATCGACCTGCTGATTATTGCGGTGTACCTGGCGGGGATTACGCTGTTCGGGCTGCGGTTTCGCAAGCGGCAGCGGACGATGCGAGACTATTTTCTCGCCGACCGCAACATTCCGTGGTGGGCGATTGCTCTGTCGATTGTAGCGGCGGAGACCAGCACGCTCACCATCATCAGCATTCCCGGCCTCGCCTACGACTCGAACCTCACTTTTCTGCAAGTGGTGATGGGGTATGTGGTGGGGCGCGTCATCATTAGTTTTGTGCTGCTGCCGCAGTACTTTCGCGGCGAGCTGTATACGGCTTATCAACTGATTGAGCGGCGGTTCGGTTCGGAGCTGCGCACGGTGACGGCGGGCCTGTTTCTGTTGACGAGGGCGGCGGCGGAGGGAGTGCGCGTATATGCGGTGTCGATTGTGGTATCGATTGCGTTGGGCACGGGCGAGGTCACTTCGATTGCGATCATCACGCTGCTGACTTTGATCTACACCTTTGAGGGCGGACTGGCGGCGGTGATTTGGACGGATGTGGTGCAGACCTTTATTTATGTAGGCGGAACGCTGGTGGGACTCGTGACAATTCTGCATCTCGTGCCGGGAGGATGGGCGTCGGTGCACGCGGTTGCGAGTGGGCTGCACAAGTTCCAGGTGTTCGATCTTCACATGTCAGATCCAGCGATCTCGGCACACTGGCCGTATTTGAATTTTGCGAAGCCTTACACGCTGTGGGCGGGAATTATCGGTGGCGCCTTCTTGACGACGGCCAGCCATGGCACCGACCAACTCATCGTGCAGAGATTGCTGGCGGCACGTAATCAACGGCAGTCGATGCTGGCGTTGCTGTCGAGTGGAGTGGCGGTCTTTTTTCAATTTGGGTTGTTTCTTTTTGTGGGCGTGATGCTGTTTGCCTACTACCGGGTTCCGTCGGCTACGTTTGGGCGG
>Ga0187890_10000353_pt1 | contig 33016 bp, 28 predicted proteins | sample June2016WEW_21_1_FD_133005 | JGI IMG/M metagenome (GOLD analysis project Ga0187890, IMG submission 133005) | Peatland microbial communities from SPRUCE experiment site at the Marcell Experimental Forest, Minnesota, USA - June2016WEW_21_10 | ecosystem: Environmental > Terrestrial > Soil >... | reverse complement strand
TGAACTTGCGCCGAAAGTAAGGGTGTGCGCTGTGGCTCCGGGATACGTGCTGACGCCGATGCAGCGCGCCGAGTACACGGATGAAATGCTGGCAGAGGTCAACCGGAAGATTCCTTTGCGCCGTCACGCCCAGCCGGAGGAGATTGCGGCGCTGTTCGCATTCCTTGCCTCGGACGATGCGCAATATATCACCGGCCACGTGTACACGTGCGACGGCGGAGAAACTGCGGGAGGGCTGGCCAGCCGCTAAGCCATGCAGGTTGCAGGAAGAGTTACGGGAAAAGGTGCGCTGATTACAGGTGCGGCATCGGGCATAGGACGCGCGACGGCGCTGCTGTTCGCGCGCGAAGGAGCAGCGATTGCCCTGGCGGATGTCAATGCGGACGCCGGCCAGCGTGTCGCTGACGAGATTACCGAATCTGGTGGGCGCGCCTTCTTTGAGCCGATGGACGTGACACGAGCCGCGGATTGCCGACGACTGGTCGATCGTGCAATTTGCGAGTTGGGACGGATCGACATTCTGTTCAACAACGCCGGCATTATTCGACGGGCGACGGTGCTTGACCTCAGCGAAGACGACTGGGACCGGGTAATGGCTGTGAACGTGAAGTCGATCTACCTGCTGTCGCGCGAAGTGATTCCGCATATGCAGAAAGCCGGCGGCGGAACAATCATCAACACGGCTTCAGGATGGGGACTGGCGGGCGGCGCGAAGGCGGCAGTTTACTGTGCTTCGAAAGGTGCCGTCGTGCTGCTGACGAAGGCGATGGCCATTGACCACGGACCGCAGAAGATTCGCGTGAATTGTATTTGCCCCGGCGATACCGATACTGGCATGTTGCGCGACGAAGCGCAGCAACTCGGAGAAAAGAATAGCCGTTTTCTTGCTGAAGCTGCAAAGCGTCCGCTGGGCCGCGTGGGAACACCAGAGGAAGTTGCGCAGGCCGCGCTGTATCTGGCCAACGATGCATCTTCGTTTGTCACCGGCACTGCACTGGTTGTCGATGGTGGAGGGCTGGCGGGTTCGGTTTGACTGATGGGCTATTTATGACCACGAAAATAACGACGAAGACAAACCAGCGCGAGCGGTCGCGCGAGTGGTACGAGCGCGCGCAGCAATCGCTAATCGAAGGTGTGAATTCGCCGTCGCGCGGCGCGGCCGTGTACTCACCTGGGCCGGTGGTGCTGGAGCGTGGCCGCGGATCGCACGTCTGGGACCTCGACGGGAACGAGTACGTCGATTTCATGATGTCGTTCGGCGCGCTGATCCAGGGGCACGCGCATCCTAAAATTGTTGAGGTGGTTTCGCAGACGATGGCCGGCGGCTCGCATTTTGCAGCCGCCACTCCGGCGGAGGCGGAAGCCGCCGAGCGCTTCCGGCGCATGGTGCCGACCGCGGAGGCGGTGCGCTTCACCAACAGCGGCAGTGAAGCCACGATGCTCGCCTTGCGGCTGGCGCGCGCGCACACCGGACGAACAAAATTTCTCAAGTTCGAAGGCCACTATCACGGATGGTACGACGCTTACTGTTTGAACGGAAATAGCCATCCGGCGCAGCAACTTGGGCCGCGAGAAAATCCCACTCGATTCCCCGATTCGGATGGCATTCCGGCGTCGGTGTTCGACGATGTGGTGCTCGCGCCTTGGAACGATCTGGAAGCGCTTGGAAGTATTCTGCGCCAACACGGGCCAGAGCTGGCCGCCGTGATCACCGAGCCAATCATGGCGAACATGGGTTGCATCCTGCCGCACGATGGATATTTGCAGAAGGTCTGCGATCTAGCGCATCAGTTCGGCGCGCTGCTTATTCTGGATGAAGTTGTGACTGGATTCCGCTACGCACCCGGCGGATTCCAGCAGCGCTACGGCCTGAAGCCGGACCTCAGCACGTTCGGCAAGGCCTTGGGAGCGGGGTTCCCCATTGGCGCCGTGGCGGGGCCGCGCGCGATCCTCGACCGCATGCGCTGGGGTCCCGGCATGGTGCTGCACTACGGTACCTTCAACGGCCACCGGCTTACCATGAGTGTGATTGCGGTGAATCTGGATCTGCTCGCCGCGAATGAGGGCGCGGTTTACCAGCAGATCTATGAGGTCGGAGATGCCGCGGTCGCCGGTCTGCGGGATGTTTTTCGTCGAAGAAAGATTGACGCCGTCGTTCAAGGGTTCGGCCCGATGTTTCAGATTTACTTTACCGGCCGCGACGCGATCCACGATTATCGCGACTATTGCCAGTACGCCGATACGGCAAAGTATTCCCGCTTCATCCACGGGCTGCTCGATCACGGCATCTACATGACGCCTTCGAACGGATTGCATTGGATTATTTCGACCGCGCACACCATACAGGACGTCGAAACGCTCTTGCTAGCTGCCGACGAAGTCTGTGCGGAGATGGCATGAGCACGGTCGTTTTCCTCGGTGGAGGGCGGATCACATCGGCCATGCTGGCGGGTCTGCGCCTGGGCAAGACGAGACACCGCCTGGTCGTGCATGATCGCGATTCGGGCAAGCTGAGTGCTCTGAAAAAGCGTTACGCTGTTGTTGTCGAGCCCGACCTGACCCGCGCCGTCAAGCAGGCGGACGTGTTGATCGTCGCGGTTCGTCCGAGTTCGGTTCCCGAACTCCTGCAGATGGTCGGGAAAGTGACCGGGAAAATGAGCCGGAAATTGCTCATGGTTAGTCTGGCCGCAGGTGTGCCGCTGCACGCTCTAAGCAAGTCTATCGGGCCGCCCGTGCAATGGGCCCGTTCCATGCCGAGTCCGGTTTGCCGCAGCGGACGCGGCTTGACCGCGCTGACCTTTCCGCGGATGTTGCCGCGGGCGGATCGCAAACGCGTTCATGATCTTTTTGCCAGTTTCGGCCAGGTTGTCGAAATCCCGGAAAGCAAGTTCGATGCGTTCACCGTAACCTACTCATGCAGCCACGGCTATCACGCGCTCGCGACGCTGGCGCGAGCTGCGCAAAAGGGAGGTCTTGATCGAAAAACGGCGCTGCTGGCGAGCGCGCATGCCTTGGCGGACGGTATCATCGCCTGGCGCGAGGGTAGGCATTCACTGGAGTCGTTGCTGGAGGAGGCGACCACTCCTGGCGGCATTGCGGCGGCGACGGCGACCGCAATGGACGCTGCCGGATACGGGCGCGCCGTACGGCAAGGCGTTGCTGCCGGACTGCGACGTGCCCGTGCGAACGCGGCCAAGTGATTTTCTGGGAACTGATAACCATCCGCTTTCGTATTCGTCCAACAGAACAGACTTGTATGTGGGGAGGCTTCCTCGAGGCCAACAAAATCATCTTCTGGAGTTCCAATGCGATTCTTGATCTGCCTGCTCGCCGTTGCCCTGCTGATTCCGGCCACGGTGGCCGCTGCTAATCCACCCGCTGACCTCGAAGCGCGGCGCAAAGCGCTGAACGACTTGCTGCACGAACAGTGGGAATACACCATGCGCACCAGCCCAATCTACGCCTCAATCCTGGGCGACAAGCGCTACAACGACAAAATCGACGACTTCTCGCAGCAGGCCATTGACGACAATCTGGAACAGACTCGTCTCTTCCTCATTCGCTTCGAGGCGATCGACACAACTGGATTTCCCGAGCAGGAAGCGCTGAACAAAGATCTCATGGTTCGAGACCTGAAAATGGGTCTCGAAGGCGCGCGCTTCAAACCGTGGGAGATGCCAGTGAATCAGTCCAGCGGAATTCACATTGACGCGCCGCAACTGGTCAGCATTCTTTCGTTCGAGAATGTGAAAGACTACGAAGACTACATTACTCGGCTGAGGCTGCTTCCGCGGTTGTTTGACCAGACCATCGAGCAGATGCGCAAAGGCCTGGCCGAGGGACGCATGCCGCCGAAGATTCTGCTGGAAAAGGTGGTGACGCAAGCGAATGGAATCGCTACGACGGCTCCGGATCAAAACCCGTTCATCCATCCTTTCGATAAGTTTCCCGATGCCGTCTCCGAAGCGGATCGCAAGCGACTGCGCGAGGCGGCTTTGGCTGTCGTCCGGGATTCCGTGACTCCGGCCTACATCAAGTTCACGGCGTTCGTTCGGGACGAGTACGCGCCGAAAGGAAGAGCGGAGCCCGGAGCCTGGGCTCTGCCGGACGGCGCCGCCTGGTATGCGTTCCGCGTAAAAGAAAGCACGACCACGAATTTGCCACCCGAAGAGATTCATCAGCTCGGGCTGGAGCAGGTGAAAGAGATCGAAGGTCGCATGCTCGCGCTGGTGAACCAGCTCGGATACAAGGACATGAAAAGCTTCAAGGCGGCCGTCGACGCAGATCCAAGGCTGCACGCGCATTCGCGAGAGGAAATCCTCGACTTGTACCGCAAGTATGAAGATCAGATGTACGCGCGGCTGCCGCAAATGTTTGGACGGCTGCCCAAGGCCAAGCTCGAGGTGATGCCGGTCGAGGAATTCCGCGAGAAAGAGGCGCCCGATGCTGCTTACATGGACGGCACTCCCGATGGTTCGCGGCCCGGCCACATCATGGTGAATACGGGCGACTTCGCCAAGCGCACGGTGCTGGATATCGAGACGACCGCGTATCACGAAGGCGTGCCCGGGCATCACATGCAGATTTCTATTGCACAAGAATTGCCCGAACTACCTCTTTTCCGTCAGCACGAACAATATACGGCCTATACCGAAGGATGGGCACTCTACTCGGAGAGACTGGGCAAGGAAGTCGGGTTCTATCAGGATCCCTACAGCTATTACGGCCACCTGCAGGATGACATGCTGCGGGCGATTCGCCTGGTTGTTGACACCGGCTTCCACTCCAAGCGCTGGACCCGGCAACAGGTAGTCGACTATTTCCACGAGCACTCCGCCATTGACGAAATCACGGTCCAGAGCGAGACAGATCGCTACATGGCGTGGCCGGCGCAGGCTCTCGGCTACAAAATCGGGCAGCTCGAAATTCTGAAGCTCCGCCAGTACTCGAAAGACCAACTGGGCGACAAGTTTGATCTGCGTGCTTTCCACGATGAAGTGCTTGCGGGTGGCGCGCTTCCGATGGACGTGCTGAGCACGCGCATTCACGAGTGGGCGGCACAACAGAAGGCGCAAGCAGCACTATCCTTGCCGGGCCCGAAGTCGAGCCTGAATCAAAACTGATGGCAAGTTCATTTGCGGAGTATCATGTCCGGCTATGACGATGCCGACGCCTGAACAAGAACGTCTACGCATAGCGACCGTGTACTCCGCGATGAGCGATGAAGAACTTGGGCAGATCGCTGAAAGCGGCGATGAACTGAGCGCGGCTGCCCACGAAGCGTTCCGGGGGGAGGTGGCGAGGCGTGGCCTCAAGATGGAGATTGCCCTGCCCCGCGGCGAAGACGTCTTCGAGTTCAATGAAACCGTTACGCTGCGCCAGTTCCGCGATCTTCCTGAGGCGCTGCTGGCGAAGGGTAGCCTGGAGTCAGCGGGGATTCAGGCCTACCTCGTGGACGACAACATGATTCGCATGGATTGGTTTATCTCCAATCTCCTCGGCGGAATTAAGCTGAAGGTTCGCGCCGAGGATGCGGAAGCAGCCAGCGAAATCCTGAACCAACCCATCCCCGAAATGCTGGATGTTGAGGGCGTCGGGAATTTCGAGCAGCCGAAGTGTCCCCGTTGCCAGTCGCTGGATATCACTTACGAGGAACTGAACAAAGAGTTCTCGTACTTGACGGCGTACGCCGGCGTTCCCCTCCCGATATACAAAAAAGGATGGACCTGCCATGGGTGCGGGAACGAGTGGGAGGAGCAGGACGGCGCGTTGTCATGATTTCTCTTTCCTTGTACAGACGGCCTTGTGCCGTCTGCTTTGGGGGCAGCGGGAGAGCGTTATAATCGGCAGCAATGCGACAATTTTTTCGCATGCTGCTTTTGGCTCTCGTCTTGATGACGGTGGCGCTGGTTTCGGCGCTCACAGCCATGCGGTTCGCTATCCACGGGCGCGAGGTGGCTATACCGAAACTGGTGGGCATGAGCCCATTGGAAGCTGAGCGCGCGGGCGCGGCTTCGGGTCTGCTGGTGGTGGTCGAGCGGCAGTTCTACAGCGCTGACATTCCCGAAGGAAGAATCATGACCCAGATGCCCCCGCCGGGAACCAAGGTGCGACGAGGCTGGTCAATCCGCGTGGCGCAGAGTCTGGGGCCTCAGCGGGTGGCGATTCCCGACGTGACGGGAGGGAGCGAGCGGGTTGCGGAGCTGAATATACAGCGCCGCGGGCTCAGTCTGGGTTCGATCGCGCACGCCAATTTGCCGGACGCCCCGCTGGATCAGGTGATATCGCAAAGCCCGCCGGCGAATGCCAGCGGCGTGGCGGCGCCGAAGATCAATCTGCTGGTCAGCGATGGTCCCGAGCCGCCAATCTATGTAATGCCGAACCTCACCGGACAACCGCTCGGCAGCGCAATGCTGGCGCTACAGGACGCCGGCATCAAGGTCGGCAAAGTCAGCGTGCTTTCGCCGCCATCGCCCGGCGAGCTGCAAGCCGCGCCAGTTACGCCGTCTCCTCTCTCGGAGCCCAGCGCGGCGAGCATGATCGTGACCCAGACTCCCGCGCCAGGACAGAAAATCGTGGCGGGCAGCGTGGTAAATTTCGAAGTCCGCTAGGGGCGCGACGACCTGATGGCTAGTGGAGAGCCGCTCCACCGATCATTTCCGTTCAATCATCGCAGCGAAAAAACCATCACATGGATGCACGCCGGGAATTGTTCTCAGATAGGGTCCCGCGAGAAGCGACGCGGTATCCTTCCAGCACATATCGCCGGACTGCCGCAGTTGCTCCAACACTCCCTTACAATCCGCGGCCTTGAATTCCGACCTGCCCTCGAGCGCAGCTTCCACCACTGCTTCGTTTTCCTCACTCTCCAGCGAACACGTGGCATAGACGAGCCGCCCGCCAATCGCGAGCTGGGCAAGCGCGGACTTCAGGATAGCCACCTGTCGCGACTGAAGATCGCGCAGGTCTTCGGCTTTGAGCCGCCACTTGATCTCCGGGTTGCGGGCAAGAGTGCCAGTGCCAGAGCAAGGAACGTCGGCGAGAATGCGGTCAAACGCGACTGAGAAGGGCAAACGACGCGCGTCGGCAGCGACTACGTGGACGTTCGGCAAACGAACGAGGTTCTGCAGCAAGCGCGCGCGGTGAGGATGCAACTCGGTCGCGAACACGTTGGCGCGCGGGTTGCGTCTGGCGAGCAAGGCGGTCTTGCTGCCGGGGGCGGCACAACAATCCAGTATCCTGTAATCGAAGTTCGTGCAATCAAAGGTCGAACGATCAAGGCCCTTTTCTCCACGGCCCACGAGCAACGCGACCAGTTGTGACGCTTCATCCTGAATGGAGACGCGACCTAAATGGTAGGCGCGCGTTCCGGTTATGTCCCCCGCAAGAATGCGTCGCGCCGCCGTGAGCAGTCGACCCGGCGCGAGCTGCACGCCTGCCTCGGCAAGCGCGGCATCGATTTGATCGTCATTAGATCGACCATCGGATCGACCATCGTGAATATGAATGGCCGTGTCGGGCACCGTCTGATCATGGGTGCAAATCTGCCGCGTTGCCTCAAGTCCATAGCGCTCAGTCCAGCGAGCCACCAGCCACTGGGGATGAGCAGCGTTCTGGGCGAGCGTGATCGAGTCGGGCGATTTGCCGATTTCCGCGAAGATGTCTTCCCCGCTGCGCCCGGCAATTGTCCGGAGGACCGCGTTCACAAACGACGCCGCCGAGCGCTTTCGCGCCGCTTTGACGAGTTCCACACTTTCGAAGATCGCCGCGCGCGCTGGCACCCGGGAGAGAAACTGCAATTGATACGCGCCGAGGCGCAATGCGGCCAGAACCTCGCCATCCAGCCGTTCGATTTTCTGCGACGATGCGGCGGCCAGCCGCCGGTCGAGCAAAGACTGCCAGCGGAGCACTCCCATCACCAGTTCGGTGGCGAGCCCGTGATCGCGGGGGGAAAGCTTTGCGAACACCGCGGAGTGCAGTAGTTCAGCGGCGTAGGAGTCTTCGCGCTTGACCCGGAGGAGAATTTCGAAAGCCACGGCGCGAGCGGCAGATACGGCCATCGCAACTATTGCCCCAGGAGCTGGCCGGATTGGAGCCGGTAGCCGTTGATGAATTCTTCCGCGCTCATGCGGCGCTTGCCCTCGAGTTGAACTTCGATCAGCTCGAGCGTCGTGTCAGTAACTTTGTCTTCATTCTTGCCGCAGCCAACGAACAGGCGCATTCCCTCGACCGCGATTTCTCCAGGCGCCAACTTAACCGCATGTTGCAGGGGTTGAGCGCGGCGAACTTGCAGTGTTTTACCGTTGAAGATTGTGAAAGCCCCCGGCCACGGCTGAGAGCCGCGCAGGCGATTGAACAGATCGTTAGCTGTGCGAACGAAGTCCATGCGGCCATCTTCTTTTTTCAGAATCGGCGCGAGCGTCGCTTGCGAGTGATCCTGGGGAGTCGGGTGAACTTGCCCATTCTCGAGTCCGCGCAGGGTTTCGACCATCAGATCCGCGCCGATGGACGCCAGCTTCGGGCCCAGCGTCTCGGCTGTGTCTTTCAGATCAATGGAGATTTCGCGCTGCATGAGTATGTCGCCGGTATCGAGCCCCGCGTCAATGCGCATGGTTGTAACTCCGGTAACAGATTCACCGTTGGCGATCGCCCACTGGATTGGCGCCGCGCCGCGGTACTTCGGCAGCAGAGATGCATGCAGGTTTAAATTTCCAAGCCGGGGAAGATCAATCATCCACTGTGGAATGATGCGGCCATAGCCGACGACAATGATCGCGTCAATGCCCGCGTCCGGCGCGATCGCCGCAAGCTGGTCGCGGAATTCGGCGTTCTTCTTGATGGTCGCGGGCTGCGCCACGGCGATACCCAAGCGGATGGCCGCATCTTTCACGGGAGAAACGGCCACTTCCATCCCGCGCCCGCGGGGCCGATCGGGTTGCGTCACCGCCAGTGGCACGGAATGTCCGGCCGCGACCAACTTCTCCAAAGTAGGAACGGCGAATTGAGGCGTGCCGCAAAAAACGAGATTAAGAGACGTTGGCATCTGGAAGCAATTCAAATTACCAAATTACCAGATTGCACAATTACTCAATCCTCTACCACTCTCCCGCCTTCACCATTTTTTTGATCTTGCGCTTGATGAGGTCGCGCTTCAACGCGCTGATGTGCGAGATGTAGAGCTTGCCGTTCAAGTGATCGGTCTCATGCAGAAAGGCCCGCGCCAACAACTCCTCTCCGGTGTGCTCGAAAAACTTGCCGCTTAGGTCTTGCGCGCGCACCGTCACGGTCTTGGCGCGCGTGACGTCCTCGCGAAACTCGGGAATACTCAAGCACCCTTCACTGCCGCGCTGGCGGCCTTCTTTGTTGACGATTACCGGATTGATCAGGACCAGCCTGGCGCCGGGGTCTTCCTTGAAGGTCACGTCCACGACGGCGATTCGTTTCGAAATGCCGATTTGCGGAGCCGCCAGGCCGACGCCGCGAGCCGCGTACATCGACTCGAACATGTCTTCCACGAGGTTCTTGAGTTCGTCGTCGAAGCTGGTCACCACGGCTGCAGGTGTGTCCAGGACCGGATCGCCAAATTTCACAATTGGATAAATCATTTTTGGATTCTAGTTTCGGATCAGTAATTCTTCAGTTGTTCCAGATAGCCTTGAAAATTTCGTTTCATTTCCTTCATCGAGTCGCCGCCGAATTTCTCGAGCGTACAGCGCGCCAGCGTTAGCGCGACCATGGCCTCGGCGGCAACGCCGGCGGCGGGGACTACGCATACATCCGAGCGCTCATACGCCGCCTTCACCGGCTCGCGCGTCGCGAAATCCACCGACTGCAATGGACGCCGCAGCGTGGAGATCGGCTTCAGATAACCGCGAACACGAATCTCCTGCCCGTTGGAGACGCCACCCTCCAGACCTCCGGCATTGTTGCGCGTGCGCGTGAAGCCCGCAAACCCCGAGTCGCTCTGATAACCAATTTCATCATGCACTGCCGACCCTGGCGAATGCGCCGCCTGAATTCCACTTCCAATTTCTACCGCTTTCACCGCCTGCAACGACATGACCGCCGCAGCTAACAGCGCATCCAGCCGCTCGTCCCATTGCACGTAACTGCCGAGGCCGGGCGGAACATTGTGCGCCACCACCTCGAAAACTCCACCCACCGAATCGCCGGTGCGCAGAACCTTATCGACTTCTTCTTTCATGCGCTGCTCGGCATCGGCATCGGCGCAAGCCAGCAGCACCTCGTCCTTGTGCGACAGTGGCTCGATCTGCTCCCAGGCGATTTCCCGATCCGCAATCGAAACCGCGCCCACCGCAACCACATGACTCAGAACTTCCACGCCCAACTCGCGCAGCAGCAGCTTGGCGAGCGCACCAATCGCAACCCGCGCCGCCGATTCCCGGGCCGAGGCGCGCTCCAGAACATAGCGCCCTTCCGTGAAATCGTACTTCAAAGCGCCCGCCAGATCGGCATGGCCCGGGCGCGGCGACGCCACGCGCTTGTGTTTCGCCGGATCACCCGTCTCCACCGGCAGCGACTCTTTCCAATTCTGCCAGTCGCGATTCTCGAGCATCACCGCGATCGGCGAGCCGATCGTCTTGCCGTGATGCACGCCGGAGAGAAAGTGCGCCCTGTCGGTTTCGATCTTCATGCGTCCGCCGCGTCCAAAGCCCTGCTGGCGCCGCCAGAGCTCGCGGTCTACGAATGCCTGATCCACTGCCAGCCCGGCAGGCAGCCCGGAAAGAAACGCAACCAGGGCCTCGCCGTGCGATTCTCCGGAAGTGAAGTAGCGCAGCATGTGGAAGAGGCATTGTAAATGAAGAAAAGTCCAGCTCGGCTTGATTTTTGCGCCGAAGGCGTGGCCCGTGCAGGTACAATGTAAGGTTGCTTTGTACCGGTAGTCGCCGGACGACCCGGGTTCCAGGCTCATCGCGCCGCTTCGTCAGAGTACGCGAGGATTTCTTCATGTTGACCAGCAAGGCTGGACGATTTGATCCAGAAGGTGCTGTGCCCATTCGTTGCGTGATCGCCGACGATCACGAAATGCTGCGCTATGGCGTGCGCCGCCTTCTGGAAGACGCCCCCGACTTTGCCGTGGTTGGCGAAGCGGGCGATGCCGCCGAGGCGCTCAAGTTGGTCCTAGAGCACCGCCCCGACCTGGTGCTGCTCGATATCAGCATGCCCGGTATGTCGTCGTTCGAAGCCGGACGCCTCATCGAAGAGCACTGCATCGGCACGCGCATCGTGTATCTGACCATGCATGAGGATCGGGAGTATGTGCAGCAAGCCCTGCGCTCGGGCGCCAGCGGGTATCTGCTGAAAGACACTCCCGCGCCGCTTTTGTTGCGCGCGCTGCGAGGAGTGCATCGCGGCGAACGGTCATTGAGTCCGCAGATCGAGACCAAGTTGAAAGACGGCGCGAGCCAGCGGGAACAGTCGGCGCGGGTACCGCTGCGGAGAAGTGCCCTGACTGTGCGCGAGCGCGAAGTGATGAAGTTGCTCGCCGAGGGCAATACCGTGAAGAAAGCGGCAGCGGTTCTGGGAGTCAGCGTCAAGACGGTGGAAGCGCACAAGTTCAACTTGATGCGCAAACTCGACATTCACAACAAGGCCCAACTGGTCACGGTCGCCATACAAAAGAAAATTCTTCCAATTCCGGTTCCGATGTAGGGACGGAACTGCCTGCCAAAGTGTCAGTCTTGCGCGCGGGCCATGACTGCGGCGGCGAGACTGGCAAGATCGGGAACCTCCAGGTCCGGTCGCCTCTCTGCAGCGAGTGCCGCGGAGGCTCTGACCGCGCCAATCCCCGGACGAGCCGACTTCCGGTTTACCCACACCGTCGAGACCCTAAGCGCCCGCGCCGGTACCACATCGTGATAGACGCTCTGCCCGACGTGGAGCAGTCGGTCCGGAGATAGAGCGAGCGTGCCTAGAGCCATCTGAAAATTATTGAGGGAAGGTTTGTAGCTTCTTGCCTGCTCCGCTGTGATCACGCCATCGAATTCCACGCCAAGGTTCTTCCGCGTCTCCGCAAATAGATCGTCGTCAATGTTTGAAATTACGACGAGTTTGTAGCGCTTCTGAAGCTGGCGCAGCGCAGGCACCGTATCCGGAAAAACCGGCCACGCGTGAAGGGATTCGTGCAGCGAGCGGATTTCGGCGGACCTGGCCTGGAAATGGAAGCGATCTGCAAACGCCCGCACCACCGACTGCAGCACATCCCGGTAGCGTTGGTACGGGCCGCTTTCCGCCTTCGCCTCAAATTCTCCGTAGAGTTCAAGAATGGCAGCGCTGGGAAGACTTAGACCATGGCTGCCGAGCACCGACTGCAGAGTAGGCAGAATCCCGGACTCCCAGTCAATCAGGGTGCCATAGCAGTCGAAACTGATGGTGGTGAAACGAGAGAAATCCATAGGCATGAAAAGAGGCAAGTCGATTGGAAAGACGTGACCCAAGAACAGTCTAGCGTAGAGATGCGGGTCGTAGCGCGTCTCGCCAGCGTCTCTATGCGATCCAACGACACCGGGGTAGGCTTTCACCGTTGCATTCTTCAACTTCTGCTGTTGTGGGATTCATCAGCGTGTTGTCGGCTCGCAAGTCACTGATTCCAAGCTGTCATTCTCATCGCCAACCGCTAAACACTGCAAATAGGGAGCTTTGGCCTGTTGCGATTTCTATCAAAGCGCTGCGGACAATCTCATCACAATATTCCGACCTATGAAATTTGCTCTCGTCTATCCGCCTCATTTCACAGGAGATGACCGCTCACAACGCGCATATTCCCACTTCGCCGCCTTTTGGCATGGCGATTGCCTTTAGAAAAGTGCTGAGTGGCTCGCAACCGACGGCCCTCCGACGAGGTGACTTATGACAGTCCTACTGGTTCTCTTCACATTTGCAAGCTTCCTCCTCATTGACCATTTCCGCAGCCGCCGCACGGCTGTGCAACCAGCATTGCAGGTCGCCCCGGCAAAGCAGGCCACTCTGCCACGCTTGCAGCCGTCGTTAGTCGGCGGCTTCGCGGTCCCGGAGCATCTGCGCTATCACCCCGGTCACACCTGGGCACTGAGTGAGAGCCCCAACCTGGTGCGGGTCGGCATGGATGATTTTGCGTCGAAGCTGACTGGCAAAGTGGAAAGCATCACGTTACCGCAGCGCGGCCAGTGGATTCGCCAGGGCCAGAAGGTGTGCACGGTTCATCGCGACGGCTGCGCGGTCGACATGGTTTCGCCCGTCGAGGGCAGCGTGTCCGACATCAATATGGCGCTCGTGAAGGATCCTAAACTGGCGCTAAGTGATCCTTACGGGGAAGGCTGGCTGGTGACGATGCACGCGCCCGACCCCAAGACAAGCTTCCGCAACTTAATCGGTGGTCCGCTTGCCCGCTGGTGGACAGAAGAGTCGGCGAGCCGCCTGCAGCACCGGATACCGATGGCGATGGCGGGCGCGCTGGCCCAGGATGGTGGAGTGGCCATGAACGATCTCTCCGCGCAGATCCCCGACCAGGACTGGCTGCCGCTGGCGAAAGAATTCTTCCTGTCATAAGTAATGGCGTAGCGAGGCGAACCACCTCGCCGCTCGTCGAAAGAGGACCGCTGCAACACTGGCCGCCCGGAATCCAAAGGCTGAAACAGCCAGGACCCCGGGCGGCGTTTTTTGCGCCATCGGCAAGCAGGTGTCCGGCAAGGTTCGGAGGCGGCTCGCGATTCAGAAGATTCGCGCTGATTCCTCTGACGAGACCTGCGTCATCGTTATTATTGCCACGGGTCGGCAGGCAGTGCACACAGTGTAATTTCCTTGAGGTCGGCTTCGACGCTCAGGGGCGGGTTCTCTGCTCTATGCTTTCTGTTCGCTGAACAGGTCAAGCGCTGGCGCTGCTGGCGTGGCCGGCTGCGCGCTGGATTGTTCCGCGCCGGTTTTCGCAGCCGGGGACTTCTCTCCTTGCATGAATTTCCTGGAATCGAGCAGCGGACGCCCCAGCGACGCGTTATAGCTGGTCCACGGTCCTTCGAGGTCAGCCTCGCGCTCGAAGTGGGCGCGCATCGCCTCCATCTTCGAATCCAGATCGTCGAGATAATGCAGCATGAGCGCTTCGGGAAACATCGGCAGCTTCGGTGATCCGAACTCGTACTGCCCGTGATGGCTGATGATCATATGTTCGAGCAAAGTTTTCAGTTCCGCGGGAAAGTCAGGCAGCTTTGTGAGCTTGGCCTGCAGCATTTCCAGTTCGATAATCATGTGCCCGAGCAGCTGGCCGCGCGTGGTGTAGGAGAACGCACGGTTGTAAGTCAGTTCCTGAAGCTTGCCGATGTCGTGCAGAAACGCTCCCGTCAACAGCAGGTCGCGATTGACCTGGGGATAGTTCCGGCAGAGCAAATCGCAGGAGCGGAAGAGCGACACGACATGATCGAGCAATCCGCCGATATAGGCATGATGAAGGGTCTTGGCTGCGGGGGCATTGCGGTAGCGCTCGGCAATCTCCGCGTCCGCCATGAACAATTCCACCAGCGCTTTCAGGTGCGGATTCTGGAATGTGGCTACAAACTCTGCCAGCGTTTGCCAGAGTTCGCCGATGTCCTTGGTGGTCTTGGGCAGGTAGTCGGCGAAGTCGATCTCGCCTTCTTCCATGCGCCGCAGCTTGTGAATGGTCAGCTGAAAACGGTTCTTGTACTTGTTGATGAGCCCCTTGATCTTGAGAAAGTCGTCCTGCTCGAAGGCGAGAATGAAGTCATCGACGTTGTCCCACATCTTGGCTTCGATCTGGCCGGTGCGATCGGCCAGGATCAACGCCAGGTAAGGCTCACCATTTTTCTTGGCCTTCACCTGCTTCGACGCCACCACGAAGCTGGAGGTGACGATCTTGTTTTCCTGCTGGGAACATTCGGAGATAAAAAACTCTTTCATGAGCCTCCGCAAAATCGGCTTGCCCCGTGGATGCAGACGCCAACGCCTGCCGCAAGCACAGCCAAGGTTAGCCTAAAACACGCCGAGCTTCTTCTTCTTTTTCAGCTTCTTCGCGTTGGCTTCCTTGTCCGTGGTCTCGACCGGCTTGGTTTGCTTTGCGCTCGCGCCTGAGTCGATGTAACCAGTCTTGATGTCGATGAAGGCCTCTTCGCGCAGTGTGGTCAGATAAGCACGCAGAGCGGGCTGCAGTTTCTGCATATACAACGCATCCTGGATGCGCGGCTCAACTTCTTTCAGCGTGGGAATGCCCGCCATCTGATGCTCGACCGCTTGCAGGATCACGTACCCCTGCTTGGTGCGAATCACATCCGTGACTTCACCGGCCTTCAGTGCAAAGACCTTATCTTCCAGTTCTTTCGAGAGGGTGCCGCGCTTGAAATTACTGAGGTCGCCGCCGTCTTTCGCCGACGGTCCATCGGAGTACTTTTTCGCCAAGTCTGCAAACTTCGCGCCCTTGTGAAACTGGTCGAGAATATCCTGCGCTTTGGCCTGGGCGGCAGCCAGCGCTGCCTCGGTCTCCGCATCCGATGGCGGCTCGGGCTTGGCGCCGGCGCTCGGGGCCGGTTTCGCGGGCGTTTTGGGCGCGATCAGAATTTCACTCAGGCGAACCTGCTCGGGCTGCTCCATCTCCGCGCGGTGCTCGTCATAGAACTTCTTCTCCTCGTCCTTGTTCATGGCCAGGTGCGAGCCCACCTCCTGCCCGATCACGCGCTGCGTGACGATCTGGTTGCGCAGGTTTTGCTTAAAATCTTCATACGAAGCTCCCTGCGCCTCCGCCGCTTTTTCCAGATCCTCCATGGTTTCGAGGTTCATCTGCTTGCGCATTTCATCGAGACGCTTGACGAGTTCGGTGTCGCCGGTGATGCCAAGGTCTTTGCCTTTTTGCAGCAGCAGTTGCTGGTCAATCAGATCGCGCAGAACGTCGCGTTGCTTTTCGGTAAAAGCGCGGTCGGCGTTGGCCGGGTCCTGCTGCTGAACCTCCTGCTTGACCTGATCGCGGCTGCGGATGTACTCCGAACGCGTGATGATTTCATTGTTTACACGGGCGATGATCTCTTCGACCACGGTATCGGCCGGCGAAAGACATGGGAGCAACAGCGCATATCCAACCGCCAACAGCAGGGGGAGTTTAGCTTTCTTCATTTAGGCTCTCTCGAAACATCCTCTCGAATACCTGGGCAAAACCCGAGGGAAAATTGTTCTTCTATTTTACGCCGCAAGCGGCATCTCAGGCCAATTTGAGCGGGCGGGTTCTCTGGCTAAATTCTGGCTAATTTCCGCGTGTGAGCGTCAGCGCGGTCACGTCGTTGTGCTTCGGAGCCATGTGCATGAAGTCCTGCACTCGCTGCAGGATGGTCTGGGAAAGATCTTTCGCGGAAGAAGGTCCCGCCTGCATGACGCTCTTGACACCATCCAGACCAAATTCCGCGTTCTTCGACTCGGCCTCCACCACTCCGCGTGAAACCACTGCCAACGAGCCTTTCGGTCCCAAGCCAACGATGCGGGCGTCGGTCGGGGCCAGCGAGAAAAGCCCGAGCGGCAGGCCGGTCGCGGGCAATTCGACGACGCTGGTGTCATCGCGCAGCAGGCCGGGGGTGTGGCCGGCATTCACGTAGCAAACCGTGCCCAGTTCTTCGTTGTAGCAGCCGGCGAAAGCGGGGCAACTGCGCACGCCTCCGGCCGCGCGCATGATCTCGAGATTCAGGCGGCGCGACAGTTCGATCATAGCGTCCGATTCGTTCAGTTCGTCGGCGGCGAAGAGTTGCTCGCCTGCCGAGCGGAAACAAGCCTGCGCCGCTTTCAGCACGGGGCCGCTGGTTTCGCGTTTGCCGGCCACGTCGAGCAATCCGAAAAGGAAACGGTTCGGGCTCACCCGCAGGAAATCGTGAAGGTCGCCTCCGGCGCGCGAGGAAAAATAAGCGACCGCCAGGTCAGCGCCCTGGAGCGCAGGGCTTTCCCCCTGGACGATCTCGCAAACTTCCTCCGCCGTCGCGCCGAATCCAAGCTTCGAAAGGAGCGCTTTCATGAGGGGCGAAATTAGCACAAACGTTGGGCTGGGGCAATGAGCATGAAGTGGTAGCAGCCCGCGGGAGCGCCTGGCTGGAAAGAGCGACTCCTAAGTGAATGATTTTAAAAGACGGCGGAGGAATACCTGATGCAGTAACTGACTGGTAAACCACAAAATATAACCCGGGATATTCCAGTGGGCATTTCCCGCTTGACACGGCCCTCCCGATGCATGGATACTTATGCATCACGTTGCATTTTTATTCATGTCGAAAACGGCGCGCCACAAAGCGATCCTCGACCTGCTCGACGGCGGTCCTGTCGAAAGCCAGGACTCCCTGCAGCACCGGCTTGAACGCAAAGGCTTCGACGTGGGCCAGGCTACTCTCTCCCGCGACATCCACGAGCTGAAACTCGTCAAGGGCCCCGAGGGCTATCGGCGCGCTGGCGAGAGCCTGGGCGCGGAAGGCGTTTTGCCCTCGGTGATGCATCTCGCTCGCCAGTTTGTGGTTGAAATCCGCCAGGCTCAGAACCTGCTCGTGGTGAAGACCACGGTCGGCAGCGCGCAGCCCGTCGCCGCCGCACTCGACGCCTCGCACTGGCCTGAGGTCGTCGGCACGCTCGCCGGCGACGACACCGTGCTGGTCATCGCTGCCGACAGAAAGAAAGCGCACGCGCTCGCCCGACGTATTCGTGAGCTGTCGTAGCGGTTTTCGAACCGCGCCAGAATTTCCCGGATATGGAGTGTTACGAAACGAAAATGAGAACCGAGCCTATGGCACTTATGAACCTATCGAAGATGAACCTATCGGCAGCGAACCCGACGAACCCCTTGCCGGAACCCGCCGCGCCGCGCGATCTCATCTCTATCCACGACCTCGCCCCCGCCGAGATTCTCGCGCTCTTTAACCTCACCTCCGTGCTCAAGCAGCGGCCCGCGGACTACCGCGGCGTTCTCGCCGGCAAGCAGATGGTGATGTTCTTCGAGAAGCCCTCTCTGCGCACGCGGCTCACATTCGAAGCCGGCATGGACAGCCTGGGCGGCAGCGCATTCTTCGTCGACCAGACGGCCAGCCGCCTCAACGCGCGCGAGTCTCTCTACGACATCGCCCACAACCTCGAACGCTGGATCGACATCATCGTGCTGCGCACGTTCAGCCATGCGGTCGTCGAGGAGATGGCCACCTACGCCGGCGTTCCGGTGATCAACGCGCTCAGCGAACTCGAACATCCCTGCCAGGCGCTCGCCGACTTCTTTACCCTGCAGGAGCATTTCGGCGATCTCAAGAAACTTCATTTCGCCTACGTTGGCGATGGCAACAACATGGCGCACTCGCTGCTGCTGGCAGGCGCCTCCGTCGGCGCGAAAGTTTCAATTGCGACTCCGGAGCGCTACGGGCTCAATCCTGTCATCGTGACCATGGCCAAGGCCATTGCGGACGAGACCAAGGCTTCGCTCCGCATCCTGAGCGACCCGCGCAAAGCGGTTGCCGGAGCCGACGCCGTCTACACCGACGCCTGGGCCAGCATGGGACACGAACACGAAGCGGAAGAGCGCGCCGCCATCTTCGCCCCTTATCAAGTGAATGCTGCGCTCATGCAGCTCGCCAAGCCCAACGCGCTGTTCATGCACTGTCTGCCCGCGCATCGCGGCTGCGAGGTGACGGATCAGGTCATCGACTCGGTGAACTCGGTGGTGTTCGATCAGGCGGAAAATCGTCTGCACATTCAGAAAGCCATTCTCGTATGGCTGTTGGGCGGCGGCGTGGGCCGCTTCCCGGCTGGTTTCCAAGGGAGGAGTGCACATGTATAAGCAAGACGGGCATAAGAAAGAAAAAATTGTTCTGGCCTACTCCGGTGGGCTCGATACTTCCATCATTATTCCGTGGCTCAAGGAAAACTATGCCTACGATGTGATCGCCATGGTCGCCGACGTAGGCCAGGGAGATGACGTCGAGGCCGTGGTGGAGAAGGCCTACAAGACCGGGGCCAGCAAGGTGGTGGTCGAAGATCTGCGCGAAGAATTCCTTACCGGCTACGTCTGGCCCGCGCTGAAAGCGGGCGCGGTGTACGAGAACAAGTATCTGCTCGGCACTTCGCTCGCCCGCCCCGTGATCGCGAAACATCAGGTTGAAGTCGCGCTGCGCGAAGGCGCCTCGGCCGTCGGCCACGGATGCACCGGCAAGGGCAACGACCAAGTCCGCTTCGAGATGGCCTACCAGGCGCTCGCTCCCGAGCTGAATGTGGTGGCGCCGTGGCGCGAGTGGGATCTGAAGTCGCGCGAAGATTGTCTCGACTACGCCGAAAAGCGCGGCATTCCCGTCGCCGCGAGTCGCGAGAAGATTCACAGCCGCGATCGCAATCTCTGGCACGTGAGCCACGAGGGCGGAGAACTCGAAGACGCCGCCAACGCGCCGTTCGCCAGCACCTGGCAAATGACGAAGTCGCCGCAAGAGGCTCCCGAGCAGGAAGAACAAGTCGAAATCGGCTTCGAAAAAGGCGTGCCCGTCTCCGTGAACGGCATGAATCTCGATCCCGTATCGCTCGTCGAGCTGCTCAACGAAATCGGCGGGCGCAACGCGGTGGGACGCATCGACCTGGTCGAGAACCGTTTCGTCGGCATCAAGTCGCGCGGCTGCTATGAAACTCCCGCAGGCACGCTGCTCGTCGCCGCCCACGGCGAACTCGAAGCCCTGTGCCTCGATCGCGACCTGCTGCACTTCAAGCAGCACGTCGCGCTCAAGTACGCCGAACTGGTTTACTTCGGCATGTGGTTCACGCCGCTGCGCGAAGCGCTTGACGCTTTCGTCGAAACCACGCAACAGAACGTGACCGGCGTGGTCACGCTGTCCCTGTACAAAGGCAACGTCATCATCGTCAGCCGCAAATCGGATTACTCGCTCTATCGCACCGACCTCTCCTCATTCACCATGGGCGCGAGTTATGATCAGAAAGACGCGGAAGGCTTTATCCGCATCCTGGGGTTGCCCTCACGTTGCCGAGCCCAGACGCAGGCGAAAGTGAAGGTCGAGGTCGAACCAATGAAGGTCGAACAATGAAAATGTGGTCCGGCCGCTTCCGGCAGCCGCTTGACCCCGATTTTGAAAAATGGCAGCGGTCGTTCCCCTACGATCAACGGCTGCTGCCCTTCGAATTGGCCGCCAGTCGCGCCCACGCGAAGGCACTCGAACACGCTGGAGTGCTGTCCTCCGAAGAGCTTTCCGTGATTGTGAAAGCGCTGGGAGAAATCGCCCACCGCGCCGAATCCTCGCTTGAATTTCTGAACGACCCTGAAGCCGAAGACGTTCACCACTTTGTGGAGAAGCAACTGGCGGCGCTGATCGGCGCGACCGGGTACAAGTTGCACACCGGACGCAGCCGCAACGAACAGATCGCGACCGACCTCCGGCTCTTCGTGCGCCAAAGTATCGACACGCTGCAAAACCTGATCGCCGATTGGATCGAGGCGGTGCTTTCTCGTGCCGAGGCCGCGGGCAGTGCGGCTACGTCGATGCCCGCGTACACACACCTGCAGCCCGCCGAACCGGTCTTAGTCGCGCATTGGCTGCTGGCTTATGTAGAAATGTTTCTCCGGGACGCCGGTCGCCTCGCCGACTGCCGCAAGCGCGCTAACTTATGTCCGCTGGGATCGGGAGCTGTGGCCGGAGCCACGCTCACCATCAACCGTCAAACCATGGCTGCGGAGCTGGGGTTCGATGGCCCGACGGCCAACAGTATCGACGCTACAAGCGACCGCGACTTCGCCATTGAATTCGTGGACGCGCTCTCGTTGCTCGCGCTTCACCTCAGCCGCTGGGCGGAAGAGATGATCCTGTTCTCCACGCCCGCGTACGGATTTGTCGAGTTACCCGAGCCTTACTCCACCGGCAGCAGCGCCATGCCGCAGAAAAAAAATCCCGACTTGCTGGAGCTGGTGCGCGGCAAAGCGGCTCGAATCATGGGCTGCGCAAGCACGCTGCAAACTTTGGTGAAGGGCTTGCCCCTCGCCTACAACAAAGACTTGCAGGAAACGCAGGAGCCGGTGTTCAACGCCTCCGACACGGTCATCGCCATGTTGCCGCTCGTGACCGGATTTATGAACACGGTCGAATTCAACGAGACGAAGATGAATCATGCGGCAAGTTCGGGTTTTATGAACGCGTGGGCCGCGGCAGCATATCTTGTCGAACGCGGAGTTCCCTCGCGCCTCGCCCACGAAGCGGTCGGCAAAGCCGTTCAACTGGCCGTGGAGCGCGGATGCGATCTGCAAAAGCTTCCGCTCGCCGACCTGCAGGCGATCCACCCGAGCTTTGACGCCGCGTTCCACTCCTGCCTCGGACTTACTGAGGTGCTGGCGCTGCACGACGTTCCCGGAGGCACCGCGCCTCGCCACGTCAAGCGCGCGCTGGAGAATGCCCGGGAGCGGGTCTCTGCTCTGCGGTCTTTGGTCTTGGGTCTTGCAACAAACCGCGATCCGCTAGCGAGGTCAGTCTCCGGCAGGTGGAGTCCCTAAAGTTCTTCTATCCCTACTATATACCCCGAAGGCAATAACCATTTGGTACAGTGGGGTACCCCCCTCCCCCCCGGGTCTATTGGAATCATAGATTTAGACGGAAAATCCCGCCAGGTCTTTGGGTTTACAGGACTTATAGGTAAAGTATTCCGGAATAAGGACTTAGACTGATTAGTGGCCCTGGAACTGCTTCGCTTGCTGGCTGGCTTGCTCAGCTTCGCGGTGCATTCCTTTCGCTTCGTAGGCGCTGGCCAGGGCGTTTTCGGTTTCGGGATTGTCCTCGCTTTTCTGCTGCTTCAGGAAGGATGCGATGGCTTCGTCATAGAGCTTGAGTTGGGCCTGTGCCAGGCCCATCTCCTGATAAACGCTGTTGTAGTCCGGTTCGAGTTGGGCTGTCAGCTTGAATTCCTCTATGGCCTCGGGATATTTCTGCTCGGTCGAGGAAACTTCTCCCAGCCCAAAATGGGCATCGGGGCTACTTGGATTCATCCTCAGCAGTTGCGAAAAAGTCTCTCGCGCCGGTTGAGGACGCTTCTGTTCCAAGTAAGCCATGCCCAGGTAGAAGTACGCGCGTTCATCCTTCGGGTTGAGCTCGATCACACGCTTGAATTCGCCTCCGGCGCTGGCGAAGTCGCCTTTGACCCAATAAGCGCGAGCGAGCTCGTAGTGCGCCGGGACGTAACCTGGTCGTTGCCGGACCGCAGTCTGCAGCTCCGCAATGGCCTGGTCGGTATTGTTTTCGGTTAGCAGTCTCTGCCCGTTCGCTGCATGCAGCACATACGCATGCGAATGATGCAACCACGCTGCGCCGCCATAGACCAGCACGATCCCAGCGAGAAGCACGCCCAGGCGCCGACCCACGTCATCGTGCTGCGGAGCGACCTTGGCAATGAGAGCGCCCAGGATCAGTCCCGATACCAGACCACCAACGTGAGCGGCGTTGTCAGTGCGACCCGAAATAGCTCCAAACACCAGGTTGTAACCGACGAATACCAGCACGCTTCGGAGCAAGCCCGACACCGCCGCTCTGGGCATGGAGAATTCGCCCAAATAAAACGACGCTACCAGCGCTCCCGCTATCCCAAAGATTGCTCCGGACGCTCCCGCGCTCGTGCCTCCCGGTCTCCAAGCGAGGCTGGTAACGCTCGCCGCAATTCCGGTGATCAGGTAGACCGCACCGAACGTCCAATGGCCGTACACCGACTCGGCCAGCTTGCCAAGATTCCAGAGACACCACATATTGAACGCGATGTGGATGATGCCGATGTGCACGAAGACACAGGTCAACAAACGCCACCACTGGCCTCCAATGGTGAGCGGGCCGTAATTGGCTCCCCAATGCCACAACTGCCCGAGGGTTGGCTCGGTGAGCGAAACGCCAGCCAAGGTCATGGCGACGAACACGGCAACGTTGATGCCGAAAATAGCCTGAGTGACCGCCATCGAACTGGATTGCGACCGCATCCACGGCGCCGGCTCTACTCGCTGGATGGGGGAATCCTCGCCGCGCTGCGCGGCTTCATGCTGCACGCACCACTGGCAAATCTTCCTGCCAAAAGTCAGGGCTGGAAGCTGACGGCCGCATTGAACGCAATTTGCCATGGATGATCGGAGCGCGCCGCCGGCCAACCATGATCTGCGGAGGGTCGCGGTTTCCTCTGGACGCAGATTATCACGAGGAATCCTTCACCGGCGGTGGAGAGATGAGCGCCTCGCCCGTCCAGCAGCGGCGAATCCACTCTTCCATATAAAATACTAAGATCATGAGCGCCACCAATTCATCTTCATCTAAGTCCAGCGAATCTGCCGCGGCTTCGCCTTCCGAGTCTCGCGCCTCGAATTTCATCCGCGATATCGTCATTGAAGATCTGAAAACGAAGAAGTACGGCGATGCCGTCATTCAGACCCGCTTTCCTCCCGAGCCCAACGGCTACCTGCACATCGGGCATGCCAAGTCCATCTGCCTTAACTTTGGATTAGCCGACGAGTTCGGCGGCAAGACCAATCTGCGGTTCGACGATACCAACCCGGAGAAGGAAGAACAGGAGTACGTCGACTCCATCTTGAAGGACGTCCGCTGGCTGGGCTTCGAATGGGACGGTCTTTACTACGCTTCCGATTACTTCGATCAGCTCTACGAGTGGGCGATCAAGCTGATCAACGAGGGCAAAGCGTATGTTGACGATCTAAGCGCGGAAGAAATTCGCAAGCATCGCGGCACGCTCACCGAGCCCGGCAAAGACAGTCCGCATCGCAACCGCAGCGTGAAGCAGAACCTTGACCTTTTTGAGCGCATGCGTAAAGGGGAGTTTCCCGATGGAACGCGCGTGCTGCGCGCCAAGATCGACATGGCGTCGCCAAACCTGAATATGCGCGACCCGGTCATGTACCGCATCCTGCACGCCGAGCATAACCGCACCGGCGACAAGTGGTGCATCTATCCCATGTACGACTACGCGCACGGCCAGTCCGATTCCATCGAGCACGTAACCCACTCGATTTGCACGCTCGAATTTGAAGATCATCGCCCGCTTTATAACTGGTTCATTCAGCAGCTCGGAATTTTTCCGTCGCAGCAGATGGAGTTCGATCGCCTCAGCCTTACCTACACGCTGCTCAGCAAGCGCAAGCTGCTTACTCTGGTGCAGGAAAAACGGGTCAACGGTTGGGACGATCCGCGCATGCCCACGCTCTCCGGCATCCGGCGGCGCGGCTACACGCCAGAGGCGATCCGTAATTTCTGTGCGGCCATCGGGGTTTCGAAGACCAATGGCACGCTGGAACTTGCGATGCTCGAACACTTCGTCCGCGAGGACCTGAATAAGAGCGCGCCACGGGTGATGGCCGTGCTGCGGCCGTTGAAGGTCGTGATCGATAACTACCCGGAAGGTCAGGTTGACGAAGTCGATGCGGTAAACAATCCTGAGGACGAAAGCGTCGGGAAGCGCAAAGTGCCATTTTCCAAAGTGCTCTACATCGAACAGGACGATTTCCGCGAAGACCCGCCCAAGCAGTATTACCGCCTGTCGCCCGGTCGCGAAGTGCGGCTGCGTTACGGCTACTTCATTACGGCGAAAACGGTGGTGAAAAACGACAGAGGAGAAGTGGTTGAGGTGCACTGTACGTACGACCCGGCGACGCGCGGTGGCAATGCTCCGGATGGACGCAAGGTAAAGTCGACCATGCACTGGGTCTCAGCCGCGCATGCCATCGACGCCGAAGTGCGTATCTACGACAAGCTCTTCGCCAAAGAAGACCCCAATCAGGTGGAGGGAGGCCAGGAGTTTACCGCGAACTTGAATCCGAACTCGCTGGAAGTGATTGCGCAGGCCAAGTTGGAGCCATCGCTGGCAAACGCGCCGATCGAAGGCCGCTATCAGTTCGAACGGCTTGGGTATTTTTGCGTGGACCCGGATTCCAGGCCCGGACGTCTTGTGTTTAACCGCACCGTGGCGCTGAAAGATGCATGGGCCAGGATCGAGAAAAAATCGAGCGCGTAGATATAAATGTACTGACACGGATTGCCGCGTCTCCCGCGCAACCTTCACAGCACCCGGCACGCCTCGTAAAATCCAAGACGCGGGTTGCGAGGATAGAGCTTGCTGCGATCGCCGTAGCCGAGATTGCAGAGGAAGTTGACTTTCCATTTGCCGTCGGGGAAAAATTCAGCGTTCACCTTCGCTTTATCGAAGCCGGACATCGGCCCGCAATCAAGTCCCACAGCTCGAGCGGCGAGTATGAAATAGGCTCCCTGCAGCGAACTGTTGCGGAAGGCTGTTTCATCGATCAGTGGCTGGTTGCCCACGAAATAGGAGCGCATGTCAGCATGGGGAAATAGCTGGGGAAGCTTCTCGTAGAACTCGGTGTCCCACGCGACAATGACGGTGACCGGCGCCGCTTTCGTTTTTTCGACATTGAGTGGAGCGAGGGCGGGCACCAGGCGCGCCTTCGCAGCCTCGCTTTCGAGAAACACAAAACGTGCGGGAGCAGAATTCGCACTGGTCGGACCCATGCGCGCAAGTTCATAGGCTTCGCGCAGCTTTTCTATGGGTACGCGCTTGGGGAGCCAGGCCGAATGCGTGCGTGCCTGGAATAGCTGGTCGAGAGCATCGCTGGAGATTTTGGTTGAGTGCGCGGCATATTGTGTTTCTGCCAAGGTTTCTGCCTCCTGGTTGGTTTGTCTAACTCTCTTCGATGCTTAAAATCATCACGAGATTCTAGGAGGGCATGGAGGCACATCATGCAGAATCGCCGCGCACTGCATAGTGCCGCAAGATGGTGTCGCAAAATTACTTCCAGGGCGCGCCGGTGTGGACCATCCACAGATCGGTGTCCGGCGATGCGATCACTTCAAATGGCATCCAGAAGTAGCCCCGCAGTCCCCAACCGTCACCCCAACTGTTTTGGATAAGCGCCAACCATTTCGGAAAGTCGTAGCCGAGGCAGAGTACTTCGTGGCCGCCCTGTTGCTGTTCGCCCAGTTTTGGAATCGGCATAATGCCGGTGTCCGCAACCTGCTGCGACATGAACGACTCGTAAACCGTGAACCCGACCGCAACCGGCCACGGCGTTGGGTCAGACAAGCAACTGAGAGAGTCAGGCACACTTTCGATGCGGTGATAAGCGCCCGTTTTGTACTTGAGAGCGTTCTGCGCCTGCTCCGCCGTCGGGGCGGTGAACTTGCCCGCCACGTAGGGATAGAGCGACGCTTCGCAACAACCTTTCGCGGTGAGGACCTGGCAACCCGTGCGCGGCATCGCTCCTTCATCATTGGGGAATGACCCGTCGGCCAGCAGTTCCTCGACATACAGGCACTGCGGGCTCAGGATCGGCGAGGTCTTCTCATACTTCCGCGCGATCCACTCGCGTGCGGACGAGAAGGCGTGGCCGGTGCAACTGCCTTCCTCGCCCTGATCCTTGATCGGTCCGCCCCACTGCCGTAGATCCACATGTTGCGGGACAGGCTGCGCCGGCCGCGAAGCCCGGTAAATCCGATCCCGCACATCGTGAACGTCGCGAAGCGCGCCAAATTTGCGGTTTAGAGTTGTCACTGAAGGCGTCCGAAAGTCAGCGACCGCACGAACTTCGAGTGCCGATGGAGTTTCAGTTTCGGGGTCAACGCATCCACGGCCGCGTTGCCAGTCTTCGCCGCCAGAATGCTGTTGTAATGGGTCGCAAAGGTGGACACGTTGTAGGGCGGCGCGATCCGCATGCTTTGGGACGAAGCCGCGTTCTGACAGGATGGAATCACCGCCGTGATTGCATTCAGCGTGCCTGCCACCAAGTCGGCCAGCAGCGTAATCTTCGTCTGCGTGTTCGCATCGCTCACCTGTGCGACCTGAAGCACCAGTTGTTGATCGGCCTGGTATGCACTCACAGCCGCTTGCAACTGCTGGCAAACACCCGGTGCGGATCCCGCCGAAACCTCGGCGTAGTCAGCGGCGAGCGTCTTGATGGCCGTCGCGTCAGCGGCGATCTTTGCTGCCAGGTTGCTGTTCACAGGCTGGCCGTTGGCCACGGCGACGATTTGCAAAATGTTGATCAGTGCCGGCGCTGCCGCGGCCAAGATGGAATCGAGCGTCGATACCCAGGCGGTCGAACAGGCGGTGCAGAACACAACACAGCACAGCGTAACGACAAGAGCTTTCTTCCTAGACAGAGCTTTCCTCATAAATGGTTCTCCCTTTGATTTTTTGGAATTGAATTATTTATGTCCGCGCAACGACGCGGCCCGGTTGCGGAGTTCCTGCAGTTCCGACTGGATGAGCAGCAGTTGCCCTTGAATGCCTTTCACCGTGGCCTCATTGCTGTTCCCCATGGCCTGAAGCGCCGCGATGGCCACATCGCGTAGGTTGGCCTGCGCGGCGTGTTCCTTCCTCCACTCATGCTCCTCCACTCTCTCCTGCTCGCGCTGGCCGTTTAGCTTCTGCGCTGCCCCAAAAGCCAAAAGGCCATTGAGCAGGAAGCCGACAAAAGCAATCGTAGCCGCGCCGTAGTTGTTCCAGAGATTGGGCGAGATCTGCGTTAGCATCATCATGACTTCGCGGCTCCATTCGAGTTGGCGCCGGCATACGGCGAAGGCAGCCAATGCGCCACAATGATGGCCAGCGGGGCAACGATCGCCGCGACGCTAGCATGGCTCGCCCAGAATGCTGCAACCGCCGGTGTGGCGGTGTTCGCAATCGCAGTAAGCAGTAGCACAACAGTAGGTAGATAAGCTGCGTACTTTTTCAAGACAGTATCTCCTTATGACAGCGTGAAGCTTATGTAATTGAGTAATGCGGGAAATAGGTCAAGCCCGGATGCCGGCCTCATACGCCGCCGATGGCGAGCGCTTCGTCAAAGCTTCCTGGCGGGATAACAATCCCTCGTGCGCCAGGCCAAAGTGAACCCACCCGTACTCGAGGATAAGTTGGTCGTATCCGATGTTGGACTTCAAGATAGCCAGCGCCACTTCCGCTGGGGCACCGAACGCTGGACAAACGAAGTCGCACGCCAGACCTTGACAGTGAGCGCTCGTCGCCACTCCGCCCACTGCCTGGTTTACTTCTACTGAACGGTAGCCGCTGTGCACGACAATGGGCTTGTCGCAGAGCAACCTCCTGATCTTTTCCATGAACGCCGCCACAAGTTTCAGGTTAGCCGTCACGGTCGGATCCGGCGTGTTGTCGAGACCAAGGCGTGCGGCCACCTCGGAAAAAGTCATTTCTTCAAGAGTAAAGTGGGGGGTAAGGTTCACTGTGTGTACTCCATACCGGGTTGCCGCTTGTTATAGGGGTCCAGTTCATGCGTTCCCCGACCTGCACCAGTGAGGCGAGAGCTTTCCATCCACGTCATGGCACGCCTCTCACTAATCCGGGAACGGCCCGGGACTCCCGCAAGTCGTGCCGCACACGTAAAGATTGAGGGTCTGGGCATAGTCGACCGATGAACCGCCCACGGCTGTGCCGGTGAGGATCGCGCCCATGTCAAGCGTGTCCGATGCTGCACCGTGATACAAACTCCCCGAACTCAAAGCAAATTGATGGTAGTCCGGCAACGTCATCGGGACATTCCCGGAGCACGAATAAATAAAGCCAACCGCGCACGGAGTAGACGGAAACGCCCATGTTGTCGGCGGCGTGGCGATACAAGCAGGAGGTGTGCAAGCCCCGAGGGCCGGGTCCGGGTAACTTGGATTGTTGCCGTACTCCGTGTAAAGCGAAGCTGTGCGTCCCGGCCATACCATGTAGTCGAAGGTTGTCGAGGTCAAATCAAAGTCGTAGTTCTCGGTGCAGGTTCCCTCTTGCGATGAGAAGCCTGTACAAAGAGGCGATCCGGCCGGCACTTCTGAATTCCAGATACCGCCTTTTCCAGCGTTAGGGTAGAGGCTGAGCATAATGCTGTTCGCGAATGCGAAATTCTGAATGAAGGATGGCGAGCCTGGGCCAATCCCAAGTGTCTCAACTGCATCCGTAATTAGGGTGATGTGATTGAGCGTCGTCGAAGACGGCGATCCTTGCTGCGTACCGAGGACGCAAGTCCCCGATGTGTCTGTGGCTCCGGCTGAGGCTCCCGTCCAAGGAAAGGTCACAGATGCATTCGCCGAGGTCCACGGCGACGGAGAGCTTAGGCCATTTCCGTAGTAAGTGTATGTCGAGGCTCCAGCGTTGTAGACCGAATATAAGGGTGTCGAGCCGGAGGATGCGAGCGGGCCAATTGTGTCAGGAAAACCAGCACCAGCAAAATAGTACCCTGCCATCTGGAATGTGCCGGTGCCGCTCGTGAATGTGGCGCCTGCGCCGACTGAAGTGCAATTTACCGGCATTGTCGTGCTGCCGGAATATTGCCCAGCCAGAATCTGGACAGGTTCGCCAGTGCGAAGCGCGATGGATTTGTAGCCGTAGGTAGAGGAGCCGTTACCGTTGGCGCCTGAAGTCCCGGAAAGCACGGGGTTCGCGCACGCTGGGGACATACTGGCCGTAGCCAGGCAAGCAGCATTGAAAGCGTTCGCTGGGGTTTCCGCCACTCCACTTGGGTTGGTGAGTGTCAGCGTGCTGGACGTAGACGCGGTACAAAGAAATCCTGCTGTGGTTGGAGAATTATTCCCGGCGTTCGTAAATCCGGTGATAAAGAGATACCCGCCTGTAGGGGAACCGCAAAGCGTGGCATTGATGGCGCTGGTCGATCCGGTAGTTGTATAGACGGTACTCCCTCCGCTCGCTGTCGCCGCACTGGCTAAGCTGGCATTGAAGTCAATCGAGGCAAAGGCGGTTGCAGTTGCGTAATGCCCGGTTCCGTCCTCCGTCATGCTGGCGTTCCAGTGATAGCCAACCCCGTTTTCGACCGTCAACCCGAATGTCTCCGAGTTACATCCGGGACCAGTGCCGCTCATGCCGTACCACAAATTATTGAGCCATTGCTCCCGAGTCGTCCCCATCACCACGAGGAAATCTGATGGGCCTCTTCCTCTCGTGTCCCCCACTTCGCAACTATTGCGCCAGATGTCGTTTGAGAAAACTTCATCGCTGCGCACGTTCCAGTAATTCTCTCCTGGGTTGGACGTGTCGCCTGTGAAGCAAGTTCCATTCTGGCCGCCGGTGTTGTCGTTATTTTCGAAGATATTGCCGTCGGCCACGACGCGGACAGCATTCTTGAATTCCAGGCAGTTTTTGCGATACGGCGCGTAGGTCGCCCAATGCGGGTTCGGGACCGTAGGAATAGCGATTGGAGTGAAGGTGTCCCCGGAAGTATCGGTCCAGTTATGAATAGCGTCCGGCGCGCCTGTGACGTTATCCACGGGCACCTGGTTTATATTGACGGCCTTTGCTACGACGTTGGCAGTCGCTCCGGTGGTGGCTTGGGTGATAGTCGTGTTCTTAGTGAAGGTTTGGGTGCCGCCAGCGCCGAACACCCCAAGGATGATGCCCGACATATTGCCGCCGAGCCACGTGAAAGGGTAGGTGCATCGGTTCCGGCGCATTTCCACGTCGGTAAAGGAAATCCATCCCAGAATGGAAATCGGGGTTACGACCCCGCCAGGAAAGATGCAACTCGATGCCCCTTCAAACCAATTGTTGTCGAGTTTGAGTTGTATCCCATTGGCACTAACAACATGGTCTTCCGCCAATGGGCGCATGATCTGGCTGCCTTGCGAGCCGACAATAGAGCAGTACACACAACCGCTTACTGAGAATCCGTTAGAAACAGGGTTGTAGCCTGCGGCCAGGCTTGTCCAGCCACCATTCGCCCAATCCCGGTGAAAATGGATGTGGGTGGCGAGCTGAGTCAACGCGGTTTGGCCCGCGTTATCCCCAGTGTGTATCAAGTCCTCAGCGTTGGCGTTCGTTGGCGTGAGACTGAAGGCCAAGTCCTCAAACTCCCAATGGTCCGGCCCGATGTTGGTGGGCGTTCCGCTGCCGATTACGGTTGTGCTGCAAAAATTGCTGTCGATGTACAAGCCGCTGCAAAATATGAGGGCGGAATTCGGCCCGCTCATTTCTATCTGCGGCATGTACTGAAGATAGTTATAGATCGAGATATTGGTTGCTGTGCCGTTCGCTAAGTTGAAGCTGCCTGTCGTACCGTTGACGTTAGGAGTGAAAGTGACCATCGCCCCAGTCGTGTGAGCATAAGCGAATGTAGCGTAAAGCCCGGTCATGTTTACACCACTGGTTGGGGTAACGCACTCGAATGTCCCGTGAACGCTGCCCACGTCTATTGCCAATTGTCCGGTAGAACAGCCGTTGTTAGAACCCGTCGTCGTGACTCCACCGTTGACCAAAGTAGGCGATATATAGCCATTCGCCAAGTCAACCAACTGCGTGCCCGGAGTGATCGGTTGCAAGGTTGTCGTGCTCACACTGACGGTTGTGGTACCCGAGATGACAACGTTTTGCAGAGATCCGCTCACGCTCCCACCAGGACAACTCCCAGCACACGGATTCGACGGTCCTGCTTGAAAGTACATATTGGTGCCAGTACAGTCGGGATTATTCAAGCCGGGATTGATAGCCTCTGAGATGTTGTCCTGCGTGCCGCCCGCGCAGATTGGCTCTGGAAGTGCCGCAAGCGTAGCATCGTAAGTTGAACGGACTATCAGCGGAGCGCTGGCCGTGACTGTGCTGGTTTGGGGTATAGTGAGGCCGCTAGTGTAAACGTAAGTGCCTGGCGGGACGTCAAGGATGATCCCAATTGCCGCGCTATGAGATATCCCCGCTGTGCGACAGGCTTCGATGGCAGTAATTGCTTCTTGAAGTCCAGTGGACGTAGCTGTGTAGGGAAGGCTGAAAGTGCAGTAACTGGGCGGAGGGCTACTGGTCCAACTACTCGATCCGAGCGCCAGTTCGTAAGCGGGCGCAGCCAGAGATAGTCCCGGAGATCCCGAATAACATGATGCGGTGATCACACAGGTAAGTTCGTTGTTGTCCACCCATAGTTGCGGCAGCGCGGCATAGAACGTAGGCGCTCCAGCCAACGCGCCATACACCCCTGATCCCGAGTACAACCCGAGACCCGAATACGCCGCTTGCCCGAAGGCTGGCAGGCAAAAGACTATAACCGCTAAGAACTTCTTCATCTCTGTTTGCTCCACAAGAAATCGCGTCCTCGTTAAACCGGTGCGAGGTCTTTACACAACGCACCGGTCCGCGTCGACCATTGCTCTGCGCGCGAAGTCACTCCCAGCTTCGCTATAATGTTTGTCTGCTCTAACCCCGCCATTTGTGGCGGGCATCAGGGAAAGGGAAATATGCCGACTGATGTGGTCATGCCCCAGATGGGCGAATCAATTTTCGAAGGCACCATCACCAAGTGGCTGAAAAAGCCCGGTGAAAAGGTCCAGCGCGACGAGCCTTTGTTCGAGATTTCCACCGACAAGGTCGACGCCGAAATTCCCGCGCCCGCTAGCGGAATTCTTCGGGAGATCAAGGTTTCCGAAGGCAACACCGTTCAAGTCAACACCGTAGTCGGCGTGATCGGCGACGGCAGTGGCGCTTCCGCATCCGCGCCCGACAAGGCCACGGCTCCGGCCGTTCCGGCGTCGGCAAAGAAAGAAGCACCGGTACCGGCTCCGTCGCCCACGCCCGCTGCCAGCGCTCTTGCGGGCGAAGAAGATTCTGACGTTCGTTCTTCCCCGCTTGTCCGCAAGCTCGCCCGCGAGCACAATGTGGACCTTGCAAAAGTGAGCGGCACCGGCACCGGCGGCCGCGTCACCAAGCAGGATATTCTCGACTTCGTAGAGCACCGCACGGCTGCTTCAGTTGCGGCTTCCGCACCCCACCCAGCCTCGGCACCAACGCCAGCTGTGATTCCGGGCGACCTTGTGCCCATGTCCCAAATGCGCAAGATCATCGCGCAGCGCATGATTGAATCGCGCCGCACCAGCGCTCACGTCCACTGCATGTTCGAGGTGGACATGACTCGCATCGTCAATTTGCGAAACAAGCTCAAGAACGCCTTCGAACAGCGCTACGGCGCGCGGCTCACCTTCATGCCATTCTTCGTGCGCGCCGCCATCATCGCCCTGCAGCAATATCCGATCGTTAACAG
>Ga0187890_10000352_pt1 | contig 33062 bp, 24 predicted proteins | sample June2016WEW_21_1_FD_133005 | JGI IMG/M metagenome (GOLD analysis project Ga0187890, IMG submission 133005) | Peatland microbial communities from SPRUCE experiment site at the Marcell Experimental Forest, Minnesota, USA - June2016WEW_21_10 | ecosystem: Environmental > Terrestrial > Soil >... | reverse complement strand
GTCGCCACCCTGCCCTCGCGGGACGAGCTCGTCCAGGTATGGGGTGACGGGCTGCTCGCCGCGCTCCCCAACAAGGCCCGGGCCCGGTTCCGGGTGGGGCGGTTCACCGACGTCGAGGGGACAACGGCGGTGTTCGCACTGCCGAACGAGATGCACCGGTCCTATTGCGAGGAGGTCCGCCTCGAGGTGGAGGCCGCCCTCGGGGCGCGCTTCGGGACGGCGGTGCCCATCCGCCTCGTCGTCGACGACGAGGCCGCCGATGAGCCCGTGGCGGCGCGCCCGGCCCGGGCGGCGCGGGCGTCCCAACCGGTGTCGGCGGGCGCCGCGGGGGCCTCCCCGACCAGGGGTGTCACCGCCGAGCGCCTCGACGCCCCGGCACCGGTGGACTCCGGGGAGAGCGACGCTCCGGACCTGCTCGATCCCGCCGTGCTCGCGGCGGAGACCGAGCTGGCGGGCGCGGGGCTCACCCCCGAAGAGCGACTGAAACAGGCGTTCCCCGGCGCGCAAGAGGTCTAGGTGTTCAACGGCCCCTTGCAGGCACTGGTGGACGAGCTCGGACGCCTCCCGGGCATCGGGCCGAAGTCCGCGCAGCGCATCGCCTTTCACCTGTTGAAGGTGGCTCCTGAAGACGCCATGCGCCTGGCCGAGGCGGTCGTGGCGGTCAAGGAGCGGGTCACGTTGTGCCCCCGGTGTTTCAACGTGGCCGAAGGTGACCTCTGTGACATCTGCGACGATGCCCGACGTGACGGCACCGTCCTGTGTGTCGTCGAGGATCCCCGCGACATCGTGGCGGTGGAGAAGACGCAGGAATTCCGCGGTCGCTATCACGTGCTGCACGGGGCGCTGAACCCGATCGAGGGGATCGGGCCCGACCAGTTGCGCGTGAAGGAGCTGCTCGGTCGCCTCGATGACGAATCGATCACCGAGATCATCCTGTGCACCAACCCCAACCTGGAGGGCGAGGCCACCGCCATGTACCTGGCGAGGCTCCTGAAGCCGCTCGGGTTGACCGTCACCCGCATCGCCAGCGGTCTCCCCGTCGGCGGCGACCTCGAGTACGCCGACGAGCTGACCCTGGGCCGCGCCCTCGAGGGCCGTCGCGAGGTGGACGCCTGAGCCAGCCGCGGCGGTCCCCTCAGTCCCACAGCTCGGGTTGGCTGGCACCGGGCTCGAGGGCGAAGTAGCCGGGGAGCTCGTCCGACGGAGTGTCGAGATAGACCTTGGCTTCGGGCGGTTGGACGAATCGACCGTGGCTCCAGCGCACCTCCACGTGACCCCGCACGGACTCCCGACGCATGGTGGCGCGCTCGACGTAGGACGCGGACCAGTTGACCTGGGGTTGGCCCGAGGTGGCGGGGACGATGTCGAGGGCTTCGAGACGATAGGCCTGGCGCCAGTCCCACGAGCTCGCCACCCGCAGGCGCAGCGACCGACGGGGGTCGGCGCCGAGAAGGAAGTAGGCCGCGTTCCCGATCCGCAGCAGCCGCCACACCATCCGTTCGGTGGCGCCGCTCCGCGTCATGTTTCCCAGCCAGCGTTGCGCCGAGACCGTGCTGACCCGGGCGCACAGTTGCTGGTAGGCGTGGCGCGCCTCGGGCGGGTACGTCCGCCCCGGCAGGGCGCGTCGGAGGCGCTGGCGGTCCTCGGTGGCCAGCGCCCCGGGATCGTCGGGGAGATCGCTGAGCCCGGTGGCGCGCCGACAGGCGTCGTAGAGCTCGCGCAGCTCCTTAGGTGCCACCACCTCGTACCAGTCGGTCTGCTCCCACCCGCCCGAGGTGGCGAGCAGCCCGTCGAAGAGCCGGGCCGGCGAAGGGTTGGCGATGTTGCGCGACAGGTACTTGCAGCTGATGAGAAACACATGGTCGATGCGCAGGTCCACCGGCGCCACCTCGTCGCCGGGCGGGCGACGGCCACCGGTCCACTCGATCAGGCGCGGGAGCCGGCCCCGCAACGCGTCCTCGGCCTCGAGGAATGCCAGTCCGTTGGCGAAGGCGGTGGCGAACTCACCGTCGAACCTCCCCGAGGCCGCCAGGGCGTCGAGCTGTTGCCACGTGGTGTCGGAGATCTGGAGCTGTTCGGGACGCCGCTTCAGGGCGCTGGGAAGGTCCTCGATGCCGAGCGTGCCGAGTGCGGTGGCGAGCTCGGTGACCGTGGTGCGGTCATCGGGCACGGGGAGCGCCGCGCCGGGTCTTCGAGGGCACGGCGGAGGGCGCGTCACGCCGGGCCGGTGTCACAGGGTCGAGGCCGTGCGATGCGTAGCGGCTCAGGCGGACCTCTCCGTCGGGAGCGCCGAGCTCGATGACGTCGTAGACGGCGCCGACCGTCCCGGGCGGGGCCGCCTCGCCGAGCGAGCGCCACGCCCGTTCCCCCGAGCTTCCCGGCCCCGGAGCCGCCGTGGTCAGGAGCACGAGGGGCACCTCGGGCCACGCCGCGTGGATCACGGCCGCCTTGCCGAGTGCCCGCCACAGGGTGTCGGCCCGCCGCAGGCCCGTGTTCGTGGTCGTGAAGGCGCCGGCGAAGTCGAAGAGCCACTGCCGACCCGTCCGGTCGCGCGCCGTGAAGGCCACGTCCACGCCGGCGATGGTCCGGCCCGGCGCCACGTCGAAGAACCCGCATCGGGTCAGCAACTCGCCGGCCACCTCGCGCGCCCCCGCGCCGTCGCGCCGCGCCCGGACCAAGGAGCCCTCGTCGCGTTCGATGAGGCGGTCGCGCTCGGCGGTCACCCGCTGCTCGGCGATGCGGACGTACTCGGACTCGGTGTCATATCCCACATAGTGGCGGTGACTGCGCACCGCGGCGGCGGCGGTGGTGCCCGAACCCACGAAGGGGTCGAGGACGAGGTCACCCTCGTAGGTGTAGAGCTCGATGAGCCGCAAGGGGAGCTCCACGGGGAAGGGGGCGGGATGGCCGACCCGCGTGGCGCGCTCGCTCGGGAGCTCCCACACGTCGGTGGTGGCCTCGATGAACTCCTCCTTGGTCAGCGAGATCCCCGACGGCAGCCCCCGCTCCTGGCGCAGGCGACGGGACACCGCCCGGTCGAAGCGGCCCTTGCTGGCGATGACCACCCGTTCGGTGAGATCACGGAGCACGGGGTTGGTGGGGCTCCGGAACGACCCCCACGCACAGGACCCGCTCGCCCCGCGCGCCTTGTGCCAGATGACCTCTCCTCGCAACAGCAGGCCCAACCGGTCCTGGAGGATCGTGATGACGTCGGCGGACAACGACCGGTACGGCTTTCGACCCAGGTTGGCCACGTTCACGGCGATGCGGCCCCCGGGCTCGAGCGTGCGCACGCATTCGGCGAAGACCTCGGTGAGCATGTCCAGGTAGTCGAGGTAGCTGGCGGGGACGACCCCCTCGCCCAGGGCCTCTTCGTATTCCTTGCCGGCGAAATACGGGGGGGAGGTCACCACGAGTGCCACCGAGGCGTCCTCGACCTCGTCCATGTGGCGGGCGTCGCCGGTGACGATCTTGTCCTTGATGGGGGAGTTGTTGACCTCGTCGTGCCGGGAGAGGACCGGCGCGGTGAACCGGTCGTAGAAGCCGCTGGCGTCGTGGCTCTCGCGGCGGCCCACGCCGAAGGAGGAGGTGGATGTGGGCCTGCGGCGACGGCTCACTGGCATGGCTCCCGGTATCCGCAGGCGTCGACGCGACGATCGCTCATGCGTTGGATTGATAGTACCGGGGTGTGACGGTCCGGCAGCGGACCGCGCGCAGCAACCTCAGCAGACCGGTCGGTCGTCGGTGTCAGGCCAGTGAGCGCACGATGAGGGCGTCACCCTGGCCGCCGCCGCCGCACAGGCTGGCCGCCCCGAGCCCGCCGCCCCGACGCCGGAGCTCGTGGAGCAAGGTGAGCGCCAGGCGGGTGCCCGACATGCCGATGGGGTGCCCGAGGGCGATGGCCCCGCCGTTGACGTTGGTGACCTCGTCGGTGATGCCCAGCGCCGCCATCGAGGCCAGGCCCACCACGGCGAAGGCCTCGTTGAGCTCGAACAGAGAGACGTCGGCCGGTGACTTGCCCGCCTTGGCCAGCGCCTGCACGATGGCGTTGGCCGGTTGCACCAGGAGCGAGGCGTCGGGGCCCGCCACCTGTCCGTAGCTCACGACCTCCCCCAGCGGCGCCACGCCGAGGGCGTCGGCCCGGGCCTTCGAGGTCACGACCACGGCCGCGCCGCCGTCGGAGATCTGGCTGGCGTTCCCGGCGGTGATGGTTCCTTCCTTGTCGAAGGCGGGCTTGAGGGTACCGAGGGACTCCGCCGTCGTCCCGGGACGGACACCCTCGTCGGTGTCGACCACGATGGGGTCACCTTTGCGCTGGGGCACCGACACCGCCACGATCTCGTCGGCGAAGCGTCCGTCCTTGATGGCCGTGGCGGCCCGCTCGTGCGACAGCGCCGCAAAGCTGTCCTGGGCGGCACGCGAGATCTTCGCCTCCCGGTTGTACTGCTCGGTCCCCAGTCCCATGGCGCAGTGGTCGAACTGGCAGTAGAGGCCGTCGTACATCATCGAGTCCACCAGCGTCCCGTCGCCGGCCCGATACCCGGCCCGTGCCCCGGGCAGCAGGTAGGGGGCCTGGGTCATCGACTCCATGCCCCCGGCCACCACGACGTCGGCCTCGCCCGCGGCGATGAGCATGTCGGCGAGGTAGATGCTGTTGAGCCCCGACAGACACACCTTGTTGATGGTGGTGGCGGGCACCGACATCGGGATCCCGCCCTTCGTGGCGGCCTGGCGGGCCGTGATCTGGCCCTGGCCGGCCTGGAGCACCTGGCCCATGAAGACGTAGTCGACGTCCCCGGCGGCGACCCCGGCCCGCTCGAGGGCCGCGGCGATGGCCAATCCACCGAGGTCCATGGCGCTGAATCCGGCCAGCGCACCCGAGAGCTTGCCGATGGGGGTGCGGGCCCCCGCGAGGATGACGGAACCGGGCATGGACAGAACCTCCGATGGGACCGTGACAGCCGGACGGTGCCCGATGGTGGGCGGACCCCTATTCTACGGGACGATCCGGGTCCTCCGCCGAGGCGAACCGGATCGGGCGCGGCCTGGGAAGCAGCCGGGACAGCCGGGTAGGGTGCGTCCCCATGCAGGCAATCGGTGAAGCCGTTCTGGCCGGCGCGAGCGGCGACGAGTTGGGGGCGATGGCGCTGCCCGAGGCGTACCGCGCCGCCCATGTCCGGCGTGACGAGGTCGACATGTTCGCCGGGGTGGACTCGGCCGACAAGGACCCCAGGAAGTCCCTCCACGTGTCGGAGGTCCCCGTCCCCGAGCTGGCCCCCGACGAGGCCTACCTGGCGGTGATGGCGTCCTCGATCAACTTCAACACCGTCTGGACCTCGATCTTCGAGCCCCTTCCGACCTTCGGGTTCTTGGACCGGCTGGGCAAGGAGAGCGTCTGGGGGGCGCGCCATGCCCTCGACCACCACGTGGTCGGGTCCGACGCCTCGGGCGTGGTGCTGCGGGTCGGCTCGGCGGTGCGGAACTGGAAGCCCGGGGACAAGGTCGTCGTGCACTGCAACTACGTCGACGACCAGGACCCCTCGGCGCACGACGACTCCATGCTGGCCGCCAACCAACGCATCTGGGGCTTCGAGTCCAACTTCGGAGGCCTCGCCGATCTGGCGGTGGTGAAGGCCAACCAGCTCATGCCCAAAGCTCGACACCTGAGCTGGGAAGAGGCCGCCATCAACGCCTTGTGCAATTCGACCGCCTACCGGATGCTGGTGTCCCACAACGGTGCGCCCATGAAACAGGGCGACCGCGTGCTGATCTGGGGTGGGAGCGGGGGGCTCGGGAGCTACGCCGTGCAGCACGTCATGAACGGCGGCGGCACGCCCGTGGCCGTGGTGTCCTCACCCGACAAGGTGGAGTTGCTCCATGCCTTGGGGGTGGAGGCGGTGATCGACCGGGCCGCGGCGGGGTACCGGTTCTGGAAGGACGAGCACACCCAGGACGAGTCGGAATGGCGTCGCTTCGGCAAGGACGTGCGGGCCCTCGTGGGTGCCGAGCCCGACATCGTGTTCGAACATCCCGGTCGTCAGACCATGGGGGCCTCGGTGTTCGTGTGCAAGCGGGCCGGGACCATCGTCACCTGCGCGGCCACCTCGGGCTACATGATCGAGTACGACAACCGCCACCTGTGGATGAAGCTCAAGACCATCAAGGGCTCGCATTTCGCCAACTACCGCGAGGCCTGGGACGCCAACCAGCTCATCTGCGACGGCAAGGTCGTCCCCCCGCTGTCCGCGCTCTATCCCCTCGTCGACGTGGGGGATGCCGCGTACCAGGTGCACCACAACCTGCACGAGGGAAAGATCGGTGTGTTGTGCCTGGCGCCCGAGGAGGGACTCGGGATCGACGATCCCGAGTTGCGGGCCCGCGTGGGCGAGGACCGGATCACTCTTTTTCGGAGGCATGAGGCGTGATGGGCGACGACAACGGTTTCGGGGCACACCCCTTGTTCACCGAGCTCGACCACGTCGGCATCGCCGTGCGCGACCTCGATGCCGCCATCGCGTACTACCGGGACACCTTCGGCGCCCGCGTCAGCCATCGCGAGACCATCGATCTCGACGGTGTCGAGGAGGCGCTCATCGCCGTGGCCGACTCCTATATCCAGCTCCTGTCCCCGACGCGCCCCGATTCCCCGGTCGCTCGGTTCCTCGAGCGGCGCGGCGAGGGGTTGCATCACGTCGGATACCGCGTCGACAACTGCGCCGCGGCGCTCGACTCGGTGCGCGCCGGCGGGGGAACGCTCATCGACGAAGCGCCCCGACCGGGCTCGCGGGGGACGACGGTGGCCTTCGTGCATCCCAAGGGGGCCTTCGGGACGCTCATCGAGCTCGTCGAGGAGCCCGCCTGACGCTGGTCCGCGTCTGACACGGACGGGCCGGCCTCCTCAGCTGCTGAAGCGCACCACCGTGCCGGGATTGGCCGTGGTGCCCCACAGCGTGGTGCCGTCGAGCACCAACTGGCGGATGACCCCCGGCACGGGGACGGGCATGCCGGTCTGCTGGCCGGTGTCGGGGTCGAGCGCCACCACGACGCCCTGTTGCCCGTCGGCCACCCACAGCCGGTCGTGCCAGACGGCGACCATCTCGGGGTTGGCGGGGACGCCTCCTCCGGCACCGCCCACCGTGTAGGTGGCGGTGACCCGCATCGAGGCGGGGTCGACACGCGACACCGAGCCGGACTTCACATTCGCCACCCAGACCGATCCGTCGCCCACCCCGACCCCGAAGGGGCCCTGGCCCACGTCGACGGTCCGCCACTGCAGGGCGCCGTCGACGGGACGGGGATCGACGCGGGTGAGCGAATCGGTCTGACCGCTGACCCATACGCCGTCGGGGCCGACGGCGAGGCGCACGGCGCCGTCGGGGAGTGCCCCGGTCGCCACCACCTGGTCGGTGCGGGGGTCGATGAGGCTCACCGTGCCCGCCACGAGACTCGCTACCCACACGCCCCCGTCGCCCGCCGCGAGCGACACCGGCCCCTGGGCCACGGGGACGGGGGACCCCACCACGCTCCCGGTCTTGGGGTTGACCTCCCACACCCTGTTCCCGACGATGTCGGCCACCCAGATGCGGCCGAAGCCCGACACCACCGAGATCGGCCTGCCCCCCAGATGCAGCGGCCGACCGATGGCGGCCCCGGTGGCCGCGGCGAAGCGGCGGACGGTGCCGTCGTGATCGTCGGCCAGCCACCCGACGGTCCCGTCGAAGGTCACCGAGGCCGCCTCGGTGTGCGAGAGCACCTGGGCCACCGCGGGAGGCGGTCCGTCGGGACCGGAGACCGACGGCGAGGTGAGGGCGTCGACGGCGACGGCCAGCCCGATGACAAGGGCGAGCCCGCCGGTGACGACGACCCCGACCCCCCGGCGCGACAGCTTCATCCGGGGGGAGCGACCGGCGCCCGGTGGCCACGGCGCGCGCTGGACACCCGGCGGGGTGGGTCGTGTCCGCATCGGATCCTGCGGCGCGTGCGCCCGCGCCGGTGGCCGCGTCGGTGTCCGCGTCGCAGTCCGGGGGGGCGGGGGCGCGTCCCGAGACGGGGGCGCGTCGGGCCCCGACCGGTCGGCGGTGGGGGGCTGGCGATCGAGCTGATTCCCCGTCGGGGTCACCTCTCTATCCTGGTCTCACGTCGATCGGCGCGGGGTGATCGTCCCGGTCGAGGGCGTCGTGGGAGGGGGCGCGACGTGTCGCTCGCAGGCGGGGCTCCGGTAGCCTCGGGGCCCATGGACCACCCCATGTCGCAACGGCTGGCCGAGCTCAAGGCCCGCAAAGAGGAGGCCCTGCACGCGGGATCACCCCACGCCGTGGAGCGCCAGCACGCCAAGGGGAAGATGACCGCCCGGGAGCGGATCGAGTATCTCCTCGACGAAGGATCGTTCCAGGAGCTCGACATGCTCGCCCGGCATCGCGCCCACGGTATGGGTCTCGAGGAGAAGCGGCCCTACACCGACGGGGTCATCACCGGCTTCGGCACCATCGACGGCCGTCGGGTGTGCGCCTTCAGCCAGGACTTCACCGTCTTCGGCGGTGCGCTCGGCGAGGTGTTCGCCGAGAAGATCCACAAGGTCATGGACCTGGCCGAGTCGATCGGGGTGCCCATGATCGGGCTCAACGACGGGGCCGGGGCCCGCATCCAAGAAGGCGTGGTGTCGCTGCACTCCTACGGGGGGATCTTCCACCGCAACGTGAAGGCGTCGGGTGTGATCCCCCAGATCAGCGTGATCATGGGGCCCTGCGCCGGCGGCGCGGTGTACTCGCCCGCCATGACCGACTTCATCTTCATGGTCAACCAGTCGAGCCACATGTTCATCACCGGCCCCGACGTCGTGAAGACGGTCACCGGTGAGGACGTGACCCTCGAGGAGCTCGGCGGCGCCATGAGCCACGCCACCAAGTCCGGGGTGGCCACCTTCGTCGCTCCCGACGAGAAGACGTGCCTGGACGAGGTGCGCTACCTCCTGTCGTTCCTGCCCTCGAACAACCTCGAGGAGCCCCCCCTGCTCGACACCGACGACGATCCCGACCGGGGCACCCCTGAGCTCGTCGATCTGATGCCCAACCTTCCGACCCAGCCCTACGACATGAAGCGCGTGATCACGTCGGTCGTCGACGAGGGCGACTACTTCGAGGTCCACCCCCACTGGGCCATGAACATCACCTGCGGGTTCGCCCGCATCGACCGGCGCGTCGTGGGCATCGTGGGCAACCAACCCGCCGTCCTCGCCGGCGTGCTCGACATCGACTCCTCGGAGAAGGCGGCCCGCTTCGTGCGGACCTGCGACGCCTTCAACATCCCGCTGGTCACCTTCGTCGACGTGCCCGGCTTCATGCCCGGGACCGACCAGGAGTACGGCGGGATCATCCGCCACGGCGCCAAGCTCCTCTACGCCTACTGCGAGGCGACGGTCCCCCGCATCCAGGTCATCACCAGGAAGGCCTACGGGGGCGCCTACGTCGTCATGAACTCCAAGTCGATCGGTGCCGACCTCGCCTTCGCCTGGCCGTCGGCCGAGCTGGCGGTCATGGGGCCCCAGGGAGCCGTCGAGATCGTCTACCGGCGCGAATTGGCCGAAGCCGCCGATCCCGCGGCGCGCCGGGCCGAGCTCGTCGAGGAATACACCGAGCGTTACGCCAATCCCTACGTGGCTGCCGAGCGGGGATATGTCGACGATGTGATCGACCCCACCGAGACCCGCCGGGTCCTGGTGCGCAGCCTCGGTCTGCTCGCCTCCAAGCGTGAAGAGCTGCCCCGCCGCAAGCACGGGAACGTGCCTTTGTGAGCGAGGGGGGACCCTCCGGCGCGCCCGTGGTCGTCTCGGTGCGACCCGAGCCCGAGCCGGCCGTGCTGGCCGCCATCGTCGCCGCGGTCGAAGAGGCGTGGCCTCGGCCGCGGCCCGCTCCCGACGACGTCGGCACCACGCGTCCGGCGTGGCGTTTCAGCGGTCGATGGTGGACCCAACCGGCCGCCCTGCGCCGCGTCCGTCCCCGGCCGGGTCACTGAGCAACCCGGAGATTGACCGAGGCGACGCAGAGATTCAGCGGGCGCCGGCGCGGTTGCCGGCGCGGTACCCCTCGACCAGGGTGATCAGCTCGTCGACGATGCGACCCAGCTGGAAGTCCTTGGGCGTGAAGACGGCGGCGACGCCCTTGCCCCGCAGGACCTCGGCGTCCTCGGGGGGGATGATGCCGCCCACCACCACGGGGGCCTCCACGCCCGCTCCCCGCAGCCGGTCGAGCACCTCGGGGACGAGCTCGAGATGGCTCCCCGACAGGATCGAGATGCCCACCACGTCGACGTCCTCGTCGCGCGCCGCCGCCGCGATCTGGGCCGGGCTGAGTCGGATGCCCTGATAGATCACTTCGAACCCGCCGTCACGGGCCGCCACGGCGATCTGCTCGGCGCCGTTGGAATGGCCGTCGAGACCGGGCTTGGCCACGAGGAGGCGGGGCGGGCCCCCGGTGCGCTCGGCCAGGAGGCGCGATCGCTCCCGGACGGCGGTGAGCTCGGTGCCCCGATGGCCCACACCACCACTGACGCCGGTGGGGGCCCGGTACTCGCCGAACACCTCGCGCAGTGCACCGGCCCATTCCCCGGTGGTGCCACCGGCATGGGCGAAGGCGATCGTGGCCGGCATGAGGTTGGCACTCTCGTCGGCCGCCACCGACCGCAACTCGTCGAGGGCACGTTGCACAGCCGGGGCGTCGCGCCGGGCACGCCACGTCGCCACATCGGCGCGCAGCTGGGCCTCGGCGGCGGGGTCCACCTTCAAGATGGTCGCGGCGCCGTCGTCGGCGACCTCGAGGGGCGAGGGCTCGGTCTCGGTGAACGAGTTCACGCCCACCACGAGGAGCTCGCCGGTCTCGATGCGGCGCACCCGCTCGGACTGGCTCCGCACCAGCCGGCGCTTCAACTCGTCGACCGCTTCGAAGGCGCCGCCCAGCTCGAGCACCTCGGCGAGCTCGGCTCCGGCCGCCTCGGCCAGCTCCGACGTCTTGGCCTCGATCACGGTGGACCCTTCGAAGATGTCCTCGTACTCGAGCAGGTCGGTCTCGTAGGCCAGGATCTGCTGGATCCGCAACGACCATTGCTGGTCCCAGGGCCGGGGCAGGCCGAGCGCCTCGTTCCAGGCCGGCAGCTGGATGGCCCGGGCCCGGGCGTCGCGTGACAAGGTGACGCCGAGAGCCTCGAGCACGATACGGGGGACGTTGTTCTCGGGCTGTGCTTCGGTGAGACCCAGCGAATTGACCTGGACGCCGTAGCGGAACCGGCGCAGCTTGGGGTCTTGGACTCCGTAGCGCTCCAGGCAGATGCGGTCCCACATCCGCGTCAGGGCGCGCACCTTGCAGGTCTCTTCGATGAACCGGATGCCGGCGTTCACGAAGAACGAGATGCGACCGACGACCGCCGGGATCTCGGACTTCTCGATCTTCCCCGAGTCCCGCACCGCGTCGAGGACGCCGATGGCCGTGGCCAGCGCGTAGGCAACCTCCTGGACCGGTGTGGCTCCGGCCTCTTGCAGGTGGTAGCTGCACACGTTGATCGGGTTCCACTTGGGGACCTCGCGCACGGTGTAGGCGATCATGTCGACGATCAACCGGCGACTGGGACCGGGGGGGAAGATGTAGGTGCCGCGCGACAGGTACTCCTTCACGATGTCGTTCTGGGTGGTTCCCTGCAGCAGGCGGCGGTCCACGCCGGTGTCCTCGGCGTAGGCGATGTAGAGGCCGAGGAGCCACGCCGCGGTGGCGTTGATGGTCATCGAGGTGTTCATGTCCCCGAGGGGGATCCCGTCGAGGAGCTCGGCCATGTGGCCCCGGTGGACGACGGGGACGCCCACCTTGCCGACCTCGCCGGTGGCTTCGGGCGAGTCGGGGTCGTATCCGGTCTGGGTGGGGAGGTCGAAGGCGATCGACAGCCCGGTCTGACCCTTGGTCAGGTTGGTCCGGTAGAGCTGGTTGGACGCTCGGGCCGAGGTGTGGCCCGAGTACGTGCGCATCATCCAGGGTTTGTCCCGGGCTCTCTCCGGAGGCGCCACGTCGCTCACCTCTCCATTCTCCCCCCGCTCCCGCCCGTACTGGCTCTCGACTCAGGTGCCCGCCCCGACAGGGGGGTCGGCACGATCCTGAGGGTGTCCGGTTACTTGCGGTAGTCGTAGAACCCCTTGCCCGACTTCCGGCCGAAGAGCTCGGCGGCCACCATGCGGCGCAGGAGCGGGACCGCCGCGTAGTTGGGGTCGCGGAACTCGCCGTAGAGGGCGTCGAGGATGGCGAGGCTCGTGTCCAGGCCCACCAGGTCGAGCAGGGCGAAGGGCCCCATGGGGAACCCGCACCCGCCCTTCATCGCCGTGTCGATGTCCTCCCGGCTGGCCACGCCGTTCTCGAGCAGCCTGACGGCGTTGTTGAGGTAGGGGAAGAGCAGCGCGTTCACGATGAAGCCGGCCTGGTCCTTCACCTCCACCGGGGTCTTTCCGCACGCCTCGGCGAGGGCCATGGAGGCGGCGATGGTGGCGTCAGAGGAGGTGATGGTCCGCACCACCTCGACCAGTGCCATGACGGGCGCGGGGTTGAAGAAGTGGATGCCGCACACCTGCTCGGGTCGACCGGTCTCCATCGCCATCTCCACCACCGGGAGCGTCGAGGTGTTGGTGGCCAGGATGGTGTGGTCGGGGCAGATGCGGTCGAGCTCGGAGAAGAGGTGTCGCTTCACCCCGAGGTCCTCCACCACCGATTCGATGACGAGGTCACAGCCGGCGAGCTCGCCCAGATCGGAGACCGCGGTCACCCGGGCCAGGGCGCCGTCGCGGTCGGCTTCGGCCAGCTTGCCCTTCTCGACCTGACGGGCCAGGGACTTCTCCATGGCCGCCACCATGCCCTCGGCCGTGCTCTGGGCGCGGGAGCGCAGGACGACCTCGAAGCCGTGCACCGCCGCGGTCTCGGCGATCCCCGAGCCCATGATCCCCGAGCCGACGATTCCTACCCGTTTGATCGACATGGGTCGTATGTTACCGGTGGGTTACCACTACGGCCCGTTCCAGGACCAGGGCCTCCTCGAGCCCACGGCCCAGGGAGTGCGTGACCCCTCAACCCCCGAGGTTCCGGAGGGCCCGGCGCATGAGGCGGGGGCCGCTCTCGATGATGAGACGGGGCGAGGCCCGGTAGACGCGCCACGGGATGCGGGCGTGACGCGGCGCCACGATGATGGGCCGGTTGCGCGCCACGCCGTCGAGGACGTCCCGGGCCAGCGAGGAGGCGGGGTAGGGCCGGCCGATCATGGTGATGAGCAGCTTCCGGGCGCTGGGCATGTCCATGACCTGGGCGAGGTCGTCGGGGTTCCCTTTGTCGAGAAGGGGGGTGTCGATCACTCCCGGGCAGACCACGCTCACCCTGACGCCGTGCTCGGCCGCCTCCATGCGCAGGCTCGTGCTCAAGCCCACCACCCCGTGCTTGGTCATGGCGTAGGGCGTCAGCATGGGAGCGGGCAGGAGTCCCGCCAGCGATGCCGTGTTCACGATATGCCCGCGGCCCTGGCGGATCATGACGGGATAGGCGGCCACGACCCCGTGGACGACGCCGCGCAGGTTGACGTCGATGGCGCGATTCCAATGCGCCAGGGAGAGCTCGCGTACCGGTCCGACGATCCCGATCCCGGCGTTGTTGAACAGGAAGTCAAGATGCCCGTGTTCCCGGGCGGTGCGCTCGACGAGCGAGGCGAACGCCTCGGCGTCGCTCACGTCGAGGGCAACCCCCGACACCTGGCTCGGGGAGGCCGGCGCCAGTGAGCGCGCGGCGTCTTTGGCGCCGGCCTCGTCGATGTCGGCCAGGACGACGGTGGCCCCGCGCCGGGCCAGCTCGCCCGATAGGGCCCTGCCGATCCCCGAGGCCGCCCCGGTGACGACGGCCACCGCTCCTCGAAAATCGGTGTCGCCCGGCATGGCGTGAGCCTAGGCCCGACGTGACGGCCGGGGCCCCGGTGACCGGTGCCGTTCGGAGCAGGCCCGTCGGTCCCCCCTACAGTGGCGGACCATGGTTGCGACGACGGGGCGCTGCGGTCCGTTGGCCCTCGTGGGTGGCGGCGAATGGACAGCGGGGTGTGACTTCGACGCCGAGCTCCTCGCCGCGTCGGGGGGCGACGAGGTGCTCGTGTTGCCGACCGCGGCGGCCTACGAGCATCCCGAGAAGGCGGTGGCCACCGCCGAGGCGTGGTTCGCCGGTCTCGGGGGTCGGGCCCGGGGTCTCATGGTGCTCGGTCGCGCCGATGCCGAGGACCCGGGCAACGCCGAGCAGGTCAGGGCCGCTCGCTTCATCTATCTCGGCGGGGGGTCTCCCATGCACCTCCGGTCGGTGCTGAAGGCGTCGCTCGTGTGGGAGGCACTCCTCGATGCCTGGCGCCACGGGGCTGTCGTGGCCGGGTCGTCGGCGGGGGCCATGGTCCTCACCGATCCCATGGTCGACTCGCGCGGCGGGGCACTAACCGTCGGGCTCGGCATGGTCCAGGAGTTGGCGGTGATCCCCCACTTCGGTGACGAGAACGCCGCCAAGGTGCACCGATCGATCGCGCTGGCTGCACCCGGGCTCCCCGTGATCGGCCTCCCCGAGCGCACCGCGCTCATCCGCGATCCCGACGGTGGCTGGCGCCAGGCGGGGCAGGGAACCGCCGAGGTGTTCGTGAGCGGCAAGCCCGCCGGGCTCGACGCCCTGCCGCGCTGACCCTTCTCAGGCGCGGTGTGACCGAGGTCAGTCGGCCTCGGCGATCGTCACCGACTCGATGGTGACCTTCTCCTTGGTCTTGCCCGAGCTCGATCCCAACGCGTCGATGCTGGCCACCGTGTCGAGGCCCGCCACCACCTTGCCGAAGAGGGAGTAGCTGGGCGGCAGGCGCATCCCGTCCTGGCCCGAGATGATGAAGAACTGGCTCCCGTTGGTGTCGGGGCCGGCATTGGCCATGGCCAGCGAGCCCAGCTCGTAGCGGCCCGGGGCGGGGAGCTCGTCGGCGAACTTGTAGCCGGGGCCGCCCGTCCCGGTCCCGGTGGGGTCGCCGCCCTGAAGCACGAACCCCGGGATCACGCGGTGGAAGACGATGCCGTCGAAGTAGTGGTAGCGGGCCAGGAACACGAAGCTGTTCACCGTGCGCGGCGCGGCCTGCGGGTCGAGCGAGATGGTCATGGTCCCCTTGGAGGTGACCATGGTGGCGGTGTAGCGCTTGGCGGGGTCGATGAACATGGGGGGTTCGCCTTTGAAGGATCGGCGCGGGGCGCTCGAGCCGTCGGCGGCGGGCAATTCGTCGGACATGGTTGGTCCTCCTGTCGGGATGCGGCCTACGACGACGAGATGGTGACGGTCAACATGCGGTGGATGACCTTGGGCGGGGTGCCGGTGTTGGCCAGGCCGTCGGCCGAGATCTTGTCGACGACGCTCATGCCCGAGGTCACCTGTCCGAACAGGGTGTAGTCGGGCTGGAGCTGCTCACCCTGGGTCCCGGTGACGATGAAGAACTGGCTGCCGTTGGTGGTCGGATCGGTGGTGGCCGGGGAGTTCGAATTGGCCATGGCCACCGACCCGAGCGGGTACTGCTGGGCGGGGTTCTTCGCCGGAGCCGGGCCCTTCTCGGCGAATTGGTAGCCGGGGCTGCCTTGGCCCGTGCCGGTGGGGTCGCCGCCTTGGACCACGAAGCCCGGGATCACGCGGTGGAAGATCACGCAGTTGTAGAACTTCTTCTCCGCCAGGAACACGAAGTTGTTCACCGTGACGGGCGAGTCCTTGGCGTCGAGGGTGATGACGAAGGTGCCCACGTCGGTCTTCACCGTGGCCGTGTAGGTCTTGGCGGTGTCGATGGTCATGGCGGGGGGCGACTTCCACGACGGCTTGTGGAGCGCCGCGGTGGGGCTCGAGGGACAACCCCCCGCCACGGCCGCGTTGTTGGCGATCTCCTGGGCGGTCAGCTTCACCTTGGCCTTGGGCCCGGGCTTGAGCAGGAAATAGACGCCCACGATGACCCCGGCGACCACCACGATGGTGATCACCCGCCTGGTCCGGGCCCGGCGGCGGCGCTGGCGCTCGAGGGCCGCCATCTTCGCTTCGCGCGCGGCGCGCTTGCGGGCACGCTTGTCGGTGGGCACGGCCCGCCACCCTATCGGTCGTCGCTCCCCCCGATCGCTCGCCTGCGGGTCGGGGTGGATGGGGCCGGCCCGGGCGGGGCCGGGCCCGGGCCCGGGCCGGGTCGACCGGAGCGGCGTCGCAGCCGGCGCCGCAGCACCGCTAGCTTCGCTGTGTGGCTCTGGTGGTGCAGAAATTCGGGGGGACGTCGGTGAGCGACGCCGAACGGGTGCGCGCCGTCGCCGATCACGTGGCCCGGACCCGGCGCCAGGGCGCAGACGTGGTGGTGGTCGTGAGCGCCATGGGCAAGACCACCGACGACCTTCTCCGGCTGGCGGGCGATGTGAGCACCGTGCAGCCCTCACGAGAGCTCGACATGCTCCTGACCTCGGGCGAGCGGGTGTCGATGGCCCTCCTGTGCATGGCGCTCGCCGAGCTCGGGGTCGACGCCGTGTCCTTCACCGGCAGCCAGGCGGGCATCATCACCGACACCACGCATCTCAACGCCAAGATCGTCGAGGTCAAGGCGGACCGGCTGCGCGCCGCGCTGGAGGAGGGACGGGTCCCCGTGGTGGCCGGGTTCCAGGGGGTGTCGCTTGATCGGGACGTGACGACGCTCGGCCGGGGCGGCTCCGACACCACCGCCGTGGCGCTCGCCGCCGCCCTCGGGGCCGAGGCCTGTGAGATCTACACCGACGTGTCGGGGGTCTTCAGCGCCGATCCCCGCATCGTCCCCGAGGCTCACCGGCTGTCGCGCATCAGCTTCGAGGAGATGCTCGACATCGCGGCCAGCGGCGGACGCGTCCTGGCGTTGCGATCAGTCGAGTTCGCCCGCAATCACGGCGTGCCCTTGCACGTCCGTTCGAGCTTCACCTGGGAGCCAGGTACCTGGGTGGTCGAGGAGGATCCGTCCATGGAACAGGCCGTCGTCACCGCCGTCACCCACGACACCTCCGAGGCCAAGGTGACCGTGACCGGTGTCCCCGACAAGCCCGGCATCGCAGCCCGGCTGTTCCGGGCCCTGGCCGACCGCGCCGTCAACGTGGACACCATCGTGCAGAACACCTCGCTGCACGGGACGACCGACATCTCCTTCACGGTCCCGAAGACCGATCTCGTAGTGAGCCTCGAGGTGGCCCGGGCCCTCGTGCCCGAGATCGGTGCCGGCGAGGTGACCGCCGACGACGGCATCGCCAAGGTGTCGCTCGTGGGAGCCGGGATGCGCAGTCACCCCGGGGTGTCGGCGACGATGTTCGAGGTCCTCGCCACCGCGGCGATCAACATCGAGATGATCTCGACTTCGTCGATCCGTCTCTCCTGTGTGGTGCGCGCCGACCGGGTCGAGGAGGCGGTCCGCCTGCTGCACGAGGCCTTCGAGCTGTCAGGCGGCTGACCGGGGGCCATTAGGATCGCGCCATGCGCATCGCTGTGGTGGGCGCCACCGGCCAGGTCGGCAAGGTCATGCGATCGGTGCTGGTCGAGCGGGCGTTCCCCCTGGACGACATCCGGTTCTTCGCCTCGGCACGCTCTGCCGGTTCGCGCCTGCCCTGGGGAGGCGACGACGTCGAGGTCGAGGTGGCCGAGGACGCCGACTACGGCGGTGTCGACATCGCGCTGGTGTCGATCGGCGCCGACGCGTCGCGCCGGATCTCGCCGCGGATCGCGGCGGCCGGCGCGGTGGTGATCGACAATTCCTCGGCGTGGCGGATGGACCCCGCCGTTCCCCTCGTGGTCGCCGAGGTCAACCCCGGCGCCCTCGACCACATGGAGAAGGGCATCGTCGCCAATCCCAATTGCACCACCATGGTGGCGATGCCGGCCCTGGCCCCGCTGCACGGCGAGGCGGGGCTTCGCCGCCTGGTGATCTCGACCTATCAAGCGGTGTCGGGGGCGGGGCTCGCCGGTCCCCGGGAGCTCGAGGAGCAGGTGGCCAAGACCCTCGGGACGACCTCGGGTCTCATCTTCGACGGCGCCAGTGTCGACTTCCCCGCTCCTGCGGTGTTCGCCGGCCCCATCGCCTACAACGTCTTGCCCCACGCCGGCCATTTTCTCGACGACGGGACGGGGGAGACCAACGAGGAGCAGAAACTGCGCGACGAGAGTCGCAAGATCCTCGGCCTCCCGGACCTGGCGGTGTCGGGCACCTGCGTCCGGGTCCCGGTCTTCACCGGCCACAGCCATTCGATCAACGCCGAGTTCGAGCGCGCCATCACCGTGGAGCGGGCCCGGGCCCTGTTGGAACAGGCCCCCGGGGTGCGCTACGTCGATGTGCCCACCCCGCTGGCGGCCGCCGGCACCGATCCCGTGCTGGTGGGGAGGCTGCGGCGCGACGACACCGTCGACCACGGGCTCGTGTTGTTCGTGTCCGGTGACAACCTGCGCAAAGGCGCCGCGCTCAACGCCGTGCAGATCGCCGAGGCCCTCCTGGCCCGGGGGGCCGCCTGAGACCTCAGGTCGGGGTCGGCCTGAAGCGCTCGGTCGCCCCCGTGGGGGCCCGGCCCACCATGACGGCGATACGGCGGGCCAGGTTCACGCCGTGGTCGCCGAACCGTTCGTAGAAGCGGGCCACCAGCGCCGCCTCGATGGCCACGGGGAGGGGCATCGAGCCGCTGGCGATCTCGGCGGTGAGGGTCACGTGCAACTCGTCGAGCTCGTCGTCGAGCTCCTCGACCTCGTCGGCCACCAGGGCGCGATCGGCATAGGCGTCGGCAGTGGCGTGCCACATCTCACACGCCACCTCACCCATCTGCTCGACGAGCCCGCGCGCCCGCGGTGACAGCTCGACCCCCAGGCCCCGCACGGCGCGCCGTGACACGTGCTCGGCGAGGTCACCGCTGCGCTCGAGCTCGGGCAGCATGCGCAGCACGGCGATGAGGTAGCGAAGCTCGTCAGGGCCCGTGGCCCGCTCGAGCAGCTGGCTCTGGGCGAGGTGTTCCACCTCGCGATACAGGGCGTCGATGGTCTCGTCGCTCTCGGCCAGCACCCTCGCCGCCTCACGGTCCCCGTCGAGCAGGCAGTGCGTGGCCCCGGCCACGCCCTCGCCGACCAGCGCGAAGAGCTTGATCACCTCGCGGTCGATGTGCTCGAGGGTCTCGGTGACCTGATCGGTGCTACCCACCTCGACGACGGCCCGTTTCACCACGACTCAAACCGTAGCGCCAAGACCTGCGGTCCCGGCTCGGCCCTCAGAGGTCCGCATCGACGTCGGCCACGATGAGGCGCGGCCCCGACGGCCAGTCCAGGTAGCGCCACGACCAGTTGATCAGCACCACCAGCCGGTTGCGGAAGCCCACCAGGTAGACGAGGTGCAGGCCCAGCCACGCCAGCCAGCCGATCGTCCCCCGGAAGATTGGGCCCCGTCGCAGCTGCGCCACCGCGGCGTGGCGTCCGATGGTGGCCATGAGGCCCTTGTCGTGGTACGTGAACGCCGTCGTGGGTTGCCCCTGCAGCTGTCGGAGCACCTGCCGGGCGGCGTGCCGGCCGGACTGGATCGCCACCTGGGCGACCTGGGGGCAGGGCTCGGCACGCGCCGGTCCCCACGGCACGGCGCCGGCGTCGCCGACCACGAAGACCTCGGGGTGCCCCGTCACCGACAGGTCGGGCTCAAGCGTGACCCGGCCCCCCCGACCATGAGGGGCGGGGAGCGCCGCCGCCAAGGTCCCGTCCACCGTGACCCCTCCGGCCCAGACCACCACGGCGGCCGGCAGCCACTGGCCGTCACCGAGACGGACCCCGTCCCCTTTGACCTCGGCCACTGAGGTGCCGAGGCGGACGTCGACGCCACGCGACCGCAGCGTCTGCTCCGCGTACCGGCCGGCCTCCTCCTTGAATCCCGACAACAGCCTCTTGCCCGCTTCGAGCAGGATGACCTTGGAGCGCTTGGGGTCGATGCGCAGCCGGTCGCGGCGCACCGCCACCTGGAGCAGCTCGACCAGCGCGCCGGAGATCTCCACCCCCGTCGCGCCCCCGCCCACCACCACGAAGGTGGGGGCCCCGTCGTCGAACTCCTCGGGCCGCGCATCGGCCTCCTCGAGGCATCCGAGGACGGTGTTCCGCAGTCGGCGGGCGTCGGCCAGGGTGTACAGGGGGAGCGCGTGGTCCGATGCGCCGGGCACGGCGAGGTAGCCGGTGGTGGCGCCCGTGGCCACCACCAGGTGGTCGTAGGCGATGACGCCGCCGTCGGCCAGCGTCACGCTGCGCGCGTCGACGTCGACCGCCTCGGCCCGGCCGTGGCGGAACACGACGTTGTGCTCGCGCCCGAAGATGGTGCGCACCGGATAGGCGACGTCGGCGGGGTCGAGCCCCGCCGTGGCCACCTGGTACAGCAGGGGTTGGAAGGTGTGGAAGTTGTGGCGGTCGACGATGGTCACCTCCACCGGCTGGTCCCGGAGGTGGTGCACGGCGCTCACGCCGGCGAACCCCGCTCCGACCACCACCACACGGTCCACGCCATCAGGATGACACGCCCCGACGGCACCCACCCGCCGGCCCCGGCCGCCCCGCTCAGAGCTTGGCCACGGCCCGCACCGCGCTGACGATGTCTGGCACCTGGGGGAGGATGGCCTGCTCCAACGACGGTTCGTAGGCGACGAAGGTGTCCTCGGCCGTGACGCGCGTGACGGGGGCGTCGAGATCCCAGAAGCAGTGCTCGGCCACCCAGGCGGCCACCTCGGCGCCGAACCCGGCGGTGAGGGTGTCCTCGTGCACCACGACGAGGCGCCCGGTCCGTTGCACCGACTCGCCCACGATGTCATGGTCCCAGGGGGCGATCGTGCGGAGATCGACGACCTCCACCGAACACCCTTCGGTGGAGAGCTCCTCGGCGGCCACCAGTGACTTCTGCACGGTGGCGCCCCAGGTGACGATGGTCAGGTCGCGACCGGGTCGCGCCACGACGCCGCGACCGAAGGGCACGACCCATCCCGGTCCCGGCATGGGGTCCGCCGCGTACCGTTGCCGGTAGAGGTGCTTGTGCTCCAGGAAGAGCACGGGGTCCTCCGCCGCGAAGGCGCTGCGCAGCAGCCCGACCGCATCGCGCGCCCGCGCCGGGAAGGCCACCAGCAGCCCGGGGATATGGGCGAAGATCGACTCGCCGCTCTGGGAATGCCAGATGGCCCCACCAGTCAGGTAGCCGCCGATGGCGACGCGGACCACCAGGGGACACGAGAAATCGCCGTTGGATCGCCACCGGATGGTGGCGGCCTCGCTGCGCAGCTGCTGCATGGCCGGCCAGATGTAGTCGAAGAACTGGATCTCGGCGCAGGGGCGCAACCCCCGCAGCGCTTGTCCCACCCCGCGGCCGATGATGTTCGACTCCGCCAGGGGGGTGTTGTAGCAGCGGGCCGATCCGAAGTCGCGCTGCAACCCCCGGGTCACCCCGAAGACCCCGCCCTTACCTTCGACGTGGTCGAGAACCTCGTCGTCGGCGTCGGCGACGTCCTCGCCGAAGACGCGGATGCGCTCGTCGCCGGCCAGCAGCTCGTGGAGGGTGAGGCGGATCGCCTCCGCCATCACCACCGGCTCGGCGCCATCGCCTTCGGGGGCGGGCTCGGGCTCGGGAAACGACCGCAGCCGCACCACGTGGTCGGTGACCGTGGCGGGATCGGGTCGGGGCGCGGCCAGAGCCTCCTCGGCGGCGGCGGCGACGAGGTCGACCGCCTCGGCGCGCAGCGCGGCCGCCTGCTCCTCGCTGAGCACGCCGGCGCTCACCAGTTGGCGTTCGAAGGTGTCGATGGGGTCATGCGCCAGTTCCTCGGCCAGCTCGCCGGCGTCTCGGTACTTGGCTTGGGAGTCCGCGGCCGAGTGGGAGTACGGACGCGTGACATGGGCGTGGATGAGCCCCGGCCCCTCGCCGGCGCGCACCCGGGCGATGGCCCGACCCCCTTTGCTCCGGCACGTCGCATACTCCCAGCCGTCCATCTCGGTGACCGCCAGACCCCGGAACCCCCGCACCAACTCGCCCACGGGCGCAGGCGACTGGTCGGCGGCGCGCACGGAGATGGCGTAGCCGTTGTCGGCCACGACGAACAGCGTGGGGAGGTGCAGGCGACAGGCCGTGTTCAAGCTCTCCCAGAACTCGCCCTCGGACGTGGCGCCCTCGCCGAGAGACACGTAGGTGATCTCGTCCCCGTGGGCTTCGCAGCCCGCCATCCCGGGTCGGCGGACGATGTAGCGACCCGCCTCGGCGCACCCCACCGCCGGCAGGCACTGGCTGCCGGTGGGGCTCGACTGGGTCACGATGTTGCGGGTGACCGCTCCCCAGTGACAGGGCATCTGCCGGCCCCCCGAGGCCGGGTCCAGAGACGAGCCCACGGCCTGGAGCATCATGTCGAGGGGCGTCACGCCCAGGGCGAGGACCAGCGCACGGTCGCGGTAGTACGGAAAGAACCAGTCGTAGGCGGGGCGCAGCGACCGGGCCAGGGCCAGGAGCAGGATCTCGTGTCCCGCACCCGAGATCTGGAAGAACACCCGGCTCTGTTTCTGGAGCAGGATCTCGCGGTCGTCGAGTGCCCGTGAGACACAGGCCAGACCGAAGTCCTCGACCAGCTCCGAGGCCGGGTAGCTGCGCAGCGAGCCTCGGGCCGCCGGGGCCGCGCCGTCGGCCGTCCCCGGGCGCCGGCCCGGATCACCGGCGTGGGTCTGGGACCTCACCTCCGCCCTTCGCCCACCGTGCCTGTGCGCACGGAGTCGACGCTACCTGGCCCACGGGCGCAATCGGTGCCCCGGGAGTGGTCCCCCGTCACTGATACACCCCGGCGTTACTCTCGATCACGTGCATCCCCGGAGCAGCCGGAGCAGGGAGACCCGATGATCGTCGGACTCGTGATCGGCCTCGTCCTCGGGGCAGGCGGTGGCGGCGTCGTCGCCTGGGCCCTGGCCTCGGCGCGTGCCTCGGCCCGGGTGGCAACCGATCGGGAGCGCCATGCCGAGGCCCTGGGCGCGGCCCGGGCCGAGGTGCTCTCGCTGCAGGCCGCCCTCGAGGTGGAGCGGGGGGCGGCCGAGGAGCGCCGGGGCGCGGCCGACGAGGTGCGCCGGCAGCTCGTGGGCGAATTCGCCGAGTTGTCGCGCCAGGCCCTCGAACAGAACAACACCCAGTTCCTGGAGTTGGCCGACGTCCGCCTGAGCCACGCCCAGCACGCGGCACGGGGCGATCTCGACCAGCGCACCCAGGCCATCGAGCAGCTGCTCACGCCGCTGCGCGACCAGCTCGGCCGCTACGAAGACGGCCTCCGGCTCCTCGAGCTCGAGCGCCAGAAGGCCTACACCGGGCTCAGCGAGCAGGTGCGCTCGCTCACCGTGTCCCAGGACAAGCTGCAATCCGAGACGCGCAACCTGGTCACGGCGTTGCGCTCACCGGCCACGCGGGGCCGGTGGGGCGAGATGCAGCTGCGCCGCGTGGTCGAGATGGCCGGGATGGTCGAGCACTGCGACTTCGAACAGCAGGTGACCACCGACGGCCCCGACGGCAGGCTCCGGCCCGACATGGTCGTCGCGCTCCACGGGGCCCGGCAGGTCGTCGTCGACGCCAAGGTCCCCCTTCAGGCGTTCCTCGACGCCAACGACGCCACCAACGAGGCCGACCGCAAGGCGCATCTCGTCGTGCACGCGCGGCACCTCCGTGCCCATGTCGACGCGTTGTCGAAGAAGGCGTACTGGGACCAGTTCGAGAACTCGCCCGAGTACGTCGTGGCCTTCATCCCCGGCGACGCCCTGCTGGCCGCCGCCTTCGAGCACGACTCCTCGCTCCTCGAGCACGCCCTGTCCCATCAGGTCCTGCTGGCCACGCCCGCCACGTTGATCGCCTTGCTGCGCACCGTGGCCTCGGGATGGCAGCAAGAGGCGCTGGCCGAGAACGCCCGCGAGGTGCAGGACATGGGGCGTGAGCTCTACAAGCGGCTGGCGACCTTCGGCGAGCACATGGCGCGCACCGGTCGCAGCCTCAGCGGTGCCGTGGACTCCTACAACAAGGCGGTGGGATCACTCGAGCGCAACGTCTTCCCCCAGGCTCGGCGTTTCCACGAGCTCGGCGTGGTGGGCGGCGCCGACAAGGAGATGCCTGCGCTCGAGCCCGTCGATGCGGTGGCCCGGGGGCTGTCGGCCCCCGAGATCGCCGGCGGACCACGGGGGCTCGTCGGGGAATCGGGCCTCGAGCTCATCGAGGGCTCCCGCCGTGACGATCGGGACCTGCCCGGAGCGGCCGCTACCTGACCCCGGGGCCATCGGCGCCGGGGGCGAGGAGCTCGCCGACCGCCTGGCGGGCCCGGCCTTTGGCCGCGGCCAGATCGGCGCCTTCGAGGACGACCTCGACGGCGGGTCCCTCTCCCACGAACACCAGGACGCAGCGGTGCACGGTCTTGCCCGTCGCCTCCTCGAGGGCCAGCGCGTAACTCGCCACCTGCGGCCCGTATCGGGCCGCGGCCAGCTCCAGGCCCGGTCGCCCCCCGGTGCGGTCGGTCTTGTAGTCGACGACCACCAGCCCGTCTCCCTCCTCGAGCACCAGGTCCACGAACCCCTCGAGGACGCCGCCGGCGACGGGCACGGCGACGAAGAGCTCCCGCCAGTGCCGGCGGGTCGAACCCGCCGCCACCGTGGGGGAGGCGATCGCCCCGCTCACCATGGCGGCGATGGCATCGCCATGCCCGCTGACCCCGTGCGCGGCGGCGCGCCCTCGGGCCACCTCTTCGGCCCGACGCCCACCGTCGTCGGCGCCGGTGGTGAGGTCGATGGCGGCCAAGGCGCTGTGGACGGCGCGCCCGATCTGGAGGGCGGTGTCGGCGTCGCGCCACAGCGCTCCGGTGACGTCGGGGGATCCGGGATCGGGAGGTGCGGGTCCCGGCCTCCGGTCCTCGGGGCGCGCCGTGTCGCCCGTCGCCACCCGCTCGGCCACCGCTGTGGCCGTGGTGACCGGGGCGCGCCGCGTCGACGCCAGGGCCTCGGTCCGTCGGGCCGCGAAGGCGGCCACGGTGGCGCGCCACGCCGCCACGTCGTCGTCCCGGGCGCGGCGCGCGGCGCGCTGGGATTCGAGCTCGTCGTCGGCGAGCCCGAATGTCGTCATGACCTTCGACAGCGCCTCGATGGTGGCGTCCTCGTCGTCCTCGGTGGCGCCATCGGTGTCGTCGGCGTCGTCGGGCGTCAGCGCTGCGATGGGCAGGCGCCGGGTTAGCTCGGGCCAGGCCGCGCACATCTCGTAGAGCTGTGCGGCGATGGTGGGGGTGGCGGTCGTGGACTCCTTGCGCTTGTGGTGCAGGCACACGACGAGGTGGTCCCGGGCCCGGGTCAACCCGACGTAGAGCAGCCGGTGCGCCTCGAGTGCGTCGAGCTCGCGTTCGCGCTTGTTGGTGTCGTCGAAGCCGAGAGAGCGCAACGGCCCACCGCCTTTGAGCTCGGGGTTCCCGTCCTCGGTCCACAGCACCGTCGGGCCCCTGGCTCCGGGGGCCACGTCGCGTTCGAGGCCGGCCAGGATGACCACGGGGAACTCGAGCCCCTTCGATCCGTGGATCGTCATCACCCGCACCGCGTCGTCGTCGGGATCGGGAGGGCCCACACCCCCGCTGCGCCGGTCGTCCTCGGCCTGGAGCTCGGCCCAGGCCAGGAAGGAACGCAACGACCCGCCCACCGTCTCGTCGAAGAGCCGGGCCTGGTCCATGAGCCACCGCAGCCGCTGCCAGTGATCGCGGGGGCGGTGATAGGCGAGACAGAGCTCGAAGCTGCGCAGCTCGTCGAAGACCCGGGCCATCATGGCCGAGGGCTCGCGCCACCAGCGCTCCTCGTGCAGCCGGGTCAACACGGCCATGGCCTTGGCGACGGGGTGGTCCTCGAGGCCCTCGGGCGCCGGGCGGCGGGGGTCCCAGGTGCCTTTGGCCTGATACCACGACACGAGGTCGTCGTCGCCGCAGGCCAGTCCCGGGCTGCGCAGCGCGCCCAGGACCGCCACGCGGTCGACCGGGTCGTCCACCGCACGCAGCGCGGCCAGGATGTCGCGCACCTCGTCGGATCCCCACAGCAGCGCCACGCCCTCGAGCCGGTAGGGGATGCGGGCCTCCTCGAGCGCTTCTTCCAGCGCGGCCAGCGCGGTGCGGGCCGGGAGCAGGACGGCGATGTCGCGCCAGCGCGCCGCCCGGGGCACGCCGTCGGTCTCGTCGAGCACCGCCCAGCGGCTTTCGAGGACGTCGTCGATGGTGATCGCCACGTCGTGCGCGGCGGCCCGGCGCACCTCGGCGATGCTCTTCGCCATCGGCCCGCCCAACAACACCACGGGCGGCATCCCCGGGCCCGCGGGGCGCGCCGGGGTCGGTCCGGCGCCGGGGTGGGCCGGCTCATCGGGCCCGGTCCCGAGGCCCTCGAGCGACAACTGCACGACGGCTGCCCGTTGCGTCACGGCGGGACGCGCTCGGGGGCTGGCGGGGCCACCCCGGTGGTGCAGCGGCAGCGGGTCGCGTTCGCCCACGAGCTCATGATGGGCGGCCTGGTGGGCGACGTCGCGTCCGAACAGCTCCGAGAAGACGGCGTTGACGAAGCGGAGGATGCCCGGCACCGACCGGAAGTTGGTGACGAGCACGATCTCTTCGCCGATCTCGCGGCCCACCCGGGCGAAGACCTCGATGTCGGCTCGCCGGAACCGGTAGATCGACTGCTTGGGGTCGCCCACCACGAAGAGGCCGCCCCTCTCGGCATGGGCCAGGTCGGCCGAGCCGTTCACCGTCGCCGCGATGCGCGCCGCCAGCTCGATCTGGATGGGGTCGGTGTCCTGGAACTCGTCGATCAGCAGGCGCCGGTACCGGCGATGCAGGGCCTCGGCCGTGGCGGGGTCGGCGCGCAGCAGCCGTCGTGCGTGCACGAGCAGGTCGTGGAACCCGAGGCGCCCTTCGCGGCGCCGCTCGTCGGCCGCGGCCATGACGAACGAGGCCAGCCGGGCGCCGAGCTCGCCCAGCACGGCCTGGTAGCCGGCGCGCAGCAGATCGAGGCGGGCCTCCTCGGCCGCCGCGGTGGCCTGGCGCGCCTCGTCGAGGTGGTCTCCCCAGTTCGTCTGGGTTCCGTGCTTGTTGGCCAGCGTCTTGAGGCCTTCGAGGAATTGCAAGGTGGGCAGTCCGGGGGCACACGAGGCGAGCTCATGGCGCGTCGTCGCCAGGCGATCGAGGTGCTCTTGCAACTTGTCGTGGTCGTCACCGCACCACGGCGCCATGGCCAGCGCCCCGTCGATGGCGCCCAGCACGGGTCCGGCGTCGGCCCGGGGCCAGGGCCCGGGGGCCGGGCGCATGTGCTCGAGACGCTCGAGGCCGCCGTCGACGAGCCGGTCCCAGTGCCGGTTCAGGGCCCGGGCGATCTCGACCAGGTCGTCGGGGGTCAATCCCGTCGAGAATCCCTGGATCAGGGCGTCCTCGGCGCCGGGGTCGGCCAGCAAGGTGTCGGCGAACCGTTCGAAGCGCACGTCGAAGTCGGCGCGCTCGGTCGTCTCGTCCATGACGTCGAACCCCGGCGGGATGCCCGCCGCGACGCAGTGCTCGACCAGGATGCGCTGGGCGAAGGCGTGCAAGGTGCAGATGGCCGCCTCGTCGACCTCGGCCCGCGCCGCGGCGAGGGCTGTGTCGTCGGGGTGTTCGGCGGCGACCTCCTCGATCTTCTCCCGCACCCGCTGCCGCAACTCGGCCGCGGCCGCCTCGGTGAAGGTGATCGCCGCGATCTCGCGCAGCGAGGCACGCCCGCTGCGCACCAGCTCGACGATCCGCCCCACCAGCGCCGTGGTCTTGCCCGTGCCCGCCCCCGCCACCACCACCAAGGTGGTATCGAGCTCGGCCCGGATCCGGGTGCGGGCGTCGTCGTCTCCGACGGTCACCGCCGGGCCCCCTCGTCCTCGTCGAACCCTTCGCCGACCGCCCCCTCGAGCTCGGCGGGGGGCTCGCTGTCCATGAGGGCCCGCACCGGAGCGACCTCGGGGGCGTCGCGCTTGCGCTCCCACTGGCGGTCCCGGGCCACCGGGCACACGACGTCGAAGTCACAGACTCGGCAGGCCTCGAACTGACGGTCGCCCTGGCTCTCGGTGGGGGCCCCGGGGAAGGCGCCGGCGTCCACACCCCGGGCGATCAACCCCAGGACGTCGACGAAGCGGGCCTGGACCTCGGGGGTGATGGTGAGGCTGTAGCACGGCGCCACGCGCTTCTCCGAGAGCAGCCAGTACCGGGCCTGCACCGACGTCTCCCCGCCGAAGCGCGCCTGCGCCGCCATGGCGTAGATGGGGAGCTGGAGGAGCCGACCGCCGGCCACGGGGTCTTTCTTGAGGCCCTTGAGCGTCGTCTGTCGGCCCGTCTTGTAGTCCGACACCACGAGCTCGCCCGACCGGGCCCGGTCGACGCGGTCGGCCTTGCCTTTGAACCGCACCTCGAGGCCGTCCTCCAACGTCACGGTCACCGCCGGGTCCGCGCCCTCGGCCCCCGTGCCGAATTCGAGCTCGGCCGCCAACGGTTCGAGGTCACCTTCCTCGACGTCGAAGCGCTCCAGGTCGCGCACGAGGGCGGCCTTGTCCATGCGCCACAGCAGCGGCTTGCCCACCAGTCCCCTGGCTTCGGCCGCCGCGAACTGCGTCTGGGCGATGGCGAGTAGGCGGGCGAGCGAGCGCGGCGCGCCGGCGAGTCGCTCGAGGAGATACTCCTCGAGGATGGCGTGCATGAGGGTGCCGCGTTCGGTCGGCTCCATCTGCCAGATCTCTTCGGGAAGGGTGCGCGTGGAGAACTGCAGCACGCGGTCGTAGAGGAACCGGCGCGGGCACTTGGCGTAGACCTCGACGCGGGTGGCCGACATGGGGGCCTCGGCGCTGAAAGGGGACACGAGGCCCACCCCGACGTTCCCGTCGAAGCGCGTGAAGTCCGCCCCCATGCGGTCCTGGCATGCGCCGATCCCGACCCGCAGTCGCTCCCACGAGAGGGCCAATGGCGAGCGGGCCGGGTCCCTGCCCTCGGCGGCCCAGCGCGCCATGTCGTGGAGCTCGAGCTCGGCCACCGAAAGCGGGGGGCTGGCCGAGGAGATCCCGGCCGCGAACGAGTCGACCGATCGCCGCCTGGTGTCGATGTCGGTGAGGGCGGGCATCCACCGGGAGGGCACCTGGGCCCGTCCGGTGCGGGGGTCGACACGGGGGTAGGTGGCCACGCGCCGCGTGGTGCCGGCCGCGACGGCGGCGCGCACGTCGTCAGCGAGCTCGTCGAACCGGGCGCTGCGGGTGCGCAGGCCGCCCGACATGTCGAGTCGGCGAACGCTCTCGGGTAACAAGGCGTCGTCCCCGACGCCGCCGGGGACCACGGCGTCGGCCATGCCGACCAGCACCACGCACTCGAACCGAAGGCCTCGGGCGTGGCCGAACGGAGCCACGAACACCCCGTCGCCGAAGGCGCCGTCGGGGAGCTCGGTGGTGTCGAGGGCGGTCTCTTCGAGCACGGTGCGCACCGCCCGGCGGAACGCGCCGGGGTCGCTGCGGTCCGACACGGCGTCGAGCTCGCCCAGGGCGTGGACCGCACCCCGCACCTGCTCGGTGGCGCCCAGCTCGTCGAGGGGCCACGCCTCGGGGTCGTCGTCGAGGTAGAGGTCGAGGAGCTCGACCGCCCACGCGGCGTGGGCCGACCACGTTCCGGTCGGTGGCGGCGCGGCGGCGGCGATCAGGTGGGTGACGAAGGCGGCGAGCTCCCTGGTCTCGGGGCGCAGCTCCTCGTGTCGCACCGCCAGGTTCTCGAGTCGCTCGGTCCACTGCGCCGCGCCCCGCACCACGCCCGCCTCCGACGACAGCGCGTCCCACCGGCTGGTGGGCACCCGGCGCCGGTCGGTGCCCGACACGATGGGAGCGGTGCAGAGCCACGCCATGACCTCGTGGCGCGCCCAGTCCGATGCGGCCAGCTCGAGCAGGCCGAGCAACATGGCACCCGCCACCGACCGGTCCAGCCGGCGACGTTGCGGCCCGTTGGCGGCGACGCCGGCTGCCGCCAGCTCCTGGTGCAGGGCCCGGGCGTAGCCGGGGCCGGGGGGATGCAGGATCGCCTGGGCCCAGGCCGGGACACCGGCGTCGATGGAAGCGAGCACGGTGCGCACCGCGGCGCGGACCTCCTCGTCGGGATCCGCGCAGGCCCGCACCTCGGTGAGGGTGCGTTCGCCGACCTCGGGCACGAGGGGGCCGGTGGCGGTCCCGGCCATCACGGCGTCGAGGACCCGGCGCTGTGACGGCGCCATGGCGCCGGGGGAGAGCACGAGCACCGGGCCCAGGGCGTCGAGGGCCCCGCCCGCCCCGGCGGCGGCGTCGGCCGCGGCCTCGGCCATGTCGACGACGTCGGCGAACCCGCGTCCATGGAGATGGTCGCGCACCTCGGCCAGGAGACGGCAGAGGTCGCCGATGCGGCCGCTCCGGCGGGCCAGGGCACCGAGGGTGGCCGCGGGGCAGCGCCGGAGCTCGGACACCGCGTCGCGCAGCGCCACCAACCCGCGCGGGTGCCCGACGAGATCGGCCAGCCACCCCCCCGTGGCCAGGGCCCCGGTGCGGATGGCCTCGAGGTCGACGGGGCCCGGCGCCAGCCGCAGCGCCCGCCCCGCCAGCTCCGGGGCGCCGAGGTGGCGGGTCAGCTTGTCCACCGTGGTGCAGTTGACGTTGGCGACGCCGCGTCGAGGACCGGGCCCCGTGGCGGCCCCGAGCGCGCGGCGCGCCGCCAGGGCCGCGTAGGCGGACGGCGCCACCACCGTCACCGGCGCCAGGGGGTCGGGCCCCTTGGCGCGGACGACCGCGGCGTGGAGCACGGCCATGACCGGGTCGGTCCCCTCCGACACGCCCTGATCGTGGACCGGGGCGCGCGTCATCGCGGCATGCTACGACCCCGTTGTCTCACCGCCCCCGGTCGGGCCGGGCGCTGCCCCCGGGCCGGATCAGGCCGGGCGCTTGGCTCCGTAGGTGTCGCCCGAACGCAGGCGCCGCCAGATGGAGAAGGTGTCACCCAGCATGTCGAACACCACGCGGCGCGACACGGTGCTCGAGAAGCGGATGCCGATGCGAACCGGCGCCTCGACCAGGTCCCGGTAGCCCAGTCGCCGGGCGATCACGAGCATCTCGAGGTCGAAGGCGTACCCCTCCTCCACCATGAGGGGGAGGACCTCGGACAGGACCTCGCGGCGCACCAGCTTGATGCCCGCCTGGGTGTCGCGCACGTCCAGATGGAACAGCAGGCGCACCAGTTGCTGATATCCCCACGAGTACAGGCGACGGGCGAGGGGGTAGACGACCTGTGAGTCGGGGTGGCGCTTGCTGCCCAGCACCACGTCGGGGTGCTTCTGGCGGACGACCTCGACGAACTCGGCCAGCAGCTCGGGCGGGACGTCGCCGTCCCCGTCGATGAAGCCCAGGTACCGGCCCCGGCCCCGGGCCAGCCCGGCCCGGACCGCCCTGCCCTTGCCGGCGTGGGGGAGCACGACCTGGACCACCACGTCGGGGTCGATGTCGTCGAGCGAAGCGTCACTGCCGTCGGTGGAGCCGTCGGACACGGTCACGATCTCGAAGGAGATCCCCGTGGCGTGCAGGACCTCGACGGCGCGTTGCACCGTGGCCCGCAGCGCCGGACCGGGGTTGTAGTAGGGCACCACGACCGTGAGGTCGAGCACGGGCGGGGGAAGGGTCGTCGGTTCCACGACGCTCACCGGCGTGCGCGTCTCGCGGAGCCCGCCCCCGGGTTGCTGTCGCGCCACTGCCCCCCCTCCCGTGCCCGCACACCCCTGCTGACCTGCCAGGTGTCGGCACTGAGCATTTTATCGGGGGTGCCGGTGCAACTTTGGCGCGTCCCTCACCTCGAATCGGTCTTTCCGGCCGGGCCCGGGCTCACTTCACGGCGATGTAGATGGCCATGAAGGTCCCGAAAGCCAGGCAGTAGATCCCGAAGGGGGTCAGCGTCCTCGTCTTGAAGTACCGCATGAGGTAGCGCACCGAGATCAAAGCGGTGACGCCGGTGATGACCATGGCCACCAGGGCCTGGCCCCGGAGGCCGTTGCCCAGGGGGCCCGTCAGGTCCGAGAGCTTGAACAGCCCTGCCGCCAGGATGACCGGGGTGGCGAGGAGGAAGGCGAAGCGGGCCGAGTCCTCGTTGTCGAGGCCTCGGGCCAGGCCGGTGGAGATGCACACCCCCTCCCGGCTGATGCCGGCGATGAGGGCGGTGGACTGGGCCAGCCCGATGACGCCGGCCTCTTTGAGCTCCAGGGTGTCGAGCCGGCGACCGCCGTCCTCCTTGGCCCCCTGCCGGACCGCCAGCGCCCTGATCTCGGCCCGTTGGCGCAGGCGTTCGGCGCCCAGGAGGATGAATCCGTTCAGGATGAGGAACAGAGCGGCCGACTCGGGCTTGGCCAGCGCCACCCGCAGGGGATGCTCGAGCGCGATCCCGATGACCCCGGCCGGGATGGTCCCCACCACGATCAACCAGGCCAGGCGCTCGTAGGAGGTCTCGATCCGCCTGGTCACGAGGGTGTGGAGCCAGGCTTTCACGATGGCCACCCAGTCGCGCCAGAAGTAGACGAGCAGGCCGAGTGCGCTGCCCACGTGCAGCAAGACCACGAAGGCCAGCCACGAGGATTCGGGGTCGGACTGGACCGTCACCACCTGGTGCCACCCGAACAGGGAGGGCAGGAGCACGATGTGGCCCAGGCTGGAGACCGGGAAGAGCTCGCTCACACCCTGCACGACGCCCAGGACGACGGTCTGGAACCAGGTCAGGTGGAGGTGGACCGGGGGGGCGGCGGAGGCCAGGAGCACATGGGGGGTGCCAGGCACCCGACGATCGTAGGTCGCCCCGGCCTCTTTTCGGGGGAGCCGGCGTAGGGGGTAACGTCACGGCCGCTCGGCAGCTTCACAGAGATTTATCCAGGTCATCCCAGCCTCCTCCCAGGTTCATCGGAGATCCTTGGGGTGACTGTTACGTCTACGTAACGAAATGGGGGTGGGGGCGTGCGGAT
>Ga0187890_10000351_pt1 | contig 33077 bp, 23 predicted proteins | sample June2016WEW_21_1_FD_133005 | JGI IMG/M metagenome (GOLD analysis project Ga0187890, IMG submission 133005) | Peatland microbial communities from SPRUCE experiment site at the Marcell Experimental Forest, Minnesota, USA - June2016WEW_21_10 | ecosystem: Environmental > Terrestrial > Soil >... | reverse complement strand
GCCGCCGAACCGCAGGATTGGAGAATTGTCGCACGGCATGCGGCTGAAAATGGCGCTGGCTTGCGCGCTGCCGTTCCACCCGCAGTTGTTGGTCCTCGACGAACCGCTCAGCGGGCTTGACCCATTGGCCCGCGACGAAGTCATTGGTGGATTCATGCGCCAAGCGGGTGAGACGACCATACTGATCTCATCGCACGAACTCGATGAGGTTGCGCGCTTTGCAACACATGTCGGTCTGCTGCATGCGGGGGGATTGCTGTTTCAGGGCTCAGTGGGCGAGCTGGCGGAGCATGCGCGGCCTCTGTTCCGCAGTCGCGATCCCGCCGCCGAGCTCCCCTCATTACGCGACATCTTTGTCGCCATGGTCCGGGCCGCCAGACAGCCCAACATGAGCGTGCCGCAATTCAATTGATCGGGCATATTCTAAAGAAGGATTGGAAGCTGTTGTGGCCTATGGTCGCCCTGGTGGCGGCCATTCAGATCGGTTTCGAGTGGGTCGTATACAGGTCGGAGATTTTCGAAGACGATCCGGCTGCCAAAGTCCTGCTGCACCCCCTGAACCTGGCCTGGTTCATCAGCATTGCAGCCCTGGCAGCTGCCGTGGTTCACCAGGATCCGGTTCCCGGCGTGGACCAGGATTGGTTGATCCGACCTTTGACCAGAACGCAGTTGCTGCTGGCCAAGCTCACGTTTCTTGCGCTGACAGTTTGTGTGCCGATGTTCGGTCTGAATCTGGCGCACGCACTGCTGATGGAAATGCCGGTTGCCTCCTCGGTGCTGCCAGTTCTCTCCAAGGAACTGTTCGTGTTTGCGTGCTTTATCGTTCCCGTGGCCGCTCTCGCCTCGAGCACGCGCAACATGACGGAACTCATAGCCTTCGGGGCGGCGCTCCTCGTGATATTTGCCTCGAGCCTGAGCTTGACTGCGTTTTTCTTTGGGCCGAGCTGGTGTCCGACCTGCGGAACCGGCATGTCCTGGCTACAGCACGCCTTGCAGCACGCCGGTATCCTGTTGGGGGCAGGCGCTATCCTCGCGTTGCAGTACTACGGGCGGCGCACCGCAGAGGCGCGCGGATTAGCCGTCATCGGTGTAGTAGCCTTGGTATTTGTGCAGTTGTCGTGGCCCAGCGCTTTCGCTATTGAAGAGTGGTTAACTCGGCCTGGGGGTGCAGCGGCGGCGGTTACGCTCGAGCTCGGGCGGGACCCGTCGAGTCAGGACTGGGAGAGCACCGGCGGCCGCGCCCCATCGAGGCAATTGCTCCTTCGCGGTCAAGTCGATCAGACGCTTGAGTATTTGCGCCGCCGCGCGCATTTGGGAGAGGCGCCGGTGACGCTCGATCTTCCCGTGCGCACCGACGGGGTTTCGCCGGACGAGTTGATCTTGGTGGATCGATCGCAAGTCTACGTCTTTGGCGCGGACCGTCGCTTGAGCTACCGGGGCGCGAATGCCGGCGTTTCGCCGGGACTGCTCACCTCTTCTCCCGGGGATGCAACTGCCTCAGCGGGGCTGATCTCACAGCCCATCGATATTCCGGCCAAGGTCTATCGACAGGCCGCGGCCACGGCGATGCGATTACAGATAGATTATTGGTTGACGCTCGTGAAGGTGCGTGCGGAACATAAGATTGCAGCGCTCGACGGTGAGCTACGCTCCTCCGACATGGGTCTTTGCGCTACGACGCACGATCGCAATGTGGTCAGCGTGCGCTGCACGACGATAGCGCAGACGCCATTCTGCTATAGCGCAACGTTGTATGGTTCGGATGGGCGTCATAACCCCGAAATAATCAAATGCAACCCGGACTACCGACGCCACTGGCCGACGCTGTCCAACGCGCTGAACGTGTATGCCGTCGATTTGCCGTTGCACGATCGCTATGGCGATACTCATTACGCCATCGACGCATCCGAGCTCGGGAGCGCGTACGTGCTCTTGAAGCTTTACGGGGAGCGCGATCACTTTAAGCGCACACTGACCGTTCCCGTGTTCCATCCTGAGCTCACAGAATAATTTCATGGTGGGCAGTGGCAAATCCGCCAGTTGAGCGCAGCCCGACGGGGAAGGAGACACTATTTTGGTGTTGTCTCGCGCTCATGGTTGCCGCCATCCTATCCGGATTAGCCGAGCCCCTACTGATGCTGCGGCGTTGGATACCCCTCGATCCGAATGAAGGCTGGAACGCATTCTTCAGTAAGATCGCCATGGCGGGGGGTGATCTGTACCCCGCGGGCGCAAGCCTGATCACCAACAACTATCCGCCGTTATCGTTTTACGTGGTCGGGCTCGGCGGCCTCGTGACCGGCGATAACATCTTCGCCGGTCGCATCGTCGCGCTGATCAGCATGCTGGTGGTTGCGGGAAATCTCTACTGCTGGCTGCGCGCGGCCGGCGCAGCGGTTCGAATCGCGCTGCTGGGCGCAGCGACTTTTTTGGCGTTCGCGGTCACCTACGGTCAGGCCTACGTCGCAATGGATGATCCGCAGTGGCTGGCGCACGCCCTTATGACGACGGGACTCGTCGTGCTCTGGCGCGGTCGGGCGAGCACGCGCGCCATCGTCGTCGCCTGCGCTTTAATGGTCGCGGCAGGCTTGACGAAGCACATCCTCATCCCAATACCGATCGCGGTGACGTTCTACCTCATGCGGCGTTCGCGGCGTGACTTCATCACTTGGATGGTATCTTCCGGCATCCTGTTGACCATGGCGTGTCTCCTGCTGTGGTCGGCTTACGGAGCAGCATTTTTCGACAGCCTGCGAACGGCCAGAGTGTATTCGCTGCATCACTCATGGGTCGCAACCGCCACGGCCTTGAAATGTCTAGCGCCCATCGTGGGACTGTCGCTGCTGCTGTGCGCGGCCGAGCGAAGCGAGCGTGCGGCGTTCATCGCGGCGTACTTGGTCGCCGCCGCCGCGATCGGCGCCCTCGCCTCCGGCGGTGCAGGGGTCGACGTCAATGCGTTTTTCGACCTGATTATCGCCGCCAGCCTGGGCGCGGCGCTCGCCATCGAAATGCTGTGGTCGGGAAGGCTGCCGGAGAGAATCGTTGCTGGCGATTCGAAGTTGGGGCTTGGATTGGGCCCGATAGCTCTTGTGCTGCTGGCCACCTGCTCTGCGGCGTACGCCGCCACGAAGCTTCCCGGCGAAGTCGCCTCCGTCAGAAACCTGGACTCGCTTGAAAAGACCTCGCTGAGCTACATCAGCCAGATCCGCAGCCGGGGCCAAGGACACGCCGTGTGCGAGATGGTAGGCCTCTGCTATTGGGCGAACAATTCGTTCACGGTGGATCTATATATCTATGGCCAGAAGCTCGAGACCGGCGTGCTTGCACCCGCCTCGTGCCAATCCGTGTTCCGCAATCCGGGCGCTCCTCTGATACAGCTGCAATCCGTCGATCGCCGCGGCATTGAGCTGTTGCCGGAGGCCTGCGGCCGGGTGATCAGCGAAAACTACCGGCCGATCGCCGCGTCCGAATTGGGCGTTCTGCTCGTGCCGCGCGCGCGCTGAAGCGCCGCGGCAGCTGCGGGCTGCATGCTCGGCCCCGGCCGCATCAGGACAGCCACGCGACTGCTTCGCCTCCCTGCGCACCTTCCCGCCAGAGCATTCTGTAGAGGCCGATATGCCGCAATCCGAGCAGCGGCAGCTGGGTCCGGTAGCATCGCACGGCTTTCAACTTGGCTTGGCGGTGTGCACGCTCGGTTCGCACTCGCGTCCATGAGAGGTCAGCGCCAATGAGCGGTTTGAGAGCCGCTGCGACCGACGCACCGGATGGCGCCATGCGGTGCGTGAACACATAGGGCTGCTCGGCGTAAAGCACCGTGCATCGGCCGCTGAGGCCCCGCCGCAGCAAGAGCTCGCTCAGATAGGCATGGTCAGGATGCAGCAGCGGGAAGCCTGGAATGAGCACCAGATCCGCGCCCTGGGTCGCCGCCTGCACGGCGCCCCAGATGTCATCGTCGGAGCCGCGCCGCTCGTACGGTTCAGCGCCGAAGTCGAGCCACCGCGGATTCGCGCCAAGCACCGCGCAGGCTCGACGATCCTCCTCGCGCCGCGCGGTGGCCGCTTGCCCCTCGGTGACGAAGCCGCTTTTGGCGTCCCAAGGACCCGTGGGGGCGACTGAAGAGGGTATCAGGGCGAATACCGTCAGCACATCGATCGTTGCGCCGGCCTGCGCCGCCCACGCGATGGTGGCGCCCAAGGAGATGATTGCATCGTCCGAGTGAGGAGATACCACCACCACGCGCCCGCGCAGGCGCTCACGCCACGCCTCAGGTGAGCCGCGGAGCAAGCTTGAATTCACGGCAGCTTGCGTCTCGCGGCGATCAGGCCGCGCACTCTCCTCGCCATGCATTTGGGGTGCAGGCGGAATCGAAAGAAGCCGAATGCGGCGAAATGCAGTATCCATGCCCTGCGATAGTCGTCGGACTGATTGGGTCCCGTGTAATGCAGCGTCAGCGGATGGTGTATGGTCGCGCCGCCCACTTCAAGCGGACAGGCTACCGCCCGCGAGGCATCTACGCTACTGGTGGCGATGGTGGCCCCCACGCTGTCGGCCGTCGCTCCCCCGGGTCGTACGTGCACCACGTGATGCGGCAGCAAACCGATATGGTTCGAGCCGGGCACGAACCACATACATCCGTTTTCAACGGTCGCCGGCTGCAGCGGAATCCAGAAATGCAGCGCCCACAGGGGTATCGGCTGAGTGTTGTACGCCTCATCCTGATGCCACGCCGTGGCCCTATCGTTGTGGGGCGCCTTGTAGATCGCATGATCGAAAACATAGCCCACCGGCACGCCGAGGATACGCCGCGCCAACTCCCGGCAGCGCAGGAAGACCTGCGTCCTGCGCAGCGCGGGCGCAAAGTGAATCGCCTCGTTGATCTCCGGAGATCGCGGAGGCGTACCGTGCTCTCGCGGCCCGGCAACGTCCAAAGCGTTAGGCCCAAGCGACTCGAACCTGTCGAACAGTGGGTCGAGCAGAGATCTGACTTGTGCGATGTCGTCGGTGCTGGCCAGGGATTCGATCCGCGCAAATCCGTCCCGCTTGAACGTGACGGCCAGGGATTCGGCGGGGGCTTCGCGCACACGGCTCCTTGCGGTGTTGCGATCGACAGGGATCGAGGATCCGACGCTCTCCGTGCTATTGATCACCGCGTAGCGGCTCCCCATTCTCTTCGTTCTTGGAATTTATACCTTAGCTGTTCGCAGGTGAGGAACGGCGTCGAATTGACAATATACACTCGATTTTTGCACACGCCAAACGCTGCCGCGGCCGAGCGAAGACGCGCGAGGACTTTGTGCGTTGCGCGGGATGGCTTGGTAGTATGCCTCGAACATTGCGTTCAGATTTCCGTTACGCCGCGCGGAGAGCCGAAATTACCTCCGGACCCGAACTCTCGGTCATAGTCCCGACTTACAATGAACGCGACAACGTTCCCGAATTGGTGCGCCGTCTCGCCCTCGCACTCGACGGGCTGTCATGGGAAGTGATCTTCGTCGACGATGATTCCAAAGACGGCACGGCGAACGTCGTCCGGGAATTGGCGTCTTCCGATATTCGTGTGCGCTGCTTGCAGCGCATCGGCCGCCGCGGACTCTCCTCCGCGTGCGTCGAAGGCATGCTGGCGAGCGCGGCTCCGGTTCTCGCGGTGATGGACGCGGACCTGCAGCACGATGAGAAGCTGCTGGCGCCCATGTTCGCGGTGCTGAATCGCGACTCCAATGTCGACATCGTCGTCGGCAGCCGCTATGTCGAGGGCGGCAGCGTCGGCGATTGGGATCGCTCTCGCGCAGGTATCAGCCGGTTTGCAACGCGATTGAGTCATCTGGTCGTCCCCGCCGAGCTGACCGATCCGATGAGCGGCTTCTTCATGCTGCGCAGATCCACCCTCGCGATCAGCGTGCACCGTCTGTCGGCGATCGGCTTCAAGATCCTCACCGATCTGTTCGCTTCATCGCCGCGGCCGCTCGTGTTCAAAGAGCTGCCGTACCGGTTCTCGCAGCGCCTGCATGGGGAAAGCAAGCTCGACTCGGTCGTCGCCTGGGACTACGGCATGTTGTTGCTCGACAAGCTCGTCGGACACATCGTGCCGGCGCGATTCATCGGCTTTGCCGCCGTCGGCGGCCTCGGGGTGATCGTGCATTTTCTCGTGCTCGGAGTCGCATTCAAATCGTTGCACGCGGCCTTCACGCCGAGTCAGGCCCTCGCCACATTGACGGCGATGACGTTCAATTTCGCCGTGAACAATGTATTGACTTATCGCGACGTGCGCTTGCGCGGCTGGCGGTGGCTCACCGGCTGGCTGTCGTTCGTGGCGGTGTGCAGCGTCGGCGCGTTCGCCAACGTCGGCGTTGCCTCGTATCTGTATAAGGCCAACAATGGATGGATCCCCGCGGCGATCGCCGGCATCCTGATCGGTGTCGTCTGGAACTACGTCGCGACGACTACCTTGACCTGGGGAAAGAGAACCAAGGGTTAGGGCGCATCCAGACTCGGCGCCGCGCGCGGTCTCGGCGCGAGTATCGGAAAGAACGTGCCCAGGCATTCGCGAATACCGATTTTGAGCGCATTGTCCGACAACCACGCGCTGCTCAGAAACAAGGCGCCCCCCACCACAGCGCCGCAAACGACGCCGGTTGCGCCCGGAATCAGCTGCGCGCCGTAGCCGGCCGCAGCCCCCGCGAGTGCGGCGAGCGCCCCGAGGATGAGTCCAGAGCGAATCAACTGCGGCGCAATCGGCGCAAAGATCGGCGGGGCGACCGCGACGCCGGCCGCGACCACGACCAGACTCGCGAGAATGCGCGCGATACCGGCAGCCACCAATCCGAACGGTCCGGCGAACAACGCCATGCTGCCGATCAGCACGATATATTGCAGCAAGTCGACCAGGAACAGGCGCGACACCGCGCCCTGCGCGGTCAGCAGCGGCACGATTGCTTGAAACAGCAGCTCGAATAGATAACCGACCGCCAGCAAAATGACCATGGGCGAGGTCCCCGCCCATGCCGGGCCCAGCACCCGCTGCTCGAGCGGTCCAGCCAGCGCCACGAGCAGGGCGGTCGCCGGCAGCAGAAGACACATCAGCGCGGTGATGTGGGAACGCAGGGCTGCCGTCAACCGGCCCTGATCCGTCCGCAGCTGAGTGTACAGAGGCATCGCCACCGAACCTATGGCCTCGTTGGCAAGTTGATTGGGCGTCTCCGCGAGCTTGTCCGCCAGTGAGAACAGCCCCAGGGGAGCCACCCCCAGCCGCGTTGAAATCAGCACTTTGAGAATCAAATCCGATGTGACGGCCAGGAGGGCGATCGCAAACATCCAACGGCCGAAGGCGATGAGGTGCTGCCCGGCTGAATGGCGCAGGCGCAGTCGGGGTCGGTGCGGAGCGACCACGTAGCTCGCGCCGCTGAGCATGACAGCGCCGCTGATCTTGCCCAGAATGATGGCGATTCCGCCGAACGTCGCCGCCAGCGATATGGAGACGCCGAGCTCGACGATGACGGTGCCGATGCCGATCACGGCGAGACGCGAGAAATTCAGCTCGCGGATGAGATCCGCCAAGCGCGGGCTCGCTATGGAGGCGATGAAAGGCACGAGCGCAAGCAGGCGAATCGCCGGCACGGCGTGCGGATCGTCGAACAGGCGGGCAATGAGCGGCGCGGCCAGCATCAGCGTCACGCACACGAGCACTCCGCGCAGCGCATTGATGGTCCAGGCCAGGTCGTAATGCGCATCGTCGCGGACCGAGGACTGAACGATCGCCTGGGTCATGCCCGTCTCGGTGGCGCCCATCGCGGTCGTGACCGCGACGGCGGCGATGGCGACCAGGCCGAAATCCTGGGGAGTCAGCAAGCGCCCGAGCACCAGCGTTCCCAAAAGGTAGAGCCCCTTCGAGAGCACTTTCTGAACGCCGTTCCAAATGACTGCGCGCCCCGCGCGGCGTTCTTCGCTAGCTGGCACGCCGCCCTCCCATCCCGTTGTGTCGGAATTTTCCGACAGGGGAGCGAGCATTGTTCCTCGGGGAGATGGCGATTGTGCCGGATGCCACGACGGCGCGGAAATCACGCAAGGTGCGGACCTTGGCCCGTATTTGCACGTACTCTCTTCTTACTTGGGGGTTTTTTTGATCCATTCCGCGGATGACACTCACTCATCATACGGTGAATCATACGGCGAACTCGCGCGTGGCGGCCACGCCCGCGCGCCGCAGCCTCGCCTCCCGGGCGATGACCCCGCCGCCACCAACCCCTCGCTTACCACGGGCCGAATCGTGATTGTCTCGCCTCACCTGGACGATGCCGTCATGTCGTTGGGGGCGACGATCGCGCGCGCGGTTCGCTCCGGCGCCCAAGTCGAGATACTCACGGTCTTCGGTTGCGGCCCGCGCTCCACGAGCGCAGCCGGTACGTGGGACTCTAAGTCCGGCTTCCGTACCGAGGGCGAGGCCTCGCGGGCACGCCGCCGCGAAGACTGGGAAGCGTGCAGAATATTGGGCGCCACCCCCCGCTGGCTCGACTTCGGTGGCGAGCCCTATGAGCGCGGCGCCAGCCCGCGGGAGATTCTGTCGGCGGTCATCGGCGCCATCGCCGGAGCCGACTGCGCACTGATCCCGGGTTTTCCGTTGGTTCATCGCGATCACGCCGATCTCAGTCGATTGTTGCTGAGCGCTCATCTGCCCTGCCGTGTCGCGCTGTATGCGGAACAGCCTTACGTGTTTTATGCACGCAAGGCATGGCAGCCGGCGATGCGTGCCGAGGCGATCGAGCAGCAACTGCTGGGCACCCTCCACTGGACACACCGGCGCGCGGACCGCTGGGAACGGCGCATGAAAAGGCGAGCGGTTCGCTGCTACCGATCGCAAATGTGGCAGCTCGGACTGTCGCATGTCGGTCTCTACCGCATGCTGTGGCACGAGAGCTCGCGGGGCGGCGAAGCCATCGCCTGGCTACCGCCAAGCTACGGTGATGCCCCGATCATTAAATCCGTCCGCAACAAATGGAAGGCGTCGAGGCCGCTGCCCGGCGGCGGGAAGAGCGCGTCGGCGGGTGCCTTGCCGCTCGATGAGTAGGTCATCCACATCGTTTGACCGTCCCTGCTGGTCCACGCATTGACGGGATGGACCCCCAAGGATTCACCCGCGGCGACACCGAGATTCCCCCAGCCTCCGCCGCCAGTGGCCGGATCGATATTGTTGTAGGAGATCGTGGTCCAAGGGCCCCAGGGGTGGGGAGCTTCGTAGAACGAGGTCTGCGCCAATAGACCGCCTTGCGCAACGCCGATGTAGCGTTTGAGCCCGGCGTCAAAGACCGCGTCCTCGAGGTCGCCTGACATGTCGCAGCGGTTACCGCATCCGGGTTGTGGGGCGTTGCGATCCGTGAAGATCGGCTGCATCCGCTCGACATCGGCGCTCCAAGTCGGCCTTGACCGTGAATCGAGCCCGGCAAAGTACTGATACGCGGATTGCCTCAGAATTCGGCGCCGCTCGACTCTCGCGAGGTACGTGCGAGCGGCGGGCGCGGATTCCTGCATGCGATGATCGGCAGCCGGCGAGCTCCCGAACAGGTAGACATAGCGGTCCGGTGCACCCGAATTGCCGCGGCCAAAATTGACGAATCCCGAGGGACAGAACGCCCCGTCGGTGCCGGAATCGCAGAATGTCCAGTCGCCGTCCCGCCACGAATATGCGTTGCGCAACGAGTATGCCAACTCCACGTGCTCGGGACTGCCCGAAATCGGCTGCGGCCGGCGAAACTTCGGGTCGGTGCTTCGGTAGATGCTCGCAATGGCATAAAAATCCGAGCCGATCGCGATGATCGAACGCGCCTTGCCGCTCAAGCGAGCGGGGTAGCGCGCTTGAAATCCCCCGTACAGGTTGGTTTCAGCGGCGGCGTCGAGCGGTGGGCGGCCGGAAATCATGGCAATTCCGAAACTCGTGCGGCCGCGCAAATCATCGCCGCCGAATCCGCCGCCGTCGCCGAAGAAGGCGTACACATTGCCATCCTGTCCCCAGGTCACGGGCCACAGATCGCTGCCCTCCGCTGCTCGATAGCCCTCAGACCAATCCCACGCCATCGAGCGGATTAACGGGCTCGGACAATAGGGCGCATCACCGTTTGGGACAGCGCGCGCCGTGGTCACGCTGAGCGGCGCGGATGCCGCGATGTGGCCGAACGCATCGAACGCATGGATCACGTACGTGTAGGTCATCGACGCGCTCACCGTCGTATCGGCGAAACTCAACTCCGCCGTCGCGCCGATGGGCTCGCCGTTGCGCAAGATTCGGTATCCCGCAGCCCGCGCCCCGTCCAGAGCGGGACTCCAGTGTAGACCGACTACGGCCGCCGTCGCGCAATCGGTGCGCACCTCACTCGGCGCGCGGACCTGAAACAGCGCGCACCCCGCCACGGCAGACAACCCAAGGACGAGCACCACCGCGCGACTGCGCATGCGCTGGGCGCACGAGTTTTTCGCGGCTCTCATGAGTGAGCGATGGGGCGTGCGCATAGCGCGCTATATCGATCGGCAATCGCCTGCAAGTCAAACGGCGCCGCCGAATCGCGCGCGGCAGCGCCGATTTGCGCCCAATCCTGTCGCCGCTCGAGCGCCGCACGCAACGCCGCGAGCATCGCCCCGGGATCTTTGGGCGGGAACAAGAAGCCGTTCCGCCCGTGCTGGATGAGGTCGGGGGCCGCACCCACGGCAGTCACCACCACCGGCAGCGCGCAAGCGAGCGCCTCGACCAACGCCAGGCTGAATCCCTCGTATTCGGTCGGAAAGATGAACAAATCCGCCGCTTGCAGGTATTCATACACCCGATCGCTCTCCCCGGCAAACTTGATCGAGCTTTGCAACTGCATGACACGCACGGACTCGCGGATGGAGTCCTCGCAGTCATCGAATGACAATTTCCCGGAGCCCACGATGACCAGGTACGCGTCCGGATAGCTATGCAGCAGCTCGGGCCACGCCTCGATGAGCATCGGCAAGCCTTTGGCCCGCGACAATCGGCCTGAGAAGATGAACACCGTCCTAGCGAGCGGCAAACCGAGCTTTTCGCGCAGCTGCTGCTTCTCCTCGAGGGTCACCGGATGGAATTTCTCGGTATCGACCGCATTCGGTATCTGTTGAATACGCGCTTCCGCGACTCCCCGCTCGAGCAATTGCGCGCGAATTTCCGCCGAGATCGCGATGACGTAATCGGCCCGGCGAATCGCGAGCCGGCGCATCTCGCCGGCGATGGCCGCGATGCCACGACCCGCGACCCGATGCATCGAGCGCAGGCTTTCAGCCGAGACGGCTTCGTGCAGCTCGAAAAACGACTCCACCCGCACGATGCACCGCTTCCCCATGACCCTACAGAGCGGCACCACGATCAAAGGCATGATCTTCGCCCCCGACACGATGATCACGTCGAAGCGGTGCGCCTCCCTGACCAGAATACCCAACAAACGCAGCAGGTACGTCACGATCGGCACGACCGCGCGCCATCCCTTGCCCTTGAAAATGCCCGCCGGACGAATTCGCCGCACGTGCACCGCTCCGATCCATTCGGCGACCGCAGCCGGCGGCTCGGTTTGTCGGGTAATCACGCTCACTTCGTGCCCTCGCGCGGCCAGCGAACGCACCAGGTGCGCGGCAAAAAGCTCCTGGCCGCCGACGATCGGCGGGTAGAAGGCCTCGGTCAGCCAATAAACACGCCGTGACGTGCTCATTTCAGGTAATGCCTCAGAGCCCGAAAGAATTCAGCGGCAACGAATACCGAGCGCTTGCCGTCGATGAGAGTTCGCTCGCCTAATCTCGACACGGTATGCAGACCGCCCGGGTAGCGCCCTCGAGGATCGGGTTCGACGCACGCAACCACCTCCTCGCGAAACTCCGCCGGGGTCAATGCCAGGATGCGGTTGATCGTCACGCGCGCTCCATAGGTACTCGAGCAATCTTGTGCGGGTCGATACAGCGCGCCGCCCACCCAAAAGGGAGTCCCGGCCGGCCGCGACGAGCGCACATCGATCTTGACCGGATTGCCCGGATGCGCCGTCCACGACCCGCGGAGAGTCTCGGCGAACCACAGATGCAGTTCGCTGTTGGCGCCTTTTTCGGCCGTCTCGCCGGCCGCCAACCACCACCTGCCTTGGTACTGAAAGAGCGTCGCGTCGACCAAGCCGCGCGCACCGACCAGAGTCGCCGCTTTCCTCCATCGATCCGGAAATCGCTCGACCTCGTAAAGGGCGATCTCCCGCGCGGCGCTGCTTTCGGGCACGCACAGCAGCCGCCCTTCGGCTTCGAGCAGGAATGGATAGGACAAGTGAACCGGCGGCTCTGGACCGATTTGCACTCGCGTGCCGGGCACTCCACGCTCGACGTCGATCGCCACGATGAAGCCAAGATTGTCCCGATAGCTGAAGTGTTCGCACAGGATGGTCGGTCGCCCCTGGTACACGACGCCGATCGGATCCGCACGATATTCACGGCGTCGGGTCGCCGGCAGCCAGCGCACGCACGGCGGCGCGCGCAGGCTCAAACACTGCTCTATCGGCTCATCGATGATTCCGATATTCCATTGATCATGGCGAAACAGCGAGCGAAATCCGATCACGGCCGTGCGCACGGCGATGCGCAAGCCGAACACGCCCCATTGCCACGCCGTGGGAGGCCGGCGCACGAGGGCGTGGGTGCGCAGCAGCGGCCCCGCGCAGGGATCCTGGGTTCGATTGCCGCGCAGATCGCGACACACCTGCGCCGGCCAATGGCTGAAGCGGGCACGCATTTGCTCCCGGTTCTTGGCGAAGGATAAGAGCCGCGTGCGCAAAAATCCTTCGCGCAACACGACGACGGCATCCGGATCCGACTGCACGCGCACCAGCAGCGCGGCCGATACGGGATGATGGTCGTACACCTCCCAGAAGCCGCCCGGAGCGCCCCGGTAGTTGACCCAATCGCCCCAGTGATAGCGCCAGATTCCGTGGCGCGGCACGCCAAGAAGATCCGCGGGGAGCGCACCATCGATGAAGCACAGGATGAAATCAAGATCGAATTGCCGCAATCGGGCGAGCTCCGCGGAAGCAATGCGGCACTCCGCTCTCGATCCCTCGGACCCAGTCAAGGGCATATGCGGCACATCGGCCCAGCCGTGACCGAGCGCACCTCGAGGATGATCGGGGGCGATGCTGATCTCGGCATGCACGCCGGGCAGCGCCTGTAATTGCTCCAGGCAACGGATCTGCCAATGCTCCCACGCGGCGCCGCCATGGAGTATCCCGAACCGAATCGCGCCGAATTGGGCGTCAGCGTCGGTCAAGGCAATCGAAAAGCGCGAGAACTTGAGCCGCGCACTTCTCCCAGCCGAAGTCGGCAGCTCTCTGCAATCCCCGAGCGATCAACGTGGATCGCAAACCGGCATCGAATATCACCTTGCGCATCCCCTCCGCAATCGCATCGACGCTCAAAGGATTCACCAGCACGGCGGCACCGTCCGTAACCTCCGGAGGAGCACACGTATCGGCCGTCACGATGGGGCAACCGCACGCCATGGCTTCGATCAGGGGGATGCCGAATCCCTCGTAGAGCGAGGGAAACGAGAACAGCTCGGCAAGCGTATATACGCCCGGCAGGTCCGTATGCTCTATCCACCCGGGAAACAACACGCGATCCGCGATACCGAGCTCGGCGATCACCTCGAGTTCTGTGCGAGTGCTCCAGCGCTGCGCACCCGCGATCACCAAGGCGTGCGGAATTTCATTCTTGATCTGCGCGAACGCCTGCAGCAAGCGCGCAACGTTCTTGCGAGATTCGATCTGGCCGACCCATAGAATGAACTTTTGCGGCAGCCGGTACTTATCTCTCAGCTGCTGCAGCCGCTCTGCATCGCGGACCGGCTGAAACACGGTCGGATCGAAGCCATTGTGAATCGGCACGACCTTGTCGGCGGCAATGCCCGTGTGCTCGACCACGTCTTTTTTCACCGCATGCGACACGGCGATGAAGGCATCCGCTCGCCGGCAATACAGGGGCACGAATCTCTTGAAGTACCATTGGTCGTACAACTTGAAATGCTCGGGGATTACGAACCACTCGGACCCATGCAGCACGAATACCTTCTTCGCCTTCCCCAAAAACGGCACGGTGAACTTAGGGTTGAAAATGAGATCGATCTTTCTGCGGTACGCAATCCAGGGCACGGCAATTTGGTCCCATGGCACGGTACCCGGCACACGCACCGCGACCTCCTCGACATTGGCGTATTCGGCATACGTGCCCAATAGTTTGGGATTCTGATAAATGAGCACGTAGCGGTGGCGCGAGCCCATCGAGAACAGCAACGGCAGCAATCTCTTGGTGTAGACCTTGACGCCCCCCTCCTGCTGCTCGTAGTGCCGCAGCATAATTCCGATCTTCATCCAGGTCTCCCTCGTCCCGCCCGCGCGCTCCTCATGCGGCTGCGCGTTGCGCCTCGCCCAGTATCGTCATGCGATACCACATTTCGGTATTGATCAGCAGCCACAGCCGGTTGCCATGATCCTCGCGTCCGGCCAGATGCGCAGCGAGCAGCATATCGAGCGGTTTGCGCTCGAAGATGCCGGCGCGCACCAGCTCCGAATCGCGCAGATAGCGCTCGTAGAGAGCTCGATATTCGTCCCGCAGGATGTAGGGCAACGCCGAGGAAAACCCTTGCTTGGGCCGCGACAGGATGGCCGGCGGCAAATATCGCGCCGCCAGCTTGCGCTGGATGTACCGCAGGCTTCGCCCCCGAACCTTGAGCGAGGACGACAGCCGCGCGGCAAACTCCGCCAGCCGATGATCCATGAACGGGCTGCGCGTCTCGAGCCCGTGCGCCATGCTCATGCGATCGGAGATCATCACCGGGTGATCCGGCAGCCGAACCTTGCTGTCGGCGTACAGCATTCGATCGATGTGAGAGCCGCCGAGGGCATCGAACGGCGCCTTCAACACGAGTTCGGGATCGAAACCGGCAAGCTGTGCTCGTACCGCGGGGGACAGCAATTGATCGCGCAGCTCGCGGTCGAAGTAAAAATACGACAGGCTCGCCGCATAGCGCTCGCCGCCCGAAAGAAATGACAATCGATGCAGCCATCGCAGTTGATGGCCCGTGCTCTTGTACCAGCCCGAGGACGGCACCAGAGACAGAGCCGGCCCGAGCACATGGCGCCGCACGCTCGCGGGTATCCGGGCGTAGTGTCCTGCGTACACATTGCCGTAGTAGCGGTCATAGCCGCCGAACAGCTCATCGCCGCCGTCTCCGCCGATCACCACCTTCACGGTGTCGCGGGCAAAACGCGCCACCTGGTATGCGCACAGGGACAGCGGATCCGAGGGCTCATCGAGATGCCAGATGAGATCCGGGAGCTGCGCAGTGAGGCTCGGCGTAATAGTCTGTTCGTGATGCTCCGTGCCGTACATCTGCGCCACCGCGCGCGCATACGGTGCCTCATCGAAGCGCTGGTACGGCAAGCCGATGGTAAAAGTCGGAAGCTCCTTCACGCCCACCCGCTTGGCGAGCATCGCCACCAGCAGACTGGAGTCGAGTCCTCCGCTCAAAAACGCGCCTACCCGCACATCGCTCACCATGTGCAGTCGCAGACTCTCACAGATCCGCTCGTCGAGCTCATCGATCAAGCCGGCCTCGGTGCCTTGAATCTTTGGTTCGAATCGCAAATCCCAGTATGGCCGGATCTGCGGCCGCGCTCCTCTCTGCAGCGTCAACAGATGTCCCGGCGGGAGCTTGCGCACATCTTTGAACATCGTCAGCGGAGGACCGATGAGCCTCAAGGCCAGGTATTGCTCCAGCGCCTCGAGGTTCAAGACGCGCAGGCTCGGATCCAGGGCGAGCAAGGACTTTATCTCGGAGCCGAAGGCGAAGCGATCCGGCTGGTCGATATAGAAAAGCGGCTTTTGGCCCAGATGATCGCGCGCTGCCAGCAAGCGCTGCTTGCGTGAATCCCACAACGCAAATGCGAACATGCCGCGCAAATGATCGAGCAGTCGATCTCCATGACGCTCGTACAAACCGATGATGACTTCGCAATCGCTGTGAGTGACGAACCGATGGCCGTCGGCCTCGAGCTCGGCGCGCAGCTCACGATAGTTATAGATCTCGCCGTTGCAGACCAGCCAAATCGTCTTCTCGAGGTTGTGCAGCGGTTGCTGGCCTCCCGCGAGATCGATGATGGCCAGCCGCCGATGACCCAAGGTCGCATGGCCGTCGTTGTAAATTCCCTCGCCGTCGGGGCCCCGATGCACCAACGACCTCAGCATGGCGCGAACATCCCTTCCCGCAGGATCAAGTGCACCGACAACGCCGGCAATACCGCACATCAGTTGCCTCCGACTCGTTCGAGCGTCTCGCGGAACAGCGCCTCATAGCGCTCGCCGCAGCGTTCGATGAAGAATTCCTCCACCGCCGCTCGATTGTAGCGGCCCATGTTCAAGCGTCGCTGAGAATTGTGATACATGTCGACGATCGCTTGGGTAAATGCGTCGAAATCGTTGAGGCGCAGCACGTGGCCGGTTTTGCCGGTGACGAGGAAGTCCGTTTGACCGCCATGGTCGTAGCACAATACCGGTAATCCGTAGGCCATGGCCTCCAGGAATACGAGTCCGAAGCCCTCGTGCTGGCTGGTGGATGCAAACACATCGGCGGTTGCCAAAGCACGATACTTGCGCTCATCGCTCACCTGACCGAGCAAGTGCACCCGCTCGCCGACGCCGAGGTCAGTCGCCGCGCGGCGGATTTCGGGCGCATCGGGACCGTCGCCGACGATCAGCAGGTGCGCCGCGGCGCAGTTCGATGCGGCGAGGGCCCTCACCAACTGCACCATGTTCTTGCGCGCCACCAACCGACCCACAGTGACCAACACGAACGCATCGCGGGGCAAGCCGAACTCCTCGCGCGTCACCGCAGTGACCGGCGGCAGCCTATCGATCCCCAACGGAATCAGATGAACCGGGCGAGCCACCCCGTAGATCTCCTCCACATGCCCCACGGTGTTGCGTGACTGCCCGACCACCGCGTCGGCCATGAGCAGCAGTTTACGCACGGCAAAGCGCAACCCCGCATGGCGGTGAGGCGAGAGCTTCTTGCTCGGATCGTACAGATCCCCGCCATGGATGGACAGCACGTTGGGTACCCGATAAAACCCCGCCAATGCTTGACCGACCGGACCCGTCGGCACGGCAAAATGCGTATTGATGATGTCGAACGGACGCCGCCGCCCGAACCGCAGGCCGCGCACGGTCGCCATCGGCAGGTAGGCCAACATGGACGGGAGGTTGGCGACCGCCAGCTGACTGCGGAAGAACACGGGCACGCGAATCACCCGTACGCCGTGATCCGATTCGAGCCCGGCCAGGTCTCGAGCGCGTGAGGTCAGAACCGTCACCTCGTGCCGGCGTGCCAACTCGCGTGCCAGCGACGCCATGACCACGCCGCCGCCGCCGCCCAGCGGCGGATATTCATAATTACAGAAAAGAATCCTCAAACCGGTCTTGCCCTCCGCGGCGGCCGTTGCGGCCTTAACGTGCAGGTTCACATAATCGCGACGCAGGTGACCCTCAAGCTGAGTGGCAGCGGCGCGACGGTGCTCTATACTAACGGGCGCAGTGTCAGGAGTGTGCCATGTCGACAAATTCGCAGCCTTCGGTAGTCGTGGGTCTCTCCTCTGCTCGCGCTCCAGCGAAGCTGGCCGCGCGCCTGGAACCGTTTGACTCCTATTGGCAAGCACCGGAGGACGTCGACAGCGGCTACAAGTCCTTCAGTGCCTACTATCGCGCCAACTACCTGCCGCATTTGCCCGCCGATCGCAACGCGCGGATCCTGGTGATCAGCTGCGGGCCCGGGTACTTGGTCGATTTACTCACCGCGACCGGGTACCGCAACGTGTTGGGTATCGACTCGGACGGGGCCAAGGTCGAGCACGCGCGGCGGCGCGGCCTGAACTGTGAAGTGGCTGAAGTATTTCCGTTCCTCGCGACGCACCCAGTCGGCGAATTCGATTGCATCGTGCCCGAGCAAGAACTCAATCATCTGACCATCGATGAAACCGTCGCATTTCTCGATTTGTGCCGCCGGGCCCTGCGGCCGGGCGGAACCATTATCGTGTACGCGATGAACGGCGCCAACCCTCTGGTGGGCTCGGAAAACCTGGCTCACAACATCGACCATTTCTACAACGTCACCGAGTACAGCATCGCCCAGCTACTGCAGCTCGGCGGATTTCAAAAGGTGCGGCCCTTTGCACTGAAGCTGTACGTATTCTGGAAAAATCCGTTGAATTACGTGGGGCTGGCGGTCACCAGCGTGATGGAGGCGGCCATGCGGGTAATCTTCACGCTGTATGGCAAGAAGGTGCGGATTCTGTCGAAGAAGATCGCGGCGATCGCCGAGCGACCGTAACCCCGCGTTGACTTGAGCGCGCCTCGGCTCAGGGCGAAAGATAGCCTTTTTCACGATACCATCGCGCGGTTTCAGCCGCGCCGGCGGCGAACGGCAGCGTGGGCGTAAAATTCAGCACCGTGCGCGCCTTGGTGCTGGAAAATACGAACGATTTGCGAAAAAAGTCCAGCCGCCGCCGATGCAGCGGCGGTGACACGCCGAGTGGCGTCAGCGTGCGCTCCAAGGCTACCGCCGCTGCCAGAAACGGCCACAGCGGTGCGCGCCAGCGCGGGGCGCGGCGCCCGAGCGCGTTCGCCACTTGTTCTACCATTTGCCGCGTGGTCATGGTTTCTTGACCCGCCATGACGAAGGTCTCCCCGACCGCCGCCGGGCTGACAGCCGTCAGCAATAATCCACGTACCAAATCGTCCACGTAAATGGCCTGCCGCCGATTCAAGCCGGTTCCGATGATCAAGAATCGTCCGCGATCGAGCGCACGAAACAATTTGAGCAGACGAAAGTCTCCCGGGCCATAGGTCTCCGAGATTCGCACGATGCAGGTTTCCAGCTCAGGCGCGTAGGACTTGACGACCGCCTCCGCCTGCAGCTTGCTGCGGCCGTAGACATTCATCGGGCGCGGCGGCGTGTTCTCATCCAACGGCTGGCCGCTGTATTCGCCATAGACACCGATCGTGCTGCCGTAGACGAAGCGCCGCACGCCGGAAAGCTTTGCGGCCTCGATCAGCGTTCGAGTGCCAGTGACGTTCACATCGAAGAAATAGTCATCCGCAACATTCGACTCGTGCTGGGCGGCGGCGAGATGAATGACGGCGTCGCAGCCCTCGACGAGGCGCCGTGCAAAGAGCGGATCTTGAAGCGGCCCCTGCTCGATGGAAAGACCGGCGGCTGAGAGCTCTTGCGCACGAACGCGCTCGGGCTCGGTGTTCAATTGCCCGGCGATGACCAGCGAATGATCTTGGGATTGCGCTGCCAGCGCCAATCGGGATCCTATGAACCCGGTGCCCCCCGTCACCAGTAATCTCATGGGTTCTCCGGTACGAAAACCCCGGCGCTCGAGCCGAGGAAGACCTGCCGCTCCTGAGCTGCGGCTTTGTCCGGTTCCGGAGCGCGATGATGCCGCAGTTCGCGTTCGGTGTCCGCAATCTCCTCCTCGCGCTGCAGGTCGCTCCAACCAAGTAATTGCTGCATGCCCCGCGCGGCTGCGGCGATCGCCGCCTGCCCCGGGTGCGAGCCCGAGCCGAGCTCGGTGCGACGCAGGATCACGTCCGCAAGGCGCACGGCCATCTCCTCACGGACCGCATAGGTCACCTCCGCCATGAGCGCATCGGTGTCGCCCAAACGCTGTGCCAGCGCCGGCGAGCCCGCAAGTTCGACGAGGTTGCGGTACTCGGTGCCGTAATTGCGCAACCAAGCGCTCAGCGTTCGCGTGGACACCGCCTGCGGCACGGCGCGCCGAGCACTCGCCCGCAGCGCCTCGAAATCGGCGATATCGCCGCCCGCCAGAGGGACCTCTGCGGTCGGGGCACGCCGCAGGGCTCCTTGCCATTGTCGAAGCAGCAAGTCGAGCGCCTTGGCCGCATCCCCCAGAGCAGTGGTATAGCGAATTCCAATCAACGTCACCAAACCCTCGATGCCCTCGCTGCGATGATCGAGGAAGCGCGACTCCTTGCCAAAACTGAGCTCGCCTGCCTCACTCCTGCCGTCACCGAAGGGAACCAGGCCGCAGTTGGCATAAATGACGTCATCACGCCGCAAACGCAGCGCGGGGTAGGAAGCATTCATCTCCTCGATCCATGCAGCGAGCTCGGATTCCTCGACCCGAGCCGTATCCGGACGCTCCGCAAACAACCGATGCCATACGCCGATGAGGGTGCAATCCCGCCAGGGGACCGCGAACAGGTGGCGGGCGGCCCTGCTCACCACCGCGTCGCTGTCCCTGCCCCACCCGGGCACGGCCAGCGCATACTTGGATCGCGGCTTGCGGTTGACCAGGAAGCAGGCATCGCGCGAAAAATGTCCGCGCGGGTGCTGCGCGAAATACTGCGGATCCTCAAGCAGGTACTCAGCCCACGGACCCGCCGCATTCAGCACCAACTCGGCGCGGATATCGAATTCACCCGCCCCGGCGCAGTCGCGGGCGCGCACGCCGCACACGCGCCTCCCTTCCCAGAGGAAACGCAGCGCCTGTGTATGGTTTGCCGCCACCGCACCCTGGCTCACGGCCGACTTGATGAAGGCGAGCACCAGGCGGGCGGGGTTGTACATCTGGCCATCCTGGAACACGGCACCACCCGTCAGGCCGCGCTGCTCGAGCTCGGGAAACAGCTCGAGGAGTTGATTGCGGGACAGCAGCTCAGTACCGTCAATGCGGCGCGAGCGGTCCTCGATTCCGGCGTTTCTGCCGGCGGTCAATAAATCGTACGCGAACATGCCCGCCGCCAGGAAGGGCTTGCCTTGGCGCCCATATCCATAGGTTGGGATCACGATGGGCAGCGGATTGACCAGATGCGGAGCAATCCGCAGGAAGGCCGAGCGCTGGGCACAGGAAAAACGCAGCCGCCGGATGTCGGCATGCTGCAGGTAGCGAATACCCCCGTGGACCATCTTGAAGCATTCGGCGGACGCGCCACTGCCGAAGTCTCGCTGATCGATGAGGGCGACTCGCAAGCCGCGGAGCGTGGCATCCCACGCAGCGGCGGCGCCGAAGGCACCTGCGCCCACGATCAGAATATCGAATGGGCGCGCTGCCAACTCATTGAGATCGCGCTGCATGAATTCTCGCAAACGCCGTTCAGGTATTCTCGAATACCTTCAACGGGTAGTGCTTATCGGTCGTGTCCCGCCCTTTGACGAGGCGCACCTTCTCGCGATTCTCCAGGTAGGAGATCCGCGCCACCAGCGGCGTCGGTTTGACGTCCGTGTAGTCAATGTACCGATCAAAGTCGATTTTTCGCCCCAGCGAAACCTTGAGCTTGTTGCGCAGAACCCACAGCAAGGGGCCCGCCTTGGGAGCCTGCGGGATCAGACTGGAGCGCATCGCGGTGCGTGCCGTCGTGACCATCCAGCAATTCTGCTCACAGGCGCGCACCTTGGCGACGGAATTGCGCGCCGTCTCGCTCGAGATGATGCTGTCCCAACTCTGCTTGGCGAGATTCCCCAGCGGTAGATCACTGCGCACATTGCAGGCCCACACATCCGACCACGGGTCGATGAAGGCAAATCCGGTGCCGGCCACGCACGGAATGAGGCGCGGATGCCCGAGAATCTTCTCGATCAAGCCGAGATTCAAGTAGCCGCGGAACCAATTCTTGACTTTGCCGCTCCTCAGCATGACGGTGATCAAGCCTTCCACCTGGCGCGCGACTTTCACGCGGTCGTAAAAATAGTTGTCGTTCTTGTAGAACTGCCAGGCATTGTGCAACGTGGAAGTGGCGAGCTCGAACCCATGAGCGCGCGCGAATTCATACGTTCGCACGAGTTGGTCGACGTTCTCGTCTTGGATCACGAACGCGAAGCCGAGGTCGCGGCCGCCGGCCTCCTTGAGCATCTGCAGACCCTTGACCTTGGTCGCGTAGCCGTCATCCTCCCCCCGTATCCGGTTGTTGGTCGCTTCATTGCCCTCGAGACTGAAGCGAACCTTGATGTCAGGATATTTCTTGATGATCGGTACGAGCTTTTCCGGGTGCAGACCATTGGAGCTGATCTCCATGATCCGCGCCTTTGGATAAAGGATATCGACCAGCTCGGCCAGATCGCGCCGCAGGGTCGGCTCGCCTCCGGAGAGATTGAGATTATCAAAGCCGGCGGGCAGCTTGGCGAGCGTCTCCGCCGTAACTTCGAGCTTGGGTTCCGTTGGATTTTTCCAGATGTAGCACATCTGGCAGCGCGAATTACAACGAAATGTAGGAATTACAGTCAAATCCATTCGAGTACCTCAGTGAGACCTGCCGCAGTCAGGCTAGCAACCGTCCGATCACGCCGCACTATCTTTCTATCGCCTCAGTCATACCGCCGCCTGACGCAGTATTGCGCTGATAATGCTGGTCTCCGTGACGCATGCACTATCCGGCATTTCCACCTATAGTACTAGCATGTAGGGTTAAACGAAGGTCAGCGTTATTAAGTCAAACCCGCCCCGGTTGCTGTCGATAAACAATTACTATTATCGGAGGGGAGGCTCCGAGACGGTGTTCTTCGAGCATAACCGCTTATTTGAGCAGGCTGGTTGGGAGGTCGTTCCCTTCTCCATGCATCATCCGCAGAATCAGCCGACAAAATGGGGAGAGTATTTCGTTGAGGATTCGGCCGGCGGGCTATCGCGGTCACCGGTCTCCAAGGTGATCAGGGCAGTCAATACGATTTACTCGATCGAGGCGGCGAGTCGAATTCGCGCACTCGTTCGCCGCAGTCGGCCCGACATCGCACACGCCCACAATATTTACCATCATCTCTCGCCGTCCGTCTTGGTCGAGTTGCACCGCCAGGGAATCCCGGTCGTGCTTACGCTGCATGATCTGAAACTCGCGTGCCCGGCCTACAAAATGTATTCGCAGGGAGTCGTGTGCGAGCGTTGTCGCGGCGGTGCTCTGCGCAACGTGGTCAAGTATCGATGCATCAAGAACTCGACGGCGATGAGCGCGCTGGTTTGGCTCGAATCGACGGTGCACAAACTGCTCGACGTGTACCGCAACACGGTGACTCAATTCGTCGTACCCAGCCGATTTTTCCTCGCGAAGTTCGCCGAATGGGGGATCGATACCGCTCGCTTCACGCACGTGCCGAATCCGATCGATGTCGATGCCCTGGTACCCCAGGGTCAACCGGGCGATGCGTTCGTCTATCTAGGCCGCCTGGTACCGGAAAAAGGCGTCGACACCTTGGTGCGGGCGGCCGCGCAGGCGCGTGTGCGGCTGCGGATCGTCGGTACAGGCCCCGAGGAGTCTTCCTTGCGCGAGTTGGCCGCGGACTTGGGAGCCGATGTCGAATTCACCGGCTATTTGAGCGGCCCCGACCTGCAGGCGGCCATTTGCTCCGCGCGGGCGGTGGTGATTCCCTCCGAGTGGTATGAAAATGCCCCCTTGAGCGTGCTCGAAGCGAGCGCGCTCGCTCGGCCGGTGATCGGCGCGGACATCGGGGGCATTCCGGAATTGATTCGGCACGAAGAAACCGGTTTCGTCTATCGCAGCGGCAACATCGATGCGCTGGTTGAGGCGCTCGCTCGCGTAAAGCAGCTGCCGGTCGCAACGCTCGCCCGCATGGGACAGGCGGGACGAGAATGGATGCGGGCAGAATTCAGCCCCGCAACTTATCGGGAGCGGATGCTGTCCATTTACCGGAGACATGGAGTAGCCTCTCCGAATAATTACAATCTAGGGGAACTCTCAGTCTAGACCGCACTGAAGCGGCGAAGGGTATTGATGAATAAGAATCAAGGGGTTAACCCCACGGTCATGGTGATGGGCCTGCGTGGGGTGCCGAACGTGCCGGGGGGGGTCGAGGTCCACGCAGCGGAGTTGTATCCGCGCCTCGCTGCCCTGGGTGCGCACGTGACGGTTTTGGGCCGCACTCCCTATCGGCCTGTCGACTCGCCCGCAACCTGGAAAGGCGTAACCGTTCGCTGGCTCTGGTCTCCCCGGATCCAGGGGTGGGAAGCCCTGGTGCATACATTTCTCGGCGTGCTCTACGCGGGGATCCGACGGCCGGATGTCGTGCACATCCATGCGGTAGGCCCTTGGCTGTTCTTGCCGCTCGCCAAACTCTTCCGGCTCAAGGTGGTGATCACGCACCATGGCCAGGACTACTTGCGGGAGAAGTGGAATGCGCCCGCCCGAGCCGTGTTGCGCCTTGGGGAAAGGCTCGGCATCAGTTTAGCCGACGAGAAAATCGTGATCTCTCATCGAATATTGGACATGGTCCGCTCGAAGTACCACAGCGAGGCCTGCTTGATTCCCAATGGAGTCGGCGACTTGGTGCGCGTCACGGGGAAGGCGCTTGTGGCGAGACACGCTCTCACGCCCTACCGATACGTCATTCAGGTGAGCCGGCTCGTCCCCGAAAAGCGCCAGCTGGATCTGATCGCCGCCTTCAAGGCGGCGAATCTTCCCGGCTGGAAGTTGCTGCTGGTGGGCGGCGCACAAGGATCTCAGGGTTACGCGAATCTGGTGGCGCAGCAGTGCGCGGGCAATGGCGCCATTGTCCGCACCGGTTTCTTACCGGCGACGGAGGTCCACGAGCTGCTGGCGCACGCCGGGGTTTTTGTGCTGCCCTCCTCGCACGAGGGATTGCCGATCTCGCTGCTGGAAGCGATGAAACTCGGCACGCCGGCGTTGGCGAGCGATATTCCTGCAAATCTCGAGATCGGGCTGGATGCGTCCTGCTATTTCCCGGTGGGAGATGTAGCAACGCTCGCCGCTCGTCTGAGCGAGGTGGCGCAGCTCACCCCCGAGGCGCGCAGCGTAATTGCGCAGCGGCTGCGCAATTCGTGTGCCGGCTACGACTGGGACAGCATCGCCGAATCCACCTTGAGAGTCCTGGAGCGCGCCGCAGGAAGGCGTACTCCCGTCGCCGAGCTCCCGCCCCCGAAACGTCCGGTGCCTCCGGGTCTCGGAGCGTCACTGCGGCGCTGAAGCCCGAACGCCCACGCCGGGGACTGAGCGCCGTGCCCGGTATCCGGCCCAAAGCATCGTCACGAGGCCCAGCGATGCCACGATCGCCACCGCGTTCGCAGGCTCGTCATAGCGCTGGATGAAGTGCGTGAATAGCGCGTACTCGAGCACGATGCCGAGCGCCGGCAGGGCAAAGGTCGCGAGCTCGTAGCGGCGATATCGCAGTGCCAGCCCTAGTGCGATTACCAAAATCGGGAAAGTCCGGGGCGAGCCGCGCCACATGAAGGGGATGGTCGTCGCGAGCGCCCGCCCGGGGTGTTCGCGAAAAATGGATAGCGCCCGTCGCTTGAGCAGTGCGTCCGCCTCGACCGCAGATTCGGCCTCAGTCCGTCCCTGCGCGGCCAACAGGCCCTCCGCCTGCTCGCGCTGTGCACGGGCCTGCCAGTAGAATGAGATTGCAAGATCCGGGCGGCCGGCCAGTTCAGCGGCCAGATCGTCCGCCGCGAAATCGGAATGCAGATCGTCGTTCAGCCGCTGCAGGCGCCCATTGCGTTGCAAGTCGGCGGGCGTGAAGCCCAACATTTTCCCGACCGTCGGTTGCAGGCGGGGTGGCGCCCACGCGTAGAACGAGCCGAAGTATTCGCCCGGGGTCATGAGGTTATGGAGCGCCCGGTACATCAGCACCACGCCCGCGCGCTGGGAGATCTCGAAACTGCCGATCTCGAGCAGGTTTCTGCACATCCAGGGTGCAACGATGCAACTGAACGCCACACCCAGTATCAGGACCTCGCGTCCCACTGCGAGCATCCCTGCCGCGGACCTTCGCCAGAGATTGACGGCAAGCCAGACTCCCACGATACCGACGAAGACATACAGAATCGCCGCCTTGATGAGGGCCATAATGCCGAGCAGCAGGCCGGCAAGGGCGAACCATGCGAGCTTTCTCCGCGTGAACGCCAGCGCGAGCACGAGCGACGCCCACATCAGCACCGCGGCCGCTGGTAACTCGGTCAGCAGATCGTCGATATCCGCGCCTCCCCCGCGCGTGCCTAGGAACCGCAGGTTCACCAATACGACGCCCACTAGCGCAAAGGCAAAAGAACCGCCGAGCACGCGAACCGCAAAAAACGCGCCGCCTGACAGCAGTGCCATCCAGACAATATTCTGGTACTTGAGATCCCGGACTCGCTGTCCCGACAGGTACTCTCGAGGCTCAGCCGGGCCGTGGAGAATATCGACGATTTTCGCGGCAAGGGCAGCACTCAGCACCGGCAGCGGCTCGCGATAATCGGAAGGATGGTACGGCGCCTGCTCGTCCATGGAAATGACGCCGTGTCGCTCCAAATTGATTCCCATTCGCACGATCTGCGCAGCGTCCTTGACGACTGGCGCGTCCGAGATCCGTTGAGTCCATACGAACAGAAGCGCGATCGCCAACAAGGACGCGGCCGTCCATCGCGAAGCGGACGAGCGCAGCGAGATCCGAGCGACGATCATCGTTTGGCGAGAGTGATATGGCCCGACGGCTCCAGGGTCGGGACGCGTTCAGTTTCCGGGGCATACGGTGGCGGCGCGTCGAGCTGCAGGATGCTCAGCATGCAGCTCGAGAACATGATCTGCATGCCCAAGATGAGCAGCGTGACACTCGGAACAACGATGCGCAGCGACTGCGTTGGATCAAGATGGCCGAAGGATCGAATCTGCCAAAAACCGACGGCGTACGCCGCGAGCGCTAGACCAATGGCGACCGCAATGCCGCCCGCCATCAGCCCGACCTCGAGCCGCAGTACCTCGTTCAGCCTCGTGACCAACGCATCGCGCGGCAGCAAACCTGAGCGAATCGCGTAGGTCTTCGCGAACAGGTAAAAAGCGATGGCCTGGAAACCGCACACGATCGCGGCCGCCGTGTACACCAGGGTGTTTACGTCGAAGTTGATCGAGCCAGCCGAGCGCGGCTCCGGCAGCAGCCAGACCATGCCTACGGCGCCGAGCAGCAACAAGATAAGTCCGGGAAAAAAGAACAGCCAAACGGGACTGAACAACAGCAAGAAGCGCAGATGCCGCCAGCCGTCGCGCCAGCTGCGCAGATGCGGCGGCCGGCTGCGTCCATCCGGAGAAAGCGTCGTGGGCACTTCGGCGATTCTGAGCCGCTGCAGAGTCGCCTTCACGACCATCTCACTCGCAAACTCCATGCCGCTCGAGGTCAGGCCGAGAGCCAAGATCGAGTCGCGACGGAATCCGCGCAAGCCGCAGTGAAAATCACCGCTCGGGCTGTTGAAAAAAAGCCTCCCGATGCCGGTCAGGACCGGGTTGCCGAGGTAGCGGTGCAACGGCGGCATCGCGCGTGGCTTGATGCCGCCCAGAAAGCGATTGCCCATCACGAGCTCGTACCCCTCGCGCAGCTTCTCGAGGAACGGATCGAGTGCACTGAAGTCGTAGCTATCGTCCGCATCGCCCATGACGATGTAAGTGCCGCGAGCGGCCTTCACACCGCCCATCAATGCCGCTCCATAGCCGCGCCGCGGAATCGGCACGACCCGCGCTCCGCAGCGCTCTGCCAGCGCTTGCGATCCATCGACGCTGCCGTTGTCAGCGATGACAACTTCACCGCGAACGCCCCGGCTCTGCAGGAATCCCTGCGCTTTCCTCACACACACCTCGATCGTCTCCGCCTCATTCAGGCAGGGCATCAAAATGGTGAGTTCGCACGATTCGAACGACGATCTCATGGTCGTAAGCTTCCAGTAACGGCGGTGCCGCTGTTGATTCCCCTCTCGGGCACCCCGCGATGATAAGCGAAATCGAGGCGTCAGAATGCAATGCGCGAATTCGCGCATCGGTCCTATGTCAAGACGCGGACGATTAAGTCGCATCAGCGCGCTTCACTCGCGCCGAAGCCATTCGACCTCTCTGAGACGGACCGATGCATTGCGTACGATAGGAACGGGGTGTCGATCGCTGCTTGGCCCAACTGAAGACTTATACCGGCTGGGATGATGCGGTGCGCAAATACGCTGGTGCTCTGCGCCACAACGGGCTGACGCCCGCTGGCGGCCCGCGTGACTCCGATGACTAGGACAGACGGTTCGTCGATCTGGAAAAAACGCGCCGCAGCTTCTTTGTGAGCGCCAGTTCAGGCTTCGGAGTGATCGTGTTTACGAGTGTAGTCACCCGCTTCTTCACCGCCCGCTGCAGTTCCGCGCGAGTTCCAAACCGCGGCAGAGCCTTCGGGTCCGGAGAAATCACGCTGGTTGCGTGAATGTCCTTCCAACCGAGCCGCTCGAATGCAAGCAAATAAAAGAATTGGGAAGCCGTCCACCACGGGCCATCAATATCATCACCAAAAGGTCCCGACGAACGGTGGGGAAATGAATAGGCCGTTTGTCCCACATTGGAATTGATCGTCCGGCATTTATATCTTTCTGCGACCGAGTTGCCGTCCACGATGTTGAAAGAATTATATTTTCCCAGACTTACCAACGTGCAAAAGACCTCGATGCTATGGGACTCCACAGAAATGAACGGAGGGCGGATATTCTGTTGGAATAGCCGCCTTAAAATCACCTCATCGTAATGCTCGAGGTCTATCTTGATGTAGAACGGGTCGCCGTGGGTTGCTACCAAGTTTGAGACTGATTTACTCGGCAGCAAAACCTCCTGAAAATTTGCGATATTCGATTTCGTCGGCCTTGGAAATTGACTGAGCTGGAAATTGTACTTGTGAAGATAGAAAGGCACATTCTCAGCAGCGTCTTCGTCAGTCACGACGCAATTTTCGACTAACAGTCTCCTTTCGGCGATCTCCCTGGCAAATCTCTGCTCGATCTCACTTGCCAATAGTGGGTTTGCCTCGACAGCGACAACACGATCCCCTTTCTGCAAATAATAAGGTAGATCGTCGCCATTATTGGCTCCGAAGTCATAGATCACTTTCGACGGGGGGGCGGGAATGTTCGTCATGGGCTCAAAGCCTTCGCGCCTTGCGCATCGACGGGTGCGCCGAATATCACATAATGCATGCTATCACAGAGCGACCCTCCCCAGCAGCCACCTCGACGCCCCCAACATCGAGCGCGCACGACTCTTCCGCAGCGACTGCTGCCCTGCCCAGGTCTTGCCGGCGTAGAATCACTCAGCGTATCGCCGATGATGATTTAGTTGGTCACTTGAGGACCCTGCGCAGCGCCTATGAACGAGCAAAATCTTGCTGATCGCGAATGGCAAGCCGCAGTGTGGGGGAATATTCAGTCGAACCTGGAATTTCTGAAGCGCGTCGGGGTCTTGAGTAAGCCATCGTGCATCCTCGAGATCGGCTGCGGCAAGGGAATGCTCCTCAACAGTCTTCAGGAATCGGGGCACACCGTCACTGGAATCGACTTGGATTCAGATGCGATCAGTCAGTGTCGCGCGGCCTTTCCGGGAATTAACGCTCAGGTCGCATCGGGCGATTCGATTCCCTTCGCTGACGCGTCTTTTGACGTCGTTCTGAGCTTCGATGTGTTCGAACATATCCTCGACAGCGATCGCCATCTTCGCGAAGTGACGCGCGTCATCAAACCCGGCGGATACTATCTGCTGCAGACGCCGAATAAGTGGACCAATATTCCCTTCGAGATCCTGCGGCACTGGCGCAAATATCGAATGGGTCCGATCGCAGGTTATAGAGAGCTGCGCAAAGAACACTGCGCGCTGCATAACTATTGGCAGCTGCGGCGCCGCTTCCTCCGCAACGGCTTCAAGATGACGTTCGTCGATATCCCGGTGGTCAACGACCACTTCAGAGCGAAGATGCGCACCTACTTCGGCATGGCGGCAGCTCCCATGCTTGCCCTGCTCAATCCCGATCGGTTTCCCCAACCGCTGCGAACGAATTTCTACGTGAAGGCTGAGCGCTTGATTTAGAGCGGCGGCCGCGACGCTTCGCGTCTTCGATTCGCCGGCGCCGATCGACATCGAACGCTTGACATAAGGCGCCGGGGGTCAGCCGATTAAGTCATGCCGCCCGCGTTTTGGGCTCGGTTTCTCCAGCAAATTCCCTGCAAGGCCGCCGGATTGCAATTAGTATAGCCCGATAAGCTGTTTGATCGATGGTGACTCGCATCGATCACCTTCAGCAAAAAAACAGCAGGGGTACTTCGCATGACAATTGGACTTCGTCAAGTCAGCCTACTTGCGGTGGTTTCGCTATGCGGCATCGCCGAGATGCTGCACGCACAGGTCAACGTGACGACGTATCACAACGATACGGCCAGGACCGGACAGAATGCCCAAGAGACCATCCTCAGTCCTGCCAACGTCAACAGCACTCAGTTCGGCAAGTTATTTTCGGTGCCCCTCGACGGCACCGTGTACGCCCAGCCTCTCTATCTGTCCGGGGTATCCATTGCGGGCGGCACACACAACGTTCTTTATGTCGCGACCGAGAATGACAGCGTATATGCCATCGATGCGGATTCCGGCGTCCTGTACTCGCAAGCGAGCTTGATACCGGCGGGCGGCAGCCCCGTGAACAGCTACACGGATCTCAATTGTACTGATCTCGTCGCGAAGGTGGGGATCACGGGAACGCCGGTCATCGACCCGCAGACGGGGACGCTCTATGCAGTGGCAAAGTCGAAGGTCAACGGCGGCTATTTCCAGTACCTGCATGCACTCGATGTGGCGACATTGAATGAGAAATTGAATGGGCCGGTGAGCATTCAGGCGTCGGTCCCGGGAACCGGCTACGACTCGAGCGCCGGCTCGGTGGTATTCAACCAGCTGCACGAGAATCAGCGGGCTGCGTTGCTGTTGACGAACGGACACGTGGTGATCGGCTGGAGCTCACATTGCGACACGGACCCGTGGCACGGCTGGGTGATGTCCTATAGCGCGAGTACTCTCGCCCAGGAGGCGGTCTTCAACACATCGCCCAATGGCAGCCGTAGCGGCGTTTGGATGAGCGGCGGCGGCCCCGCCGTCGATGCGAATGGCAACATCTACTTCGCCACCGGCAACGGCCTGTGGAACGGCAACGCCGATTATGGCGACAGCATCGTAAAGCTGGGCCCTCCCGCGAATAACAATTTCCCGGTGCTCGATTACTTCACGCCGTATAACCAGGGCACGCTCAATAATCAGGATTCGGACATTTCAGCCGGTGGGCTCGTCATGCTGCCCACGCTGCCGTCGGGTCAGCAGCTGCTCGCACAACAGGGCAAAGCGGGAACGATCTATCTGCTCAACATCAATAACCTGGGCAAGTATTGCATCAATCTCACGCCGGCCTGTTCGGGCCGCGATTCGCAGATCGTGCAGGAAATCGTGGGTGCGAGCTCCGGCATTTGGGGATCGCCTGCCTATTGGAACGGCTATTTGTATTGGGTTGGAGCCAACGACAGCATCAATGCCTATTCGCTCAATGCCAACAACAGCGGCTTGCTCTCGACCTCTCCGACATCCCACAGCGCGCAGATATTCGCTTTTTCGGCGCCGATTCCCGCCATCTCCTCCAACGGCAACACGAATGCCATTCTCTGGGCGCTGGATAGCAATGCCGGTAACTCGACGTGCGCGGCCGGGACCGACTGCCTGAGTCTGTACGCATACGATGCGACCAATCTCGCCAACCTGCTCTACACGAGCACCCAGGCGGCGAATAACCGCGACTCTCCGGGCAGTTCGGTAAAGTTTCAGGCGCCCATCATCGTCAACGGCCATGTTTATGTAGCCACGCAAAACTCGGTGGTGGCCTATGGTTTGCTCACGGAAGCACTCCAGCCGACCGCCGTACCGACGTTCACGCCGGCTACCGGCACCTACAGCGGCGCGCAATCGGTGTCGATTTCGGATGCAACCCCCGGCGCCACCATCTACTACACGACGAACGGCGCCACGCCGACGGTCAACTCGCTTGTCTACGGCGGCCCGATCGCCGTGAGCGCGAGCGCGACGCTGCAAGCGATCGCGGTCGCGAGCGGCCACACCGTCAGCGCCGTCGGGGCAGCCTCCTATACGATCAGCGCCGGTGCGACGACCGTCGTGAACGATCCCACCGGCTTCGCCAGCGCGGCGGGATTGAGCCTGGTGGGCAGCGCTGCGCTGAGCGGCCGCACACTCGAGTTGACCACTGCCGCGGGCTCGGAAGCCAATGCCGTCTGGTTTGGCAGCCCCGTGAACGTGCAAAGCTTCACCACCGATTTCAATTTCCAGGTGACCCCGGCCAGTGCCAGTCTCGCCGACGGCTTCACCTTCACCATTCAGAATCAGGGTGCGCAGGCAGTCGGCCGCAGTGGGGGCGGTCTCGGTTATGAGGGGATCGGCACGAGCGTCGCCATAAAATTCGACCTGTACAGCAACGCCGGCGAAGGCACCGATTCCACCGGCTTCTATACCAACGGAGCCACGCCGACCGTACCGGCGATCGATATGACCTCCTCGGGGGTCAATCTGCACAGCGGGGATATCCTGCATGCGCATATAGCCTACAACGGCACCACGCTGACGCTGCTGCTCACCGACACCGTCACCAACGCCAGCTTCACCGCCTCGACGGCCATCAATATTCCAGCCACGGTGGGTGGCAACACCGCCTATGTGGGCTTCACCGGCGGGACCGGCGGCGAGACCGCCGTGCAGCAAATCTTGAACTGGACCTTCACGGTCGATTCGTCGGCACCCGCAGCCGCCGTACCGACGTACTCACCCGCGGCGGGCAGCTACGCAAGCGCGCAGTCGGTGACCATTGCAGACACGACCCCCGGCGCCACGATCTACTACACGACGAACGGCGCGACGCCGACGGTCAACTCGCTTGTCTACGGCGGCCCGATCGCCGTGAGCGCGAGCGAGACGCTGCAAGCGATCGCGGTGGCGAGCGGTTACACCACCAGCGCCGTCGCGGCAGCCTCCTATACGATCGGCACCGGTTCGACGAACGTGGTGAACGATCCCACCGGCTTCAGCAGCGCGGCGGGCTTGAGCCTGGTCGGCGGCGCCGTGGTGAGCGGCGGGTCACTCGAGTTGACCGATGGCGGGGCCACCGAGGCGCGCGCCGCCTGGTATGCGACCCCCGTGAACGTGCAAAGCTT
>Ga0187890_10000350_pt1 | contig 33102 bp, 28 predicted proteins | sample June2016WEW_21_1_FD_133005 | JGI IMG/M metagenome (GOLD analysis project Ga0187890, IMG submission 133005) | Peatland microbial communities from SPRUCE experiment site at the Marcell Experimental Forest, Minnesota, USA - June2016WEW_21_10 | ecosystem: Environmental > Terrestrial > Soil >... | reverse complement strand
AGCAAAACTCCTTCGGTGCTTCATGGCAAGTTCCTTTCTCCCATTTTAAGGGACTTTGGTTCCTGCCAACTACTCTAACATATTTTGTCCAACTTCGGGGGTGCAGTCCACATAGAAAGATGAAGAAAGTTTTATTGTTAGCAGTTGTCGCATTGTTTGTAATGATGCCTTTGGCGTCATTCGCCATGACCACTATCTCTGATAGTGATCTGAATGCCATTACGGCTCAAGAAGGTGTTTCCATTTATCTGAACAACATCACGTTAAGCGGCATCAACGCAACGATGTCCTGGGGCCAGCAGAACGTCAGCGGTACAGGTGGTACGATTAGTGGTTTCGCATTTGATCAGGGCGGTTTTGTCGGCGCCGATGTTACCGTCGGTAATGTGGGTGTTAATGGTCTGTTAACAATTGATGTTGGTGTTAACACCGGATATAGCGCTACTTCTGGTTACGGCGGTATAGCACTTGGCTTGCACAATATGGCTATTGGCGTAAACGGCGTGACAATGGTCGTTAAAACGTCTGCAGATAAAGGCCTTGCTTTACAGAGTGGCACTAACATCATTGGTATGACTCTGGGAACAGCTTATATCAGCAATGTTACCACTACGGTAAATGGTACAGTTGTCATTTCTACCCATTAAAATTAGGGTAAAAAGCGTATTAAACGGCGTTTATTCAGTCGTTATGAATGTGCAAAAAGAGGCACGGGGAAATTGCCCGTGCCTCTTACACATTTTAAAGAATGTCATTTTAGGAAAGTCCCGACGTATCGGGAGAGCCATCTGAAAATCATCTGCTAAAGAAACATTTTCCGAAATATTCAGTATCCAATTAAGCCTTGTCACCTTTATTAACTTCACAAAGTCACACCTAGTCTTATCACCGGGAATAATGATAACAGTTTGAAACCTGCATGACAGCATTTTGGTCACAAAGGAGGATGAAAATAGCCTTGTTGACACTTTTTATTGTAAGTTGAATAATATCAATATATTAGACCCATATTTTCAGAGGAAAGTTAGCCTGGGAGACATTAGCAGACTAAAAAGCACCTTACGTTTGCCATTCTTAAAACAATTTATAGTTGACATTTTACGACTACTCCTTTATGCGTATATAAGACAATCTGTTTTAAGCTATAGCGTTTTCTCCGGAACCGGTTTTATCGTTGACGAACCATCAATGTTAATATTATCAGGATGTAGAAGATGATCAAGCTGGCCGTAGTCATTCGTGATGAAAAGTATTTGCAAAAGCTTATAAATCGCCTGCACAATGAGAACGATATCAAACTCCTCAGCGCCGTCATTATCGAAGATCTCAAGAGCGAGGCTGAAAAGATCATTGCCCTCATGGAGCAAATGGTCGAGCAACCACCGGATATTTTACTCTTTGAACAGGCCATTTTGCGAGATATGGCTGCCTTGGATTTTAAAAAAATTCTCTATTATATGGATAACATGCCTGCCGTGAAGGCCATCATCATCGGTGTACGCTTCAACGAGGAAAATGTTATGGCAATGATGCAGGGTGGTGTGCGGGGGTTTTTTCGATTCGCGCTGGATGAGGAGCAACTTATTAAATGCATTCGCACGGTGGCTATGGGGGAAATCTGGCTCGAAGCTACTCTGATTACACCGGTTTTCGATGAATTCATCAAAGAATTTATGAAGAAAAAAGAGTTTCTTAAATCTCTCAACGAACTGAATTCAGCAAAACTGGATATGCTTTCCCCTCGAGAGATGGAGATTATGGAACTGATCAGCCATAGCCTGACCAATGAAGAGATTGCCGATAAGCTTTTCATAAGCCCCAAGACCGTCAAGACCCATCTGCGCAATATCTTCGTGAAGGCCGAGATCAAAAATCGGGTCGAGGCCGCGCTTTTGTATACGCGTCATGCCCTCACATCGCATTAGTGGTTTTTGCCTAACTAATAAATAAGTCAGGAAGATGTTTCATTGATTATGATTTAAAAAGGTGGATAACCATCAAGATTACCGAATACTCACTTTCAGGAAGAAATTCTTGCAGAATATATCTTGTGTTTAATCTTGTGTTCTCTCTGAAAAAAACTCAATTGGAGCTAATTCTTTCGTCAATCCGCTTTGGGCGCCTCGTTACGGCAAGGTGTCAGCCCACTGGCTCACCGTTAAAACATCCGCTTGACGGGGAAACACTTTCTCAACCAACACGCGATGGACCTCCGGGTCCGGATCTAAGCACGCATCGGAAAGAACAACAATCCGGTAATCCTTATCCGCAGCTTCCCGCAGGGTTGAAAGGACAACGCCGCTTGTTGCAATGCCGGTTAGAATCAGTTTATCGATCCCGCGGGAACGGAGAATAACTTCGAGATCGCTGCCGGCAAAAGCGCTTACGCGTAATTTTGTCACAACAGGTTCATTAGGCAGCGGCGCCACCGAAGAATGAATTTGCGTCGAAGTATCGGAAATTGTCATACTCCCAAGTTTTGTGATTGCCGAAAACGTTTTGTTCTTCGCGCTTAATTCCGGATAGCCGTCACGGAACGCCACACGAACAAAAATCACCGGAATTCCTGCACGACGGGCGGCGCTCACGGCACGTTGAAACGGAACCAAGGCTTTTGGCTCTTCAACAAAACGCGAAACGATAACGTTTTCAACGTCCATCACTAAAAGCGCTGAGTGATTAGCCTCTTTCAGTTCGGCATTTTTTTCGGCAAGGACGGGCTGGGCCATACAAAGGATAAGAAGGGACAGACAGATAATCCTAAAAATCTTCCCAATGTTTTTCATAACATCCTCCTCAGGCACAAAACTCTGAGCATCAAGGGGTCTGGCGTTGACCTTTGCAACAGTCGACGGCAGACCTCTTGATTAGATAATAGACAAATGATGTATTTTATTTAGTCAAGACAGTTTATTCCTGCCCGTCATGCTGACGCAGCAATTTCTCCACGTCCTTGTGGCCATTTTGCGCCGCTATGTTCAAAGGCGTCCAGCCGTAGTTGTCCCTGGTATTAACCTCGGCCCCTTTGGCCAGCAGTAATTCCACCACGTCCATGTGGCCGTTTTGCGCCGCTACGAACAGAGGCGTCACGCCTTTGTTGTCCCTGGCATTGACCTCGGCCCTGTTGGCCAGCAACAATTCCACCTCGTTGCGGTATCCCAGTTGCGCCGCAGCAAACAAAGGCGCCGCGCCGCTTTGGTCCTTGGCATTGGCATCGGCCCCTTTGGCCAGCAGCAATTCCATCACGTCCCTGTGGCCTAGTTGCGCCGCTGCATGCAAAGGCGTCACGCCGCTTTTGTCCTTGGCATTGACATAGGGCCCTTTGGACAGCAGCAATTCCACCACGTCCCTGTGGCCATTTTGCGCCGCAGCAAACAAAGGCGTCACGTCGCTTTGGTCCTTGGCATTAACATCGGCCCCTTTGGCCAGCAGCAATTCCACTACGTCCCTGCGGCCATTTTGCGCCGCCGCTTGCAAAGACGTCACGCCGCTTTGGTCCTTGGCATTGACATCGGCTTTATTGGCCAGCAGCAATTCCACCACATCCTTGCGGCCTGTTTGCGCTGCCGCCTGCAGTGGCTCCTCGCCGTCGTAGCTGTCCCTGGCATTGATATCGGCCCCTTTGTCCAGCAGCAATTTCGCAATGTCCCTGTGGCCATTTTGCGCCGCCAGGTGCAAAGGCATCGCTCCGTAATTGTTTCTGCTGGATACCAGAGCAGGATTATCTTTTAGCAGTATCTCGACCTTAGTCAAATCGCCGCTCTCAGCCGCGTCATGAATCTCGGCGCAGAAGGCGAGGCTGCTCCAAACCGGGGTGAGTAGTACCGCCAGCATGACTCCGGCATGGCGGGAAAGTAGGCGGTAGTGGAATTTGTTGAAGAAAGCGTGCATTTTATTCATAATGTCTCCTATAGCTTTTAGTTCCACCCTCGCGGATGGTTCGGATTATATTGATATCATAGAGCAGATATACTACACAAATGGAACTGCATATGATACATATGCAGTTCTTATCTATACTGTAACAGTTGAGTATGTCAATAAAATATTGAAGCTAATATTTGAACGGATTTATCGCTTCCTTTATTGTCATATGGTTTGCCTCCATAATTATTGATTGCCGAGATCTTTGGGGAATGAACACAGAGAGATCTGCCGTTGACCTTTGCAAAAGTTAAAGGCAGACCTGACTCCTTTCGACCTTACTCTTCTTTTACTCCAACCATGCTGCTAATATTACTTGAGCGCCTGCGAACCGCTTTTTCGATAAGCGGCCTGAATGGAAGAAAATGCCGGGCTATACGCACGGGAAGCGGAATTTTTATAAAAGGCCTTTCTGCTTTCTTTTTAGCTTCTCCGGAGATGGATCCTTTTAATACCAGCTCTTCGCCGATACGCACATACATATCCAGAATTTCCTGTGCACGTTTTCCTGCCATAGTATCTTTTTCGCCCAGTGCGGTCATCCACGCTGCTGCGCCCCGACGTTCCAAATGTGCCACATGCGGCGCGTCCATAAATCTTCCGAATATACGGAAATACTCTTTCGCATTTTCAACGGTGAGGTTTTCGACATTATCACAGACGATGAGGGACACGAATGGTTTTCCCGATAGTAATCGATTTGTCGCATGAAAAAATAAACCGGATTTTGTTAAAAGTATATTTCCGACAGGAGCACAGGCATGAATTCTTTCGATAAGACGTTTAATAAGGCTCGATACGCCGAACAGATAGACCGGAGACGCATATATTATCATATCGGCATCTATCATTTTGCCGAATACCTCTTTAACATTATCTTTTGCATCCAAAATGCACTTATATGTTTTTGTTGTCTGACAATGATTGCATGCACGACAACTTTCAATTTTTAATTCCGAAAGATTTTCAACACTCCATATTCCACCCGCCTTCTCAACACCCTCGCCAATGCTGTGAAGAAGTTTAAATGTGACTCCTCTTTCACCTCTGAAGCTTCCATTAAGAGCGAAAATTTTCACAGGGAACATCCTTTATATTATAATTTATTAATAAGAGATTTATATGTCATACATGCATCTGCCTGTACCGGTAGCCAATATATTTTTTAACTTAACATAAAATTAAAAATATGAAAACTGTGGATTACAGGATGTCAATAAGGAATGCTGATAAAAAAGGTTGCATGCGCTTAAAAAGTCGTTGCATATAATAATCCAATTAAACAAAAGGGCATCCATCATCAGACAGATCACACGACTGTATTCGTTTTTCGCTTAATGCTCACGCAGTTACGGCCGCACCGGTGCGTTGTCGAAAATCCTCATATTTGCGGACATGAGGACAGTGTTGTATGGATTCCATGTTGATAGCATATAGTTGACCGTGACGGTTCCGTCTTTTGCCGGCGAGGCAATGACAGGCAGCATATATGGAGCATAAACACCGGCTTTGCCGCAATGAATCATATGCTGACCATTACAGGCGCCTTCGCCGCAGCAATAACGTTCCCGGAAAATTTCGTCTTTCATTGAATGCACCTTTGCAGCCTCAGACCACGGACCATCAGGCCGATGCGCTGCACGAAGTACAATCCGGCCTTCGTCGGCGTACATAAGCAGCCATGTTCCGATTCGCTTGTAGTATCGCGCCGAAAGTTCACCCACGGCGTTTTCATCTACAACGGGCACGGCCGTCTTGCTTTCTGGCGACCACTTGCCGGGACCGCCGAAGAATTCGAAGCCGTCGGGCCGGTTTAAATTTTTCAGAGATTTTCTTGCCAGATAAATGGTGCTTCGCCGGTAAAGGCCGCTGCCGAACAGGTAAAGAAAACCCTCCTCCTCATCGACGACCGGCGCTACATTAATGAAGTGCCCTCCCATACGGCCGCCATTAATGTCATCCAGCATATAAAGAATTTGATAATGAGGGTGACCATCCGGTGATGGAGATTCCCACTTTGCCAGATAGGAGATCGACATTTTGACAGGCTTCACGCTGAAATCCGGTCCTCCTGTATAGAAGACAAAGATAGCTCCGCCGTAAACGAAAGCTCCTGAAGGAACCTCGAATGTGCCCGGAACGTCTGGAAACTTCGGACCGGCCGGATTTCGTACATACATGGAAAGCGGTTGTCCCTCAGGCGGAATCATTCTGGCGGCAGCGAAGTCCTGCTGGGCCGGCGGTTTGGCGCGCAGAAAGTTCAAGCGGCTGCATAAAATCTCCGGATCCGCCGCAATCCGTCCCGCGGAAGCATCTGCGTAACCGACCGAATCCGGCCCCTGGCCTGGCTTCCAGGAATCCTTAAAGGCCATTGTGTCTCCGAAAAAGAACCAAACTTTTTCTCCAATGGCTGTAGAGATACCCAGATCCGTGCCTTTGAGATTGAAACGGTGTTGAAGGTCATTGGCCGTCGGGTCATCATTGAAACGTTCATTGATAAGTTTGCAGACCAGGGAATAATTTAAAATCTCAATACGGGGAGGCAAATTCTGTAAACCGTTTGATCCAGGCAAGGACTGGGCAGGATGAGTAAATTCATAGGCAAAGACGATATGAGAAGACAGAATCACTGCAAGTGTCACAATAGCATTCATGGTCGCAAGACCCCATGCTTTTTCTTTCCTGTTTTTGCCTTCGGTTAACCGCTTATAAGTCATATCGAAGTCTCCTTATAATTTTTTTCACAGACTATAAGTTGAAGAACCAGCGCCATATATTCAATCAGAATGTCGCTGTTTGGGATGATTCGGATAGTAATTTAACATAATATCGAAAAAAAAGGAACTGTGGATGAAGGAGTCTACTGAATTTGTACCCGTACCTGTTGTGATAAAATCTTTTTATTTACCCATCTGAGAGTGTTGTACCGTCCCGGATTCAATGCGATCTCATATTCCGAAAATCAATTGGGGATCTTCCTTGCCGAAATCCCATCCATTCATCCAGATGTGTACAAGAGCCGGAATACAAGATTGACACGCATTATTCAAATCCGTATACGATATCCCCGTGGGAAGCAATCCTTTTTGCGCAAGAATTGTTTCCAACTTAGTCCGGATGCCAATCAGGTACTTTACATCGTTGGATGCATACTCTATTTGTTCAGGCGTTAATTGTGTTTTTCCCCAGAACGTCGTTTGCTGTTTCTTATCGAGGGTAATCCCGAATAGATCCGAGATCAACCCTGAAAGCGAATGACCCGACGAATAGGTTCGCGCGATTTTACTGGCAATTTTCGTGCAATATACATTCGCGGGAAGCATGCCCAAATGAGCTAAAATAAAGGCGCAATCCATTATTGCGAATTGAATGACCTTTTGAATCGCCGGATCCATCAAAACCAGTCGCAAATTGCGGGCATTCTTCCAATCGCCGGCCCGGATAATATCAATGACACCATCGTTATCGCATATCTGCATGAGATAGAGCCGGTCCCTATTAGGAATTAACCCTCCTGTTTCTGTATCTATTCCGATAATGCCGGATTTCCTCAGGCGTTCCACATCGCCCTCCGATAGATCATTCTTAATTCTTTCCATTACATCCTCCTCTACGGGATGGACTGTTAACCTTATCCCATTCCCAGTTCCCGGCCCTACTGATGAGGGAGAGCCTGCGATAGAGCACGCAGCTACTATGCCAGCTCTCTACTCCACTAAAATCAAGCGCCTTCAAGTTCAAAATCTTTGAATAGACCGATGCGATCAGTATTGCATCTTCAGGCCTCTTTATAGAGCCGGTATCGGCTTCCCCCCGCTTGCTTGGCTTGATACATGGTGATATCGGCATTTTTTACAAGCATACCTTCATCTGTTCCATCATTGGGATAGACAGCAAGGCCGATACTCATTGTGACAACGAATTGATGGGTATCAATGAGGAGGGGCTTACAAGAAATGTCAATGATCTTCTGTGCAACCTGGATCGCATCTTCTATTACCTTTACGTCAGGAAGTATGAGCAAAAACTCGTCGCCACCGAAGCGTGCAATGGTATCACCCTTCCTCAACGCTGCATCCAGTCTCTCTGCTGTTGCCTTGAGAAAGAGATCCCCAACAATATGGCCCAGTGTGTCATTAATTTCTTTGAAATTGTCGAGGTCGATCATCGCGACTACTACTTTGTTTTGATTTCTCCGGGCATGGGCCAGGGCAATGTCTAAACGATCGGAGAAGAGCTTCCGGTTGGGAAGACCCGTCAGGGAATCATGGTAGGCCATCTGATGGATGATTTCCTCCGTCCGCTTGCAGCCCTCCCGGAGCGCCAACTCTGTCGCATAATTTGCTATCTTTGTCCGGGCACGGCGGTAAAGCTCGGCTATTACGCTTATAAACACACCATTGAACGAAAAAATGGCCAGACCTACGGCATCGGGTAAGGACGAAATAGTAAATCCTTTCGGGGGAATAATCCAGTAATCCGCAAAAAGTGCAGCCATTGCAGTTGCCAGAAGTCCAAACCTGAAGCCGGCAAAAAGCGCTGCGATTGTCACAGCTGGATAGAAGAAAATGTAAGTCGGTAAGTCACCGCCAACGAGCTTCACCACCGCCTGGTGCAGCAGAAGTGCTAGTATGGTGATGCAAATTGAGACGACATAGCGGACAAGTGAAGAATTACTAAAGACAAGTTTAATTTTCATTCTTAATCTTCCCAAAGTGATAAAAGTAGTCTGCTCATAATAGAAAAAGGATCAGGATTTCTTAGAGTGAAAATACTCACCCTCCAATCTATAGATATCCTTTTGCCAAAATTCCCGGGATATCCTCTGCCGGCAAAGGACGGCTGAACAGGTAGCCCTGGATTTCGTCGCATCCATGTTCCCGCAGGAAGGACAACTGCTCCTGAGTCTCCACGCCTTCGGCAATGGTTTTCAAATTCAGACTGTGCGCCATAGCAATCGTCGCTCTGACAATTGCCTGATCTCTTGGGTCGGATGCCAGGCTTTTGACAAAGGACTGATCTATCTTTAAGAAATCCAGCGCAGGCAGCCGTTTCAAATAGCTCAAGGATGAATATCCCGTGCCGAAATCATCAATCAGAATCCCTATGCCCATCGCTTCTAGTTCAGTCAGTATCCGAATAGCTTTCTCCGGGTTCCGCATAAGGACGCTTTCCGTTATTTCCAACTCCAGACACTGTGAGGGAATCATGGTCTGCCGTAAGGCATCCTTAACTATTTCTATCAGGTTCTGTTGATCAAACTGAATACCCGACACGTTCAGAGAGATGGCTATTTGTTTGTAACCCGCTTCCTGCCATGTTTTGATTTGCCTGCAGACGGTGCGTATTACAAACTCTCCTATAGGTATGATGAGGCCGCTTGTTTCGGCCATGGGAATAAACTGTATGGGTGGAATCAGACCCTTATCCGGATGTATCCAGCGGATCAGCGCTTCCATTCCTTTAATCATTCCCGTTGCCGCTTCTACCTTCGGCTGATAGTAGAGCACCAGCTCATTTCGCTCCAGGGCCTTATGCAGGTCGCTTTCCAGCGTCAGGAGTCCCAGAACTGAGGCATGCATCGAGCTTGAGTAAAAGTGATAGTTGTTTTTCCCTTCAGTCTTTGTGTGTCTCATGGCCTTTTCGGCGTTTTTAAGGAGTTCGTCAACATCCGTGCCGTCATCAGGATACAAAGAAATGCCGATACTGACGGTTAAAAAGATTTCGTGACCATTCAGATCATAGGAGGTGGACATTTCCTCAAGTAAGCGACGGGACATTTTTGCGGCGTCCTGAGCCTGGTTGAGATCATGCGCCAATACGATAAACTCATCTCCACCCACCCGGGATACAACATTCACTATTTCACTTTTTTCTGGTCTGGCAACGTAGTCGCTTTTTCGCAAAGAGTTGGTAAGCCTATCAGCAACGGCCTTCAGTAAGATATCTCCGGTGCTATATCCGAGCGAATCGTTAATCCGCTGAAAATTATCCAATCCGATGTAAATCAGGGCAAAAATCTCTTTATGGCGATGAGCATGTTCAATTGCTCTTTTCATCAGCTCTTTATGAAATGTGCGGTTCGGCAACCCGGTCAGGCTATCATAATAAGCCAGAAGGCGAATCTTGTCTGCCGACTTCCTGCTTTCCGTCAGGTCCTCAATGATCGCAAGAGCATAATGTACGTTGCCTTCTTGCCCATGGATGGCAGAGATGGTCGTATTAGCCCACAAGATGTCGCCATCCTTTTTCACGTACCGCTTTTCCATGCGAATGACGGGGATGCTGTTTGTGAATAATTGTCCCAACAATTCTTTACTCTTCTCTCTGTCTTCTTCGCACGTGATATCTGCAACACTATTACCGGTAAGTTCCTGTTCGGTATACCCCAACAACTCACAAAGCACTTTATTGGCTGCGATAATTGTATGGTCCGGACTTTCTAAGCCCATCCCGAAAGGTCCCTCATCAAAGATACGCCTGAACCTCTCTTCGCTCAGTTGACATTCTTGCTCCGTCCGCTTGCGCTCGGTGATATCCGAGATAAACCCTTCAAGCGCCTGCACCTCTCCATCAGGCGAGAATATTCCGCAACCTCTCTCCCATACCCACTTCACATCTCCTGCGGCGGTGGTGATGGAATACTCATACGAATAATGCTCCCTCTTGGAAAGGGCGGTTTGTACCTCGGTCCATATTCGTTCACGATGCTCGAAATTGATGACATCATTATAGGAAAGCCGCCGGTTGCCGATAATCTCCTCAGGAGCATAACCTGTGAGATCGCGGCATCCTTCGCTCAGGAAGGACATTGTCCACTCCCGATCATTATCACAACGGTATACAATGCCGGGAAGGTTGCCGATCAGAGTGGAGAACTTTCGCTCGTTTTCAGCCACCGCCTCCTCCGCCTCCCTGCGCTCGGTAACGTCGCGTACAATTCCTCTAAACCCTATTGGTTTACCAGATGAATCTTTTTGTAACGATACAGATGCCTCAACGTATCTTTTAGTTCCATCTTTTTTTATAATCCGCCAACCGAATCCTTCGGTGGGTTCCCCTGTGTTGTAAACTTTATTAAACGTCTGAAAAAGATTTTTTGAATGCTCTTTGTCTGTATAGTGTCGATAATTCATTCCCATCAATTCTTCTCTGGAATAGCCATAGAGCCGACACATTGAATCGTTAAAAAAGGTGAAGTTGCCGGTAAAATCAACCTCAAAATAACCTTCCTGGATGTCTTCAAGAATGGTTCGATATTTTTCCTCATTTTGGCGCAGCGCCTCTTCCGCCCGCTTACGGTCGGTGATGTCATGACTCAATGAGATTATGCCCACCGGCTTCTGTGCCTCGTCCCGCAAAAATGACAGGTGATTCTCGATCCAAACGTTGGAACCATCTTTTCTGTATTCCTCCAATTCCAGAATGCGACTTCTACCGGTATCTGCCGTACCGCTGGCTTCCAATTTCATCTCTTCTTCCAGGACCCTGGCCACGTTCTGCATGGATTCAGGTGTCATGACCTGCTCAAGTGTCTGCGCCGTGGCCTCTTCAGCCGTATATCCCCTCAAACGAATAATAGAAGGGCTGACATAGGTAAAACGCAGATTCATGTCCGTGATCGCTATGACATCTGACATATTATCGACAACCAAACGATACTTCTCTTCGCTCTCCCACAACGCTTTCTCCGCCTTCTTATGTTCGGTAATATCGCGAATGTTGCATTGTACTAATTTTGCCCTATCTACAAGATATATCTCCGTATCGATATTTTGCCCGGATTTGGTTTCCACCTTTACATCGGAATAATTAATAATGCCGTTCTTGTTCAAATTTTGCATTGTCGTTTGGAAATCACTCATATCGAGCACAACACCGATGTCCTGAAGCTTATTTCCGACGCTCTCTTTTTCGGTGTAGCCTAACAACTTTTCGGTGGCCGGATTAGTCTGGGTTATCTTTCCTTCGCGTTTTTCCAAAAGGACTATTCCATCACTTGCAGTTTCAAAAAGACGCCTGTACTGCTCTTCATAGTCTATTAATAAACTTTCCAGTTGCTTGCGCTCGGTAATGTCTTCAATGGCCAGGAGGATGATCCGCTCTTTTCCCAACGCTCTTTTAATTTGCCGGGCATTCAAAAGCATGATGCGTTTGCCGATGGCAGCAAAATCGTGTTCAACCTCATAGTTGTCAAAGGTTGTCTTTTGGGGAAGGATGGTTTCCAGAAGTTCCCGCAGTTTGGGGATATCCCACTGATCATTTCCCAGATTATATATAAGTTGTCCCACGGTCTCTTCAGGTTTAACTTTGAAAAATTCATAGAAGGAACGGCTGGCGGTGACTACTCTTAAATCTTTATCCAGAACGATTAAGGGTTCACGCACGGTGTTGATGATGTTTTCGGCGTATTCGCCGGCTTTATCTAAAGAAGCCTTTTTTTGAGTCAGGGTCTGCTTTGTTTTGGATTGACCATTCATCGGATTACTCTCCGGGTCATATTGTTCAATTATTATTAAAGCGTATCCTCGTTCGTCGACATCCCTTCTCCCTCCTCGTGGAAAGAGATAGTGAAGCAATCGTCTGTGACAACTCCATGCGTTTTTCAGGGATGACATTCATTCGTATGATTATAAGGATAATAAACATAATAAATGCATATCGTTTGCCAATAAGCGAAAGAGATTCATATTTTTTTATTAATTCTTTAATAATAAGCTGTTAGACTAAAAGGAGAAAACGACGAAAAGTATGCAATTATTCATTTGGCCTCAGTATTTGGCGGAGCCTCAGCATGTTGAGGGTGATCTAACCCCGAAAAGGCAGACGTACTCACGCACCGGGGTTAATAAAAAAGCTGCCTCAAAGACTAAAAGAGGCAGCTTTAAAACCGTTATATTTACTTTTTTACACGCCTTAAATTATTTTTTTTCCTGAAAGGTTCTTTTACAACAACTTTTATGCCGCTGATTGTCCCTGTGACTACCTTCTTTATTGCTTTACCCGTTTCACCACCAATTGTCTCCGCCGCCTCAACGGCTCCGATGGCTGCCGCGGAAGCGGCTTTCTCTGCGGACAATCCGAGATCCTTCGCTACTTCAATTGTTCCCAATACAGCATTTTTTGCAACGGAAACCGCATCGCCTCCCACTTCCGATGCACCAAGCACCAGCCCTTTGGATGTATCCTTTATGACCGTCGTCAGTTGGTTACTGGCTTCCGCCACGCCGCCGACGGCGCCCTTTACTGCGCTTTTAGTTGCCCCAACTGCATCGCCCTCAACTTCAAAAACCGCGCGGATAATACCACGCGCCGCTGCCGAGGCGGCATCCTCCGCCGATACGGCAATATCCCTTGTCCCGCTGATGGCTCCCACGATAGCGCCTTTTGCTACGGAAGTAATGTCCCCTCCTATATCTGCGGTTCCTTTAACCGCCCCATGAGCAGTGTCGCGAATAACATCAATGGTTACAGAACCTATTTCGTGAACTCCTTTGAGTACGCCGACTATCGAATTTTTGGCAACCATTGTCAAATCCGCTCCCGCATCTCCTGCGACCTTGATTGCACCGCCGATAATAGCGCCAAGAGAAGTTTCTATGTCTTTTACGCTCTCCAGGACTTTTACCGTCGTGGCGCTTACAGCGTCGACGATTCCTACGGCCACATCCTGGGTTCCCTTCAAGACTCCGACAAGACCGTTTTTAATCGACTCCCCGATTTTTTTCTCCATAAAACACCTCCATTTTTGAATGCTTACCAGTGTTTAAAAAATGATTACTTCTCCCTTTCTCTGAAATAGAAATTTTTAAATAAAAAACCTTTGCTTTGGTTCATTTCATGTAAAACATTTTTTAGAAGAAAAACAAATCAAGTAAAATTATTTAATAGAAAAAGGCGGGTTCCCCCAAGAGATATGATAACCTCCATGGGAACAACAAAACAGGTAACTTTCGATAAATCCTATCCACAACGGACTCCTTTATAGCGGATCTAAGAAAGTTGATTGTCAGGTTGACAGGTTAACGAGGAGAAATAACTGTAATTTTTTGATACTCTTTCAGTAATTAAATGTCAACAGGAAATATTGCCCCCTGAAATTGACGAACAGGAAGAAGTGTTTATTGATTTTACCTCATCAATTATTTATCTTTTACCTTATGCAGTATCAACCGGGCATCTGCATAGCGTATGGTTGAATGGTTTGGGTCTTTTTAATTCTGTAAATTTTTTTACATTATTACTGTATATATTGCAACCGGGGGGTCAAGGGAATGGATGGAAAAACTATTATAACCCTCTCATAAATTCCGGACGCAGCATGTTAGGATCTTTTCTGGACAATAAAATGTTAAGTTGCTTGAGCACTTTATTTTTGTCTTCCGGCATGGAACCCCGAATCGAATAATAATTTGAGGCATGCATGGAGCTAAAAAGACAGTTGGAGAAGGTTGAATTCTCTACAATCGTTTTTAACTCCTGCAAGGAATCAAAAGGAGTGATCAGTTCGAACTCGCCACGCTGTAATTCTTTATAAAGCCCTGTTTCAGGTATTAAAGTTAGAGTCAACGCTCCGGCATAATCAGGATCCATTTCCGTTAGAATTTTTGCGGTTTCCAGCGCGTGTTTTTCACTGCCTTTAACTCCGCCAAGTCCCAGTATAACTGAAACCGACAACAGCATGCCGGATTCCTTCACTTTTTTTGCGGCCTCAACCATCTGCTGATGAGTGGCGTTTTTTTGTATCCTCTGCAACACTTCATCATCACCGCTTTCCACACCCATGTAAAGAATTCCCAGCTTCTGTTCTTTCAGCGCCTTCAGTTCTTTCAAACTTCGTCTAAGAATGTCTTGAGGTGTGGCGTAGCTTGCTATGCGCTCGATAGCAGGGAATTTTTGATTGAGATATTGTAACGCCTCCATTAGCCTGGGGTATGGATAGACCAGGGCATCTCCATCCTGGAGAAATACTTTCTTCCCGTTCCAGTCATCAAGAATTTCATACATTATTTCCGGCATGCCTGCCACCCACATGCGTTGATTCATGAATAGGGACATGGCGTCGATTTCCTTTTTTACTTCGTCGAGGTCACGAATGCCGAGATTTGTAAAGGAGAAAGCGCAAAAAGAACAGGTATTGTTTGAGCATCCCGATGTCAAGGGCAGATAATAACTGCCATGTTCACTGGGGGGTCTTATTATTTCCGGTCTAACAAAGGACATATCCTAATCCTGTAATAATTATTTTTACCATAGAGTATAGATTCAGCGTCTGTTATATCTTGTTCAATTTCCATTTAAATTAAATTTTTGTTACAACTCTGCCATTGATACTGTGATTAAACAAATCAGTGATACTTTTTTTGACAGATACCGGTGGCGACGCCGGCAAAATTTAATTGCCATCTCTTGTAAAAGCCTGTCGCTAAAAAAGCGGTATATTCTTTGGCTTCTCTGTGAAAGAATATAACATGGCTACTGCTTCGGTAAAGTAAAAGGTCACAAACTGCTCATCGTCCGCGCCTTTGGGGTAAATTTTCAGAAGATCAGGCATGTGCTCGAAAGCCTTGGCTTTTGCCTCACGGGTTTCATCAAATGCAATTCGGCCTGTTATTCTTAGCCATGTAGAATCACTTCCCATATCTGAAATCTCAATATCCGGATTCCGCTTCAGCTGCTTATACACATCCTTGGTTTTATTAGTACAGAAATACAGTGTATTGTTCCTTTTCATTATAAAGCCAAATGGACGGACTCTTGCTTTAGCTCCATCTACAGTGGCAATATGAAAAACAGGGCTGGCTTTTATAAACTCAAGAGCGGTATTCATGGAAACCTCCTATAAAAGAATTTTGTTTAGTATATCTTAATCATTCAACACGATCACAATTTATAATCTAATAATTTTACGAGTGATCTGTTCCAAATACTTATAGCATATGTTAAGTTGCGGCAAGTTATATTACCATTGTTCCCAGTGTATTTTCTCTTTATTGTATTTGTCTTTGGGTTTATCTTCTCCAGCCGAAACCCCAACGGGGATAACATTTAAAGGAATAACTTCCTGTGGAATGTTGAGCACAACACGCACGAGTTTCATCCTGTCATCATATGGAAATGCGGCAGTCCAGACACCGCCAAATCCGAGAGCTTCAATGGCCAACAGAATATTTTCACCCGCAAGGGATGCATCTATAATCGCAGTGTCTCTGCTTTTGTTATAGGCTTTATCGGCCTGCGTGCAAATGATGATGGCCGCACCTGCCTTGAAAAGCATCTTCGCATGAGGAAGACCTTCAGCAAGTGTATCCATCTTTTTCCTGTCGGTTATCACAATAAAAGACCAGGGCTGCATATTCATAGCGGTTGGTGCAGCCATTCCCGCTTTTATAATATTATCAAGATCGTTTTTGTTAACTGGCGCTCCCGTAAAACTCCTGACGCTCTTTCTTGAATGAATCACAGCAAATGTGTCTTTCATGTTTGTATCCTCCTTAGCCCTTTAGTAAAGTGCACATCAACATCTGTGAGAAAATGTCCGGATTTATGCCTTTTGCGTTGAAGCCAACGTATTTCGTTTCACCGCTCTTTCTGACCGTAATTTTTGATATTCCATCAATAACAACGACACATTGATCCTTGACGGAAAGATCCGCATGGAAGCCAAGCATCTCGAAAGCCTTCTGCATGATCATCATATGCCGATCCATTATTTGCCTGCCCGTGGCCGGACCGGATATACAATTAAATAGATTCCAGATCAGGCTGACGGGAATCTCAACTTTTTCTTCGCCCAGTATTTTGTAATTCTCATATCCGAGATAACATGCACATAATGTAAATTTGGGAAGGATTGATATATCATAAATTTCATCGTTTGCCTGAATGTCCACGGGTATTGTCCCCTTCTTCACAACCTTGATACCGGAAAGGTGGGATCGCATCTTGATTTCCGACAGAGGCATTATCGGGCCGGATTCTTTATACTTTTCATGCGAATGATTATTTTTCATAAGCACCTCCCTGCCCTTCTTTATTTTTTATTTTATTTCACTAAATTTTATAAGTCCGATAGATAACCGCCGTTTGAAAGAATGTGCCTATGCAAGAATCCCACTCTATATTTACAAAAAAGGGCTCTGGCTATAAACATATCTAAATGATCTTAAAAAATCATGTTCCTCCTGTTTACATGATAAAAATGCTCATACGAATGTAATAGCAAATAGCAGGCCAATAGCCGAAGATGAATCAGAGATTTGAATTCATCCTTTAATGACAGTTGGTTGGGTTAACAGGAGAGAACTGCAGAAAAGCATGAAATGATTCATTTGACCTCAATATTTGGTGGGGCCTCAGCATATTGAGGGATATTTTGATGGGATGAAGAGTACGAGTAATCGCCTATTGAATATCTCTCATAATTTTTAAGAACATCTTTAAGGAAAGAAGAAATAAAAAATGATTTAAAATACCCCTTCCCCGTTTTTTTTAGAATTGTTGAATGCACCGGCAAAATAATAAATTTATGAAGCTGGAAATTTGTTTGCAGAGATGCTAAATAATAGGTCGTTAAATATAAAACATTTTTAAGACATGGAGATGTTCGGGTGAACAAGAAGATAGATCCGGAAATGACCGATGATGTAACCGTTTTGCGTAAGCGAATTGCTGAACTGGAAAACAGTGAAATCAAACTCAAGCAGATGGAAAAGATGATTCAGCTCGACAAGGAGCGTCTGAAAATCCAATTCCGGCTCACGCACATTCCAACCATTACATGGCAGAAAAAGGGCGATGATTTTATTATCGCCGATTACAATATTACAATGGAAGATTTCACGGATGGATTGATCGGCAATTTTCTGGATACGCCGGCAAGTATCATCTATAAAAACAGACCTGACATTCAGTCGGATTTGAACACCTGCTTCAATAAACATTACCAGATCAGACGAGAGACGCCCTACCGGATGTTTACCCGGGAAATAGAAAAAATTATCATATTTACTTTCACTTACATGCCGCCGGATTCCGTTATATCTCATATGGAAGATATCACCGAGCGCAAGATAGCCCAGCAAAGGCTCCAGACATCGGAAAAACAGCTGCGCGCTCTGTCCGCCCAGCTCATGAACGTCGAGGAACGGCAAAAAAAACACATTTCCCGGGAACTCCACGACAGCATCGGGCAGTATCTGACGGCGATTAAATTCAGTCTGGAGACTACCCATCAGCATCTCATTGAAAGACAGGATATATCAAAAGCAGTCGCACTGTTGGACACAAGCGCAAATTTATTGAAACAGACCATTGATGAAGTGCGCAGAATCATGATGGACCTTCGCCCGACCATTCTTGATGATCTGGGTATTCTGGCGACTATTTCATGGTTTTGCCGGGAACTTCAGGCGGTTTATTCCGATATGCATGTGGAGCAGGATATTCAACTTAAAGAGGAGGATATTTCGGAACCTCTGAAAATCATTATTTACCGGATCCTTCAGGAGGCGCTCAACAATGCCGCAAAACACAGTTCTGCCGATCGCGTATGTGTATCCCTTAAAAAAGTAAAAAACAAGATTCAACTGACGATCGAGGATAATGGTAAGGGATTTGATTTGAAACAGGTTGCCAGGAACTACGATATTTCGGTTCTTGAGGGATTGGGGCTGATGAGTATGGTGGAACGGGCGGAACATACCGGAGGAACCCTGAAGATACGGACAGCATTAGAAAAGGGTACGTCCATTATCGCATCCTGGTAGAACGCGTTAAAGTTTATTTGGTGACCAGTCCTTTTTCTATGGCGTATGACGTGAGCGCCGAGGCTGTATGAAGATCGAGTTTTTTCATCAGGTTCTCGCGATGCTTTTCAACCGTCTTCATGCTGATGCACAAATCGTCGGCGATTTCCCTGTTTTTGTATCCTTCTCCCACCAGTTTCAGAATCTCGCGCTCCCGTGAGGTGAGTGTATCCCAGACTGTGAGGGGTGCGTGATCCTGTTGCCCTTTCAGATAACCCTCAATGACTTTTCCCGAGATTTCAGGACTCAGATAATGCTTGCCCATCAGCACATTCTTGATGGCTATCAAAAACTCGGCGTAGTTGGCTTCTTTTAATATGTAGCCATCCGCTCCGGCCTGAAGACTGGCCAGAACATATTCTTCCGTTTTATAAACAGTGAAAACGATGATTTTGATTTCCGGATGCTGTTTCTTGATTTCTTTGATGGCTTCAATGCCATTCATCCTGGGCATGGAAAGATCCATCAAAACCAGATCGGGTTTCAATTCCGACGCAATCCGGACGGCTTCGCGTCCGTCTTGCGCTTCTCCGACCACGACAAGTTCGGTGTTTAGAGAAAGCAATGCCTTCAGGCCTTCCCTGAGGATGGTATGGTCTTCGGCGATGACGATTCTTTTTTTTTCCGTATCCATGACTATTATCTATCACGAGATCATTCATTCGTAAAGGACAAAACAGGATATCCTCTCCGGTCTTTTAGGAAAGAATAAGGTATCGTAAGGCCACAAATGGGGACATCACCTGATTTACTTTCACTTGCCTTTCCCTTAGTCTGTTTTCCGGCAGACCATTGATCTGTAGAAAGAAGAGAAAAAATCTGATGCTGAAAATCATGATTACCGATAGCCATCAAACCTTCGGGCAGTTACCGGCGAATATTGTCAGGATGAATTTTTCGTCATCCTTTACATGTCTGAAGGCAAACAACCCCGCTTTCATGGAGCAATTCAAACTGTTTTCTCCGGATATCCTATTTATTGATATCCAGTCCATGGGAACAACTTGTTTCGGACTGACGGAGAACTTCAAAACGTCCCGCCGCGGTTTGCGCATTGTCTGGATCACAAGTTATGATCAGCCGGAATCCCTCAAAAAAGCCCATGACAGCGGGGTTAATGATTGTCTTTTGAAAAATTCTATTACGACAGACGGCATTACCGATCTTATCCGCGTTATCTGTCGTGCGGGCAGGATCGGGAAATGAAGTGAACATACAGATAATACTTCCACACAAGAAAGGAAAAGAACTATGGACTATCAAAACATTATTTTTGAAATCGAAGACGGCATTGCCACTATCACTTTCAATCGCCCGAAAGCCCTAAACGCCATGAACGCAGTGACCATGACAGAATTGCTTCATGCCGCTACGGCTTGTAAGAATTCTGCGACTGTCAAGGCTTTGATTTTGACAGGTGCAGGAGAGAAGGCTTTTGTTGCGGGAGCCGACATCTCACAGATGCAGAACATGACGGCTGTGGATGCGCTGTCCTTTATGGAACTGGGCCATGAAACCCTGCGGCTGATCGAGACGATGCCCAAGCCCGTCATCGCCGCCATCAACGGATTTGCATTGGGTGGCGGAACGGAGATTTCGCTTGCCTGCGATGTGCGCTTTGCCTCCGAAAATGCCGCATTCGGTCAGCCGGAAATCCTGATCGGTCTGATTCCCGGCTGGGGCGGCACGCAGCGTCTTCCCAGAATCATCGGGATGGGGCGAGCCAAGGAGTTGATTTTAGGCGGCGGCCAGATTACGGCCCTGCGCGCCTATGAAATCGGTCTGGTCAACCGGGTTTTTCCTGCCGACCAACTGCTTGCGGAGTCGAAGAAGTTTGCCGGGAAGCTGGCTGCATTACCGGGCTTTGCACTGAAAATGGCCAAGCACAGCATCAATTACGGCTATGATCTGTCTCTGGATAGCGCCACCCGTCTGGAAGCCGAGTGCTGCGCCCAGTGCTTCAGCACCGATGATCAAAAAGAAGGAATGAATGCTTTTCTGGAAAAGAGGAAACCCGCATACATCGGCCGTTAAAAGTGAAAAAAGCCTTTTACCGCTTTTATACAAGAGATGTGATGATCCCCTGCGTAGGGTTAAAGTATTCGGGAAATGCGGATATTCAATGGCCGAAATAAGATGTTCACCGGATTTACAAATAAAGGTGAATTCCATATTCTTAAACCCGAAAGAGGATCGAAACGATGCAAACAGACAACCGCCATTCCGTGATCCATGTCTCCCCCATGACTGTGATTGCCCCTCCCCGTCAGTCAGGGCGGAGAACATGGATCCGGATGGCAAACCGGTTTGGAAAAGAAATAAAAAAATGCAGGTTCTGGAGATACTAAGTTTTGTATCAAGTCAATAATCGGTAAAGAACCTCTATAAAAGGAGAATGAATATGAATACGAAAACAAAAGATGTTGTTATTGTTTCTGCCTGCCGTACAGCCATCGGACGCTTCGGCGGTACACTGAAAGATTCGAACGGTCCCGCAATTGCCAGTGTTGCCATGAAAGAAGCCGTGCGGCGCGCCGGCATTGATCCGGTGATCATTGACGATGTGCGTTACGGATGCTGTTGCGAGCACCATGACAACCTGAATATCGCCAGAGTGGCTGCCCTGATGGCTGATATTCCAGAATCGAGCAACGGGGTTACTGTCAACCGGGTCTGTATTTCCGGCATGGAAGCTGTCGTTTCCGGAATGGCCATGATCCAGGCAGGAATAGCTGATGTCATTCTGGGCGGCGGTGTTGAACACATGTCCGGCGTGCCCTATGCCCTGTCGGGCGCCCGATGGGGATATCGTTTGCAGGATCAGGTCCTCGAAGACGCTCTGCAACGCAAACTTTTCTGTGGATCGCGCCTCCTTCCCGGACCGGAGAAAGGCCCCCTCAAATCAGGTATACCCATAGATATGTACAAGGGCAAACCCTACATCATGGGCCTGACGGCGGAATTTGTCGCTCAGATGCTCGGTATCACCCGCGAAGAAATGGATGAAGTCGCGCTGCGGAGCCACAACAACGCCGAACGGGCAACACAAAACGGAGACTTTGCGGCAGAAATCGTACCCATCTCCCTTGCCGGCAAGAAAGGCAAACCGCCGGTGATCTTCGACAAGGATGAACACTTCATGCCCGGCCTGACCATGGATAAGCTGGCGGCGCTCAAACCGGCCTTTATTCCCGAAGTCGGGAAGGTTACCGCCGGAAACGCATCCGGCCTCAACGACGGCGCCAGCGCTATGATCATTATGTCCGCCGGAAAAGCCAAGGAATTGGGTCTGAAGCCTTTGGCCCGGATCAAGGCAGTCGGTTACGGCGGATGCCATCCTTCCATCATGGGTACCAGCCCTATTCCGGCCGTCAATCAGATGCTTAAGAAATCGGGTCTCAAAATCAGTGATTTTGGACAGATTGAAGTGAACGAGGCCTTTGCCGCCCAGTATCTGTCCTGTGAAAGGGGACTGGGGCTGAACCGGGACATCACCAACGTCAACGGTTCCGGTATCGGACTGGGTCATCCTATCGGCTCGACGGGATGCCGTATCATGGTCACCTTGCTGCATGCGATGATAAAAAACGGTAAGAACCTGGGCCTGGCTACGCTTTGCGGCGGCGGCGGCGTGTCCATGGCGACTGCTTTGGAGCTTCTGTAAGAAGAAAATGGTCTTCAGTGCGGCAATGGCTCACTGAAGGTGAAATGAAATGCTACAAATTTAAATAAAGGAGAATACAATGGACTTTCGATTAACCGAAGAACTTCAGATGTTAAAAGACATGGCCTATAAATTCGGCCAGGCCGAAATGGTGCCTATTGCCCATGAGGCGGACGAAAAGGAGCAGTATACACCGGAGGTCAGAATGAAGGCGGCGGAAAATGGTTTGCTGGGCGCCTGGATTCCGGAAGAGTATGGAGGAGCAGGTGTCGGCTTCCTGGGGCATGCAATTATCACCGAAGAACTTTCCAAAGCCTGCATTGGCATCGGTTTGAATCTTTATGGCGCCTGTTTCGGAGCGCAGAATATTTTTAACTATGGAACGGAAGAACAGAAAAAGAAGTACCTTCCGCCCATCTGCACCGGTGAGTATGTTTTTGCCGGAGCCTATACGGAACCGAATGCCGGTACCGACGTGGCAGGCTATAAGACAAGGGCCGTAAAAGATGGCAAGGACTGGATCATTAACGGAACCAAAATGTTTATCACCAATGGAACCTGCAGCACCCACATGATCGTTCAGGCCATTACAGAGGCCGACGCCAAAAAACACTCCAGTTTCAGCCAGATTCTTGTTCCGTGCGATACCAAAGGCGTTACAAGAACAAAACTTCACGGCAAACTTGGACTTCGGGCCAGCGACACAGCGGAAATCGCGTTGGAAGATGTCCGTGTGCCTCAGGCAAATCTGGTTGGCACTCCCGGTAAAGGTTTTTATCAGCTGATGCACTTCTTCGATATCACCAGAATCATGATTGCCGCCCAGGCCCTGGGATTATCAGAAGCCTGTCTGGCTGCTTCCGTGAAATATGCAAAGGATAGAACCGTTTTCGGCGCTCCTCTGGGAAGCTATCAGATCACCATGCAGAAGCTGACGGAAATGGCCATCAAAATTGAAGCCCTGCGCGGTTTTGTCTATAAATCAGCATGGCTGGTCGACAATGGAACGCCCGATTACACCCTGGCGGCCATGGGTAAATATTTGGGCGGACAAACGGCGGTCTTTTGTGCCAATGCGGGCGTGGAAATCCACGGCGGCTATGGTTACATGGAAGAGTATGATGTTCAGAAATGGTATCGGGACGCCAAAATTCTCGAACTCTATGAGGGTACCAAAGAGGCGGAAATCATGACAATCGGCAAGCTGTTGCAAAAATAGTATTGCCAGTGATCATCATGCAAGCGTGAAGAAGGGGCCGGTTTTTACCGGCCTTTTCTTTTTTGTTTATGCCGAACGTTTGCCAGGCGCTTGACGGACGTTTAACGGGCGCTTGATGGGCGCTTGCCTGACTCTTGCCGAACGCTTGCCGGGCGCTTGCCTGACTCTTGATAAACGCGTGGAAAAAATCGCGTCATTTCAGGACCTGATATCTCTATCCTTGTTGTTAGGGGCGATATAAGGTGCCGGGGAAATAAATACGGGTATTGCCGGGGCAAAATGAGGTCTCCACCGAATTTACGTTTCGGATATTTATTGATATTTTACAGTCAAACGGAGGGTCTAAATGGCCCTTGCAACGCCCTAAGCAGGTAAGTCCGGCAACAGGAAGACCGGTTGAAGTGCGAAAGGTAAATCTTCAGTAATTATAAAAAAATTTCGAAGGAGACAGTCATGAAAGAAATAAAGAAAGTATGTGTCTTAGGCGCAGGATTGATGGGTAACGGCATAGCACAGGTTTGTGCTCAGGCGGGCATGGAAGTGACCATGCGGGATATCGAACAGCGCTTTATCGACGGCGGGATGAAAGCCATCACTAAAAATATCAATCGGGATGTGGAAAAAGGAAAGAAGACGAAGGCCGAGGCCGACGCCATCCTGGCCAGAATCAAACCGGTTCTTGATCTTACGGAAGCTGCCAAAGATGCGGATGTTATTGTTGAAGTCATTATCGAAGTCATGGACGTCAAGAAAAAACTCTACAAGGAACTCGATGAAATTGTTTCCGCCGACTGTCTGTATTTTACCAACACATCCGGTCTTAGCATCACGGAAATGGCTGCGATTACCAACCGTCCGGAAAAAGTGATCGGCACGCATTTCTTTAATCCCGTCCCCGTCATGCGTCTGCTGGAAGTCATCCGGGCCTATCAGACATCGGATGAAACTCTGCAAGCCGCATTGGCCTGGGGGAAGAAACTGGGCAAGGAATGCATTATCGTCAGGGAAGCTCCGGCTTTTGCCGTGAACCGCATTCTCTGCACGATGATCAACGAAGCCTTTTATGCATTGGAGGAAGGTGTGGCGACTGCCGAAGACATTGATAAAGGCATGGTCCTGGGCTGCAATCATCCCATTGGTCCTCTGGCGCTGTCGGACCTGATCGGCAATGACACGCTGCTTCGGGTTATGGAAGGTTTGCACAGGGAATTAGGCGATAAATACCGGCCGGCGCCCTTATTGAGAAAACTCGTTCGGGCCGGAAATCTGGGGAGAAAGAGCAATCGCGGCGTGTATGACTATAAGAGCTGACTATTGTTTAATATAAAATTTATTTATTAGAGGATGATAAAATATGAAAGAACTATATGCAGACTATAAACAAAAGCTGATTTCGGCTGACGAAGCGGCAAGCTATGTCAAGTCCGGTGATAGAATTTTTTACAGTGAATTTATTTTGTTACCCGAATCTCTGGATGAAGCGCTGGCCAAAAGAATTCACGAACTCCATCATATTGACTTAAGATGCGTTTGTACATCACGGATTCCCAAGATTGTCGAAGCGGATCCCCACCGCGAGCATGTCGTCATGAACGACTGGCATTTGTCAACAGCCGGCCGCCGTCTCCATGATGAAGATTTATGTAACTACATTCCTTTCAGCTATCATGAGGGGCCGCGAACAATCAGGAAATACCTCGATTTCGACGTCGCGTTTATTACGGCAACCGAGATGGACAAAAAAGGCTATTTCAATTACGGCCTGTGCAATTCGCTCACGGGCGCGGTACTGGATAAAACAAAGAAAATTATTGTTGAAGTGAACAAGAACGTTCCCTACTGCTACGGGGGCAACAAAGAGTCCATCCACGTATCCAAAGTGGATCATATCGTGGAAGGAAAAAACCCGCCGCTGATGGAGGTTAAATCCGGAGCGCCCAAAGAAGTTGATCGACGCATTGCCGAGCATATTATGAAGGAAATTGAGGATGGGTCGTGTATTCAATTGGGCATTGGCGGTCTGCCGAATCTGATCGGGCAGATGATCGCCGAAAGCGATTTGAAAGACCTGGGCATTCACACGGAAATGATATGTGATTCCATCGTCGATTTATATAACGCCGGCAAAGTCACGGGCCGTCTGAAATCGTCTGATAAGGGCAAAATTGTTTACACCTTCGGCATGGGGACAAAAAAACTCTATGATTTTCTGGATCGCAACCCCACCTGTTCTTCCTATCCGGTCAGTATTACGAATGATCCCAGAATCATATCCTTCAACAGCAAAGTGATTGCCATTAATAACGCTATTGAAGTGGATCTGTACGGTCAGGTTTGCTCGGAATCATCAGGCATCCACCAGAAAACAGGCACGGGCGGCCAGCTTGATTTTATTTTCGGCGCTTTTCAGTCCAAGGGCGGCAAAGGGATCATTTCCCTGAGTTCAACCTATACGGATAAACAAGGCAAATTGCATTCACGCATTGTTCCGACCTTTGAGCCGGGATCGATTGTCACTGTGCCGCGGTCAATCGTTCAGTATGTTACGACGGAATACGGAATGGTTCAGCTGAAAGGCAAATCCACATGGGAAAGAGCTGAAGCCCTCATCGGCATAGCTCACCCTGATTTTCGGGAAGAGTTAATCAAACAGGCTCAACACATGAAAATCTGGATTACGAATGGCAAAATTGCTCACCCTGATTTTAGGAAAAAGTTAGTCAAACAGGCTCAACAGATGAAAATCAGTGTTTTGAGTGGCAAACAGGATGCCTGTTAAAACAGCATCAATGTTCTGTAACCGGCATGAAAATGAGGGAAAGAGCATGGATTTGGAAATTTGGAGAAATAAATATCCGGAAAAGTTTGCCTCGGAGAATGTAATCTTCGGCCGCATTCATCGGGGAGATACGATTTTCATCGGTTCGGCCTGCGCGGAACCGCAACATCTGGTGCAGTCTTTGATCAATTATGTCAAATCGAATCCCAAGGCTTTCTGCGATGCCGAAGTTCTCCACATCCGATCCCTGGGAGTCGCCCCTTACGCCGCGGAAAGATTCAAACAGCATTTTCGCCACAATTCTTTTTTCATCGGCGACAGCACACGGGATGCCATTAATCGGGGCGTTGCGGATTATACGCCGATATTTCTTTCACAAACGCCGAAGCTGTTCGACAGTGGCATGGCCAAGATGGATATTGCCCTGATCCAGACTTCCGTCCCGGATAATCTTGGATATATGAGTCTGGGCATCAGCGTTGATGTGATCAAGGCGGCCGTGAAAAGGGCATCGGTTGTTGTTGCTCAGGTAAACAGTTTTATGCCCCGGGTTCACGGTGATTCTTTTCTGAATATCAAGGATATCGATTACATCGTTCCCCATGATGAGACGCTGCTGGAATATGGTCCGGAGGCCGATACGGATATTGCCATCAGAATCGGCAATTATGTTTCGCGTTTGATTGAAGACGGCGATACCATTCAGGTCGGATACGGACGAATTCCCAATGCCGTCTTGCAGAACCTCTGCGGCAAGAAGCACCTGGGCATCCACACGGAACTGATCACGGACGGCACAATTGATCTGATGAAGAAAGGCATCATCGACAACTCGAAAAAAAACGTGAATCCGGGGAAAACCGTTACGACCTTCTGTATGGGGCATCAGGCAACGTACGATTACCTCAATGATAATCCGGCCATCGATTTTAGGACCATCGACTACACCAACAATCCGATGATCATAGCCCAGCATGACAATATGGTGGCCATCAACAGCGCTTTGGAGATCGATCTGACAGGACAGGCCACAGCCGAATCCATAGGCGGCATTTTCCACAGCGGCGTAGGGGGGCAGGCGGACTTCATGCGCGGGGCTGTTTTATCCAAAGGCGGCAAGGCGATTCTTGCCTTGCAATCAACGGCTGCCTGCGAGGTTGTTTCCCGGATTGTTCCGTGCCTGCGGGAAGGCGCCGGGGTTACCCTGACCCGCGGAGATGTTCACTATGTTGTGACGGAGTATGGAATCGCGTATCTTCACGGGAAGAATATCCGTGAGCGGGCCATGGAACTCATTGCCATTGCGCATCCCAAATTCAGGCCGGCCTTGATTGAAGAAGCCAAAAAGCGAAATATGATCTACCGCGACCAGCATTTCATTACCGGAACCAGAGGCGAATATCCCGAACATCTGGAATCTTACAAAACGACAAAGACGGGCCTCAATATTTTATTCAGGCCGATTAAAATCAGCGATGAACCTCGTTTGAAGGACTTTATCTATTCGCTGTCGGAGCAGAGCCTTTACCGCCGGTTCATGTCCAGCAGAAAAGATATGCCTCACGAGGTATTACAGTCGCTGGTGATTATTGATTATACGACCGAAATGGCCATTCTGGCTATTGTGCCCAAGGGGGAAAATGAAGAAATCGTCGGTGTCGGCAGATATTACATTAACGGATCAACCCATACGGCGGAAGTCGCTTTTGCCGTTAAAGATTGTTACAGCAATAAAGGAATAGGCACGGAGCTATTGTCCTATCTGACATATCTTGCCAAGCGTCAGGGGCTTTTGGGCGTCACGGCCGAGGTCCTGACTGACAATTATCCGATGCTGCACGTTTTTAATAAAGGTGGTTTTGACCTCGAGAAGAGAAACGTTGTCGGACTTTGGGAATTGAAGATTACATTCCGCGACTGAATTGGATAAATGAATAACTTTATCATTCTAAAAAGGAGGGTCAGGTCGTTATGCAAAGATTCATGCTAAAATCCAAAATTCACAGGGCGACGGTTACGGATGCGGATTTGCATTATGAAGGCAGCATCACCATTGATCCATTATTAATGAAGGAGGCGGATATTCTGCCCTACGAAACAGTAGCCATTTACAATATCAGTAACGGCGAGCGCTTCTCCACATACGCAATTCCCGGTGACCCCGACAGCGGTGTTATATGCCTCAACGGAGCCGCAGCGAGAAAAGCCGCACGCGGCGATCTCATCATTATCGCCGCGTATGAATTAGTTGACGAAAAAGAATTAGGCGGTTGGTGTCCGCGCTGCGTTTTCGTCGACGAAAAAAACAGGATTAAATAAAAATGTAATTGAAGCTCTCCGCGGCAACTCGCGGAGAATCTTCGATTCTTAAGGAATATTATAATTATATAAACGCTTGCTTATTCTGTAGCACGCTACAGGAATGCGTTCGCTGCCTCAATTCTGTAAACGCTTGCGCACTGAAGCAGCAAGCGAAGGTGTTTGCTCGCTTACGAATTCAAAAAAACAAGTCTAGCAGTAACAGGTTCTGTTGATGATGACCTTTTTCAAATCATCGGAAAGGTCATTAAAATATGAGCAGTAACCGGCAACGCGAACCAGGAGATGCGGATATTTTTCCGGATGGTCGTATGCGTCGATTAAAATTTTTCTGTCAATGACGTTTGGCTGGAACTGCATACCGCCTTTATCAAAGTACGTACTGATGATGCCTGAGAGGTTCCTGACTCCGTCCGGACCCTGAAACAGCGCTGAGTCAACCATGAATGTAACCGTGGTGCCATTGGGGGCATAGTTCACAAAATCAACACCGGCAACGGCATTGAGCGATGACAATAAATCAGTCGTCTCCATTCCATAATGAGGCGTAATGCTGTTGGCAAGAGGAACGCCGCTGTATCTGCCTGAAGGCAGTGCGGGTGTTTTCTTTCCGTAGACATCATTTACATTCAACGCGTAATATCCGGCTGTATATATACCGCCCCTGGGACAGTTTGCAACCGAGTTTAGTGCGTTGACGTAAATCTGTAATGTTTTGTTTACCCATTCGACTGCTTCATGCGAACCATCATGGCCGAATTTAGGGACATCGAGCAATGCCGATCTGACCCGCTGATAGTCTTCCCCTTCAAAGTTGTTGTTAATGGCGTTGATGACGTCATGCATTGAATACAGCTTCTTCTTGTAGACGACTTCGTCAATGGCAAATAATGAATCGGCGACGTCCGTAATTCCCACAGCTTGAATGCCGCTGCTGTTTATCGTTGCGCCGCCTTCGCACAGATCTTTTCCGTTTTCAATACAACCCTTAAAGAGTGTGGAAGAAAGGGGGGTTGTAAAGTTTTCACGAATCACCTTTTCAATGTTCTGGTGGTCGGTCAGGATGGAGTTGGTTAAATAATTCAAACGCGCCCCAAAGCGTTGAAGCAACTCATCCATGTTCGCCGGAGGCCTGGGTACGGAGGTCCTTTTCTTTTTGAACCGGTTCCGGGCGTTCATATATTTTGCAAGGACATATCGGGAAAATTTATTGTCCCTTCGGCAGTTATATTCAAAAAACTTGGTGGTCATTTTCTCCAGTTGATCGGCAAAGCCTACGTTCCACAGATCGTCTTCTTCACCTTTGAGGGCCTGCAGAAAAGGCAGGGCAACGTTCACATTGGCGCAGTCGGTATTGCCGAAATGATCATCAGACACATTGGGTTCAACGCATCCGATCACCGCGTAATTTCTCGCATCCTCCACGGGAGCGGCGGGGTAATGCTTCGCCAGAGTTTTCAGGTAAATTTCATCATTATACAAAGCGGGCATGGGTGCGCCGTTAATATAAACTTCGGCCAGCCTGTCCAGATACCGGATGGGACTGTCCTTATGAATCCGGGCCGTCATATTGCAGGCGTAAGGTTGCAGTTCGCAAATATCGAGCAGCATATAAGTGACGTCGTTGGTGGCGTCCTTTCCGTCCGGGCCAAGACCTCCGGCTGTCAGGGCCTGGTCGGTGGACATGGTTTCAAAGAGTCTTCCGATTCTCAAATAGGTATCGCCGTCGTTTACTAAAATGGCTTCGTCCATCTTGAGAATATATAAAGCCAGCAGTTCTTTTGCTTTATCGTAATCGATGATACCGGCTTCTTTATCTCTTTTATAGTAGGGATATAATACCTGATCGAGGCGTCCATGAGATATTGCATTTTCATAGGATTCCGTACAAATCGCGATCTGCAAAAACATCATGCTTTGGAGCGCTTCGTGGTACGTGCGGGCAGGGTATTTGGGAACATGCCGGCAGATCGCGGCCATTTTTTCCAATTCCCCGCGGCGTTCCGGGTCCGTTTCCCCGCGGCTGTGGCAAGACAGGCTCTCGGCATAACGCGCCGCAAAAGTTTCCAATGCCTTAAGGGCGATAATTGCTCCCTCATAGAAAGCCTGGCTTTGGTCAGACTTTCCTTTTCGCGCGGTTTGGATCTCTTTTATGATCCCCGTAGTTCCCAAAGCAAGCATGCGCTCGAAGTTAACGGTAAAATGCGCTATTGCGGCCGTGTTATTATTGAATCCGGCAACATTCTCGGAAGAGCGCGCAATGGTTAAAATAAACTTGGGGATGGAGTTATTGACCTTCAATAAAAGGCAGTGTCCCATCCAGAAAGGAAGTGTTCTATAAAAGAAGTTAAGCCTTTCCTTCCATGAACACTGGAAGGCAACCGGTTTCTGGCGATGGATTTGATGGAGAATCGAAGCGAACAGAACGCCATAGTGTTCTTCCCATATCTGACCGCCGCATCTCTTGGCGGTGAAATTGCCGACGAGCAGTTCATGGGGGTAGACAATAACACTTTTGTTTTTTAATACATAAGACAGACGTTCGGCCCTGCCGATGGGATTTGGTTTTTCAAAACCATGCTTTTTATAGTAATCTGTTTTTAGTCTGGATACTTCAAAACACAGACTCCTGCCGCTTTCCCTGATAGCGTTTTGTATGTCATAAACGCGCCTGGAAAAGACGGCTTTATGTCGTGAGGCAGAAAGATCGTAACATTCGGCTTTGATGCCAAGAGATTTGAATAAATCGACTGCCCTTTTTACGGAGGCAAGACTTATGTCGTTTGTGATATTCAATGACGCCGGCGCCAGACCCAGACGCCTGGCTTTCTCTTCATACATGTTGTGGTATTTCAGCAGTTCGATGGCGTTGTGGTTGACAGACTTCAGGAAATCCGCAGCCGCCCTGATATTGTTTTCCCCATCGTTGTAACCGGGCGCTATCACCATGCGGAACTTAACATTGGCGTTTAAAGCAATCAGTTTCTTTATATTATCATGGATTAGTTTGCTGTCCCCTCCGGTGTATTTCTTATGGAGGCCCTCATCGCCGACAATCTTCAAATCAGCAAGAAACAGATCTACATAAGGCGCCAATTTTTCGATATTCTCCCAGGGCACATGAAGGGAAGTTTCAACGGCTACAGAGATGTTCTCCTTTTTTAATGATTCCAGCAACAGTATCAGACCCTCCAGAGCCTGTAATAGAGGCTCGCCGCCGCTGAGGGTAACCCCGCCGTTTGTTTTACAGTAATAATCCCTGTCTCTTGAAACAAGTTCGATGATATCGGAAATCGAATAATCACTGTGCGGCGTCGTGCCGGGACGGAACGACAACGCTTCCGGATTTTGGCACCATAGGCAACGCAATCCGCATCCCTGAAAGAAAATCGTTGTGCGGATGCCGGGGCCGTCGTGAACACAGGTGCGTTGTATTTTTAAGACTTTCAGCAAATCGGGATGTGAGCTTGGATTCACATAAGATGAATCTTCTTGTGGTTGTTTCAAAAGTTGCCGGTTCCGAGCGGTTTCCATTTATCTTTTACCTTATCGGGTTTCAACCGGGCATCTGCATATCATTGCTCACCGGCTTTGCGAAACCATTTCACGGCTTCGGCACGGTCCTGCGGAACGCCTTTACCTTCGTCGTACATACAGCCCAAAATGTAATAGGCCTCAACGTGTCCCTGCTCGGCAGCTTTAAGAAGCCATTTCATGGCCTCAACATAGTCCCTTGGAACACCTCTGCCATAAAAATACATTTCTCCAAGGCGAGTCTGTGATGTCATATTTCCCTGCTGGGCAGCTTTGCGACAATCCATCACTTCCTCTTTTGTCGGCGCGTCATCTCTTATAGAACCTTGTTTATCCACGACCTTTTTATTTTTTTCTAGCCATTCTCCACAAAATCTGCATTTAATTGCAGCGTCTTGTATCTCTTCGGCACAAAAAGGACATTTTTTCATAATCATACAATTAAAATACAAAAACCCTCTATCTTTTCAGAAATGGGATTTCAGTAATCAATCCATGCTTCCCTCGTGTATGGTTGGAGGACTTTGGTCTTTTTAATTCTGTAAATTTTTTATATTTTATCACTATTTACATCTAAAATCTACTAAAGGAAAGAAATTATTCTACCTGACATTTAAGGAAGGAAAAAATAAAAAATGATTTAAAATACTCCTTCCCGGTTTTTAAGAATTGTTGAATGCACAATTGCTACTTATCCACAGTATTTCATGGTCGTCCGAGCTTAAGGATTACCTGCTGAGTGCCAAGACATCGTAGACACTTTTTAGTGCCAGGACATCGTGGACACTCAATGTTATTTAACGTAATTTGTATTTAATTTCCTCGACCTGGACTTTATCCAGGAAGAGTTTAAGTT
>Ga0187890_10000349_pt1 | contig 33172 bp, 41 predicted proteins | sample June2016WEW_21_1_FD_133005 | JGI IMG/M metagenome (GOLD analysis project Ga0187890, IMG submission 133005) | Peatland microbial communities from SPRUCE experiment site at the Marcell Experimental Forest, Minnesota, USA - June2016WEW_21_10 | ecosystem: Environmental > Terrestrial > Soil >... | reverse complement strand
GGACTGTTCGTCTTGCCATGCCAAGACGGGGCCGAAAGGTATCGCAGAGCTCGGAATAAGAAGCTGGGTATGTGCTGAGTGTGGTGTTTCGCATGATCGGGACATCAACTCGGCTCAAAATATCCTCTTCCGTTCGGGACATCGAACGCCTGCCGAGGGGATCCCCGCCTTTTTTTAAGGGCGGGGAGGATGTCAAAACGCAAAGCTTAGCTTAGAACCGGCGCGACGGCTGCGGGGCCGGCGCGGTCGAGGCGGCGCGGACGCTGCCGGGGTGCGAGCCGACTGTGCCGGGCGGGACGTTGGCAGCGTGCGATATGATGCGCGGCGTGACCGCCCCGAAATCCCAGAAACCGTTGCCCGGCAAGCGCAACTCCTTGCGCATCGTGGGCGGCGGCTGGCGCGGCCGGCGGGTGCATTTTCCGGACTCGCAGGGGCTCCGGCCGACGCCTGATCGGGTCCGCGAGACTTTGTTCAACTGGCTGCAATTCTCCGTCGCGGGGGCGCGCTGCCTGGACCTGTTCGCCGGGTCCGGCGCGCTCGGCCTCGAGGCCTTGTCGCGCGCCGCCCGCGAGGTAGTGTTCGTCGATGAGGCGCCCGCGGTGGCGCAGTCGCTGCGCGGGGAACTCGAGCGGCTGGGCGGCACGGCGCGCGGGCAGGTGCATCAGACGACGGCGGCGCGCTACCTCGGGACGCGGGGAGAGCCCTTCGATATGATTTTCCTCGATCCACCCTTCGGACAGGATGCGCTCGCCGAACCGATTGCGCTCATCGACGCCGGCGGCTGGATCAAGCCCGGCGGATGGGTGTATCTCGAGCGCGAGCGCCAGGCCGGCGCGCCGATCCTGCCGGCGGCATGGGATCTGGTTAAATCGAAGTCGGCAGGCGAGGTGGGGTATCATCTGGCGCGCGTCAGGTCTCGGTTGGAACGATGAATATTAAAAGGACCGCTGTATATCCGGGGACCTTCGATCCGATCACCAACGGTCACCACGATCTCGTGCGCCGTGCGGCGAGCATTTTCGACCGGGTCGTGGTCGCCATCGCCGCGAATCCCAACAAGGCACCCATGTTTACCCTGGAACAGCGGGTCGACATGTCGCGCCGTGTGCTCGCCGACGTGCACAACGTCGAGGTTCGGGGCTACGTGGGCCTCACGGTCGATTTCGCACGCCAGAACGGCCTGTCGGTCATCGTGCGCGGCCTGCGGGCGGTGTCGGACTTCGAATTCGAATTTCAATTGGCTAACATGAGCCGCCACCTCTCCCCGGAGATCGAATCGGTGTTCATGACGCCGCAAGAGCAATACACCTTCATCTCCTCGACGCTCGTGCGTGAAATCGCGGTGCTCGGCGGCAATGTGTCCGAGTTCGTGCACCCGCTCGTGGAAATCGAGCTGAAACGGCACCGCAAAGCTTGAGGAGCTCCGGCACGCAAACCGGAGCGGCTCGCGCCGCGACGCGGACCCCCTTCGCCGCCGTCTGGCTCGCCGTCTTGATCGGCGGCGCGACGCTCGCGCACGCGGACCAAGCCCCGCCCGTTCCGGCGCATTCGCACCCGATGATTCCGCGGCCGCGCGCCGCGCAGGTCCCGGCCGTCCCGCACAAGGGCGCCGTGGCGAGCGCCCACCCGCTCGCGAGCGAAGCGGGACAAGAGATGCTCGCCCGCGGCGGCAATGCCTTCGATGCCGCGATCGCGGTCTCTGCCGCCCTCGCCGTGGTCGAGCCGACGAGCTCAGGCATCGGTGGGGGCGGGTTCTATCTTCTGCACCGGGCATCCGACGGCCTCGATACCATGGTCGATGCTCGCGAAAAAGCACCCGGAGCCGCGAGCCGCGATATGTATCTCGATGCGCAGGGCAATCCCGTCGAGCACGCGTCGACCACGGGACCTAAGGCTGCGGCCATTCCGGGAGAGCCCGCGGCCCTCGAGTATCTCGCGCGCCACTACGGCAATTTGCCTCTGACGGTGAGCCTCGCGCCGGCGATTCGCCTGGCACGCGAGGGCTTCCCGCTCTATGAGCGGCTGCGCAGCGCCATCCAGTACAAGCGCGCGAGTCTCCTGCGCTCGCCCGATGCGGCCCGGGTGTTCTTGACCCCGAGCGGCGAGGTGCCCGAGGTCGGGGCGCTCATCAAGCAGCACGACCTCGCCGACACGATCGAGGCCATCGCGCGGCAAGGGGGCGCCGGGTTTTATTCGGGACGCATCGCGCGCGACCTCGTGAACGGCGTGCGCGCCGGCGGCGGGATATGGACCCTCGAGGATCTCGCAGCCTATCGGGTCGTCGAGCGCAAGCCCCTGATCGGCGAGTATCACGGCGCGCGCATCGTGTCCGCCTCCCCGCCTTCCTCGGGCGGCGTCGCCTTGATCGACGCGCTCGATATCCTCTCGGGGTATGACCTCAAATCGCTCGATTCAGCGACACACAAGCATCTCGTGGTCGAGGCGATGCAGCGCGCATACCGCGACCGCGCGGTTTATCTCGGGGATCCCGATTTCGTCACCATGCCCATCGCGCAGCTCACGAGCAAAGACTATGCCGCTGGGCAGCGCAGCAGCATTCGTCTCGACAAGGCCATGCCGAGCGACTTCCTGCCCGGCATCGAGAGCGCGCCCGTCGGCAAGGACACCACTCACTTCTCCGTGCTCGACGCCGCGGGCAATCTCGTCGCCGCCACGATCACCATCAACTTGTTCTTCGGTTCGGGCGACATGGTCCCGAAGACCGGCGTGCTACTCAACGACGAGATGGATGATTTCTCCATCAAGCCGGGAACGCCCAACGCGTTCGGCCTCGTGGGCAACGCGGAGAACGCGATTGCGCCGAACAAGCGTCCGCTCTCGAGCATGACTCCGAGCTTCATCGAGACACCGCGTGGCCTCATGGTCATCGGCTCGCCCGGCGGCAGCTACATCATCAGCATGGTCATGCTCGGCACGCTCAACTATCTCGATGGCATGAGCGCCGAAGAGATCGTGTCGGACCCGCGCTATCACCATCAGTACCTACCCGACGTCGTCGAGTACGAGCAAGGGGCGTTCACGGAGAGCGACATCGCGCGCCTACAGGCCATGGGCCACAAGCTCGAGGAGGGCAGCCGCCGCTGGGGCAACATGGAAGTGATCACCTGGGATTTCGCGAGCGGCGAGGTCGATGCGGCGTCCGATCCGAGGGGCGTGGGCGCGGGACTGGTGTACTAGCGCTGGCAGTTCGCGCACCAGTAGGTGGAACGCTGGCCCTGCGCGAACTGCTTGATGGGTGTCTTGCATACCCGGCACGGCTGCTTCGCCCGCTCGTACACGAACAGCTTCTGTTTGAAATATCCGGGCGATCCCGACGCGTCGACGTAGTCGCGCAAGGTGGTTCCACCGATCTCGATGGCTTCCGCGAGTACGCTCTTGACGGCATGCACGAGCGCCTGCGCCTGGGCTCGCGTGAGCCGGCCCGCGGCGCGGCGCGGCGCGATTCGGGCGCGGAACAGGGCCTCGTTGGCGTAGATGTTCCCGACCCCGACCACGACGTGCGAGTTCATCAGGAGCTGCTTGATTGCGACGGAGCGCTTGCGCGTCGCGCGGTACAGATACTCGGCGTCGAAGTCCTCCGAGAGAGGCTCGGGACCGAGCTTCGCGAGCAGCGGATGCTCGAGCGGATCGCCGGATGTCCAGTGCAGACTGCCGAAGCGGCGCGGATCGTGGAAGCGCAGAACCTTTCCCGTGTCGGTGGTGAGATCCCAGTGATCGTGCGGGCGCGGCGGGGTCTGCGCAGAGACGATGCGCAAGCTCCCCGACATGCCGAGATGCACGATGAGCGTGCCGGCATCGAAGCCGATGAGGAGATATTTCGCTCGCCGGTCGACCCCGCGCACGAGCCGGCCGCGGACCGCTCTTTCGATCTTCGCGTCGATCGGCCAGCGCAAGCGGCGGTCGCGCACGCGCAATGCCGTAACGCGCCTGCCGACGATCGCGGGAGCAATCCCCCGCCGGGTGGTTTCTACTTCAGGTAGCTCGGGCAGGAGCTACTTGATCTTCGATTCTTTGTAGGCAACGTGCTTGCGCACGACCGGATCGAATTTCTTGGTCTCCATCTTGTCGGGATGCAGACGCTTGTTCTTGGTGGTGGTGTAGTAATGACCGGTGCCCGCGGAGGAGACCAGCTTGATCTTGTCGCGCATGGACCATGCTCCTTTAAACTAAACCTTCATGCCCTTGGCGCGAAGATCGGCCACGACCACCTCGATGCCGCGCTTTTCGATGGTGCGCAGGCCGCGGGTGGACACTCGCAAACTGACGAAACGCCTTTCCGTCTCGAGCCAGAAGCGCTGCGTGTGCAAATTGGGCAGGAAGCGCCGACGCTTGCGGTTGTTCGCGTGGGAGACCGTGTTACCGGTTTTGGGGCCCTTGCCCGTGACTTGGCAGACTCGCGACATGATCGGCACACCTGGATACTGAAAAGAAAAAAGCAGCCGCGCTTTATACCAGGGGTCGCCGAACGAGGCAACCGGCCGGCTCGCTCTGATCATAACAATTTGAAATTTATAGGTTTTCCTGGCAAGGGCGCCAGCCGTCTCCTACACCCGCTGCCGCACGTGCAGTCAGGTCCGGGCATGCGTTCGCGGTAAAATGCGGCGGTCACACGCAGGTGCGTGCCACGAGGGATCAGCGATGAAGCGTCTTTTGAGCTGCCTGCTCGCCGGCGCGCTTATGGCGGGCTGCGTGCACGCCCCCACCACGGCCCACGAAGACTGCCACGTGGAGTCGGGCTGGCTGGATTCGACGAATGGATGCTCGGCCCGAGCGGACTATCCCGACTGCTGGAAAGTGTGCGCGGACGGCACACGGGTGAGGGTCGGATCTACCGCGAGCGCCTCGGAGCCGCCCCCACATTAGCTAGCTTTCATCGCAGCCGCTCAAAGCCTAACGTACAGAAGTAAGAACGGGAGGCCTGGTCATGAGCGACGAACGTTGGCAGCGGCAGGTGCTGGAGCTGCCTCCCGATCGCCATGCGGAATTTCTCGACAACGCCTGCGCCACGGATTCCGCCATGCGCGTCGAACTGGAATCACTGTTGCTGGCGGGCGATAGGGTGCCGCCCGGCTTCCTCGAATCAACCCCCTGGGACCAGATCGATTTCGCCGCCGGCGCGCTGCAGCCCGGTCAAACGTTCGCGCGGTTTTTCCAGCGGCATGGGCCAGGTCTGGCTCGCCGGCGCGGCCGCCTCGAGGAGGCACGAACCTCACTCACGGCCATCATCGCCGATCAACGGCCGATCGCCACGACCGTCAGGGCGCTGCTCGCCGATCAGAGCTGAAACATGCGGGAGTCGAAATGGGTGGAAGCGCTCATGATCGGACGGGCGCTTGCCGCGCAGGGCGATTCGCAGGGCGCTCACGAGGCGTACAAGGCCGCGACGGCGCATCTGTCGCACACGGTGGACCCGGGCTTGCCGGCGCTCGCCGATGCCGAGGCGCGAATGCGCTCTGGCGGGGCTTCGGATTGATCAAAGAAGTCCCCGCTCCGCCAGCGACACGTTGATACCCTCGCCCACGATGATGTGATCGAGGAGCCGGATGTCGACGAGTCCGAGCGCCTCCTTAACCCGCTGCGTGATGAGCTCGTCCGCCTGACTCGGTTCCGCCACACCCGATGGGTGGTTGTGAGCCACGATCACCGCGGCCGCGTTCCTCTGCAGCGCGAGCTTCACGATTTCCCGCGGATGCACGCTCGCCCCATCGATGGTGCCGCGAAACAGTTCCTCGAACTGGATGAGGCGATGACGCTTATCGAGGTACAAACAACAGAATACCTCATGCTCGAGATGGCGCAGGCGCGCCGTCAAGAAATCGCGCGTCGCTTTGGGGCTCGCGAGCAACGGCCCCGCGCGCATCGACTCTGACAGTTGTCGCCGTGACAGCTCCGCGGCCGCCTGAACCTGCGCGTAGCGGGCGAGCCCGAGACCGGGACAGGCGCAGAATCGCGCGCGATCGGCGCCGACCAGCTGACGGAGTGAGCCGAAGCTCTGCAGTACCTCGCGCGCGACATCGACGGCCGAGCGACCCTTGCGTCCGCTGCCGAGCAGGATCGCGAGAATTTCCGCATCCGACAGGGCCGCCGCGCCCCGCTCGAGCAGCTTCTCCCGCGGCCGTTCGTCGATCGGCCAGTCCCGAATTCTCATGCGCGCGAGCATGGTCGCGGGGCACACCCCGCGCTAGGCTTATTTTGCTCGCGAGCGCGGAGATTGGAGCGGGGAAGCTTGGGTCGATTCCCATCGCCCGCTTCACACCCGTCTCAGACTCCTGTGAGCAGGAAATCAACCGCAGCGACGATAGTATTGCGGTCCGACGCCAAATTGCCGGCAATCGGTCCGAGATCCCGCGCAGGAATACCAGCTATCTGCGGTGTGAGCATCAGATATTCTTTGTCGTCGAACTTCAGTACCGGCGTCAGCGTTCGCATCGCTCGCGCCCGGGCGGGTGCCGCGGGAGTCAGGGGAACGACGACCCGTGTTGCCAACGGTTCGAGCAAGTCTGATTGGACGTCGAGCAGCAGCGGAAACCGCGTGCGCGATGCAGGATTTCTATTCCGGTACAAAGCGAATTGCGGCATTAGAACGAGCGCAACCCGTCGCTGAACGCGCCGTGGTCCTCGACGTCGCAGTTGTACGCCTTAATTGCATCCGCATTGTGTTCGAGCCATTCAGTTTTGCGAAACTGCTTTAGCTCGTGTTCAACGGCAGCCTCGAGCGCGGCCGACAGATTGATGTCTCTATCGCGTGCGGCTTGCAGCAATTCCGCAGATATCGAAACGTTTACCGCCTTCTTGCTGCCGCGGGAAATGGGCACGGGCCGTCTCCTGGAGGTATGCGCAAATTGTATGCGCATGATCCGTGTGGGTCAAGCATGCGCATAACTGCATCACCCGTGGCCCGAGCTGCCGAACCCGCCCGCGCCGCGCGCGGTGCTCGTGAATTCCTCGACCACCTCGAAATCGATGTGTACCACCGGCACGATGAGCATTTGCGCGATGCGGTCGCCGGGATTCACGGTGAACGACGCGGAGCCGCGGTTCCAGCAGGACACCATCAGCGGGCCTTGATAATCCGAATCGATCAGGCCGACGAGATTGCCGAGGACGATGCCGCTCTTGTGTCCGAGACCCGAGCGCGGCAGAAGCAACGCGGCGAGATTCGGATCCTCGACGTAGATGGAGATGCCGGTGGGTATGAGCTCGGCGGCGCCCGGCTGCAGCACGAGCGGCGCCGCGAGGCAGGCGCGCAGATCCATGCCGGCGGACCCCGCCGTCGCGTGATGCGGCAGCGGAAACTCGCGGCCAATGCGCGGGTCGAGGATCTTGAGCTTGATCCGCCGCTCCATCAGCGGCGGGTGCGCCGCGAGCGCAGCCGATTACGCGGCGTGGCGGCCGTGAGGCGCCGCTTGCGCGCGCCCCGGCGCGGCGCGCCGCTCGGCGGCGGCAGGCGCTGCGCGATCAGCGCGATGAGCTCGCGGGCCACCTGCAGCTTCGGCGCGCGCGCGACTTCGACCTTGCCGCCCGGCCAGAGAACCGTGAGGGCATTGTCCTCGCAATCAAAGGCAATACCTTCGCCCACTTTGTTGGCCGCGATCATGTCGAGGTTCTTGCGCTTGAGCTTGGCGCGGGCGTTTTGCTCGACGTCGTTCGTCTCCGCGGCAAAGCCGACGACCAGCGGCCGCTTCGCCATATCGGCCACTGACTTCACGATATCGGGCGCGGGCTCGAGGTCGAGCTTCACCATGCCCCCGTCTTTCTTGATCTTCTGCTTGGCGATCTTCACCGGCTGGTAGTCGGCGACCGCCGCGGCAGCAATGAACACATCGGCCTCGGCGATGTGGCGATGGACGGCGGCATACATCTCGCGGGCGCTCTCCACGTTGATGCGCGTGACGCCGGCCGGCGTCGGCAAATTCACGGGCCCGGTGACCAGGGTCACGTGGCCGCCGGCTTCGCGCGCGGCCGCGGCGATGGCAAAGCCCATCTTTCCGGAGCTGCGATTCGTGAGGTAGCGCACCGGGTCGAGACGCTCGCGCGTGGGTCCGGCCGTGATCAGCACACTGAGGCCGGCCAGCAGCCCGGCATTGGCCGGCGGCTCGAGCAAGCTGGCCGCGAGCAAGTTGGGTTCCCACATGCGCCCGGCGCCGACCTCACCGCACGCCTGGTTGCCGGACGCGGGCCCGAGAAAGCGTACGCCGCGCGCGACCAGCGCGGCGACGTTCGCCTGCGTCGCCTTGTTGGCCCACATGACGCGGTTCATGGCGGGAGCGATCACGATGGGCGCCTCGGTGGCGAGGCACAGCGTCGTGAGCAAATCGTCGGCGCGTCCGCCTGCCAAACGTGCGATCAGGTCCGCACTCGCCGGCGCGATGAGCACGAGCTCGGCCCAGCGCGCGAGCTCGATGTGACCCATGGCGGCTTCCGCGCTCTCATCCCAGAGGTCGGTGCGCACGGGGCGGCCCGAGACCGCTTGGAAGGTCATGGGGGTCACGAATTTCTGCGCGGCTTGAGTCATGACGACCTGCACCTCGGCGCCGCGCTCGATCAGCCGACGCACCAGATCGGGACTCTTGTAGGCCGCAATGCCTCCGGTCACCCCCAGCAAAATACGGGTCTTGGACGTCAATGGATGCCTTTTAGCTCTTTGAAGCGGGCGATGTCGCCCTCGAATTGCTGAGTCATGTTCGCCTGCTCGGCGCGCTTCTGTCGCAGGTTCTCTTCCTGCGTGTGAATATCGCTGCCGACGCGCACCAGGTCCTCGGCGACCTGATCGATCATGGGCGGAGCCTTGGGATCGCTGCTGTAGGGCTTGTAGTGCGAGCTGGTCGCCTTGAGCTTATTCAGCTTGACGTTGAGCGTCTCCAGGAATTGCTCCTTGAGCTTGATCTGGTCGGTGAGGAGGCTCAAGCGCTGATCGCGCAGGCGCTCGATCTCCTGTACCGAGCCGTAGGTGGTCAAGAGATTGCGGTCGTAGTTGGCGCGCTGCTCCGCGTCGAGTTTCCTCTGATCCTCGGCGGCGAGCTGCTCGGGCGTCTTCTGCGCATCCGTGTGCTCGACCTCGATGCCCTGGTTATTGATGACGCCGTGCGCCTGGGCGGCATACTCGGGTGGGATCTGGTCGCCGTAGTGCGTGACACCCTGCTCATCCTTCCAGGTGTAGACCTTGTGACTCGAGGAGGAGCCGGCACCCCAGGCGCTCGCTACGAGCGCTGCCGCGGCGATCAGGACCGAAGTGCACAACAGCCGATTATGAGCCATAGGGACCCCCTCTGAGGCGCGTCATTTTGAGCCCCGCGACCCCGGTTTTCCAGAGCGTGTTGCTCAAACTGTGAGCCCATAGCGGTCTCGATAGCTCTGCATGGCGCCGAGCTCGGCGAAGCGCCCCTGGGCGCTCATGTGCTGCATCAGGTCGGTCAGGCCGATCACGGCGAGCACCGGGAGCCCGAATTGTTCCCGCACTTCCTCGACGGCCGACAGCGGACTTGTGGAGCCGCGTTCCTGGCGGTCCAGGGCGAGCAGGACGCCGGCGGGATGAGCGCCTGCCGCGCGGATGATCTCGACGGACTCGCGAATGGCGGTACCAGCGGTGATCACATCGTCCACGATCAGTACGCGGCCGGCGAGCGCTGCGCCCACGATGGAGCCGCCCTCGCCATGGTCCTTCGCCTCCTTGCGATTGAAGGCAAAGGGCACATTGATCCCGTGACGCTCGGCGAGCGAGGCCGCCGCGGCCGTCACCAGCGGAATGCCTTTGTAGGCCGGCCCGAATAGCACGTCGAATGTGATGTCGGAGGCGACGATGGCATCGCCGTAGGCGCGGCCCACCGCCGCGATTGCCGCGCCTGTGCTGAACAGGCCGGCATTGAAGAAATACGGGCTCTCGCGTCCGGACTTGAGCGTGAATTTCCCGAACTTCAACACGCCCGTGCGCATGCACAAATCGATGAACTCGGTCTGATAAGGCAATGTCATGCGGCCGCAAGTCTCGCAAGGGATGCGCCGCGCCGCAAGCGCCGCTTGGGCGCGGGCGGCGGCGAGCGCAAATCGAACCAGTGAACCCGGTCCGCAGCGCCCGGTTCCCGCCTGGTATGATCGAGCGCGATGCCCAATACTCACGCTGGCGCCCTGCCTCTTTGAACTCTGCATCTTTGACCGAACCTGCGAAGCCCACCCTGTTCCAAGCGCTCAGCGACAAGCGCATGGCGGCGGTCCTGTTTCTGAGCTTTGCCTCCGGGCTGCCCTTCAATCTGACCAATTTCAGCCTGCAGGCGTGGCTGGCGGACTCGGGGCTCGCCATCAAGACCATCGGATTTCTGTCCTTGGTCGCGCTGCCCTACAACGCCAAGTTCCTGTGGGCCCCGTTCCTCGACCGCTACTTGCCGCCCATCCTCGGCCGGCGGCGCGGCTGGATCGTGGTGTTTCAGGTATGCCTGGCGATCTGTATCGGCACCATGGGATTCTGCTCGCCGACCAAGGAGCTCTACGTGCTGGCAGGGGTGGCGCTTACCGTCGCTTTTCTCTCCGCCTCACAGGACATCGTGATCGACGCATATCGCGTCGACACGATCCCGCCGAGCGAGCGGGCGCTTGCCGCCGCGGCGAGCGCCTTCGGCTATCGCACGGCGGCGATGCTCGCGGGCACGGTGCTCGTGGTCATCGCCGGCCATTTCGGCTGGCGCCTCGCATTTTTGTTCGTCGCCGCCCTCATGACCGCCACCCTGTTCGCGACGTTTTGGGCACCGGAGCCGCAAGCGCCCGGTCATCCGCCCCGTACGCTGGCCGATGCGGTCTGGCACCCCTTGCGGGAGCTGCTCGGCGAAAAGAGCATGTGGGGATTCTTGTTGCTGGTACTGCTCTACAAGGTGGGTGATGCGCTTGCCCTGAGTCTCTACAGCACCTTCATGCTGCGTGGGGTGGGATTTTCCTTGGATGAGCTCGGTATCGCCGGCAAGCTCAACATGACCATTTCGACCATGGTCGGTGTGACCTTCGGCGGCTGGATGTACCTGCGCTGGGGCACCTTCCGCTCGCTCCTGATCTTTGGCATCGGCCAGGCCCTCACCAATCTGCTCTACATGTGGCTCGCGCTCGCGGGCAAGAAAGTGTGGTTGCTCGTGCTCGCCACCTCGCTCGACACCATGATCGGGGGCATGGGCCAGGCGGCATTCGTGGCGTTTCTGATGTCGCTGTGCTCCGCCGACTTCAGCGCGACGCAGTACGCGTTGCTGTCGGCGCTCGCCACCTTGCCGCGAAATCTATCCGGAGCCGCCGCGGGCGCCCTCGTCCCCATCGTCGGCTGGGCAAATTTCTTTGTCATCACCTGCATCGCGGCGATGCCCGGGCTCATCCTGCTGTTGATCATGCGGCGCCCGCTGAACGAGCGCGCCGCGCGCGAGACGGCGCGCAGCGCCTAACGCGAAAAGGGCCGGGTTTTTAGCGGCGCAGCGAGCGGTCCTGCGAGGTTGACCAGGAGGCGCGGGCGTTGTCCTCGAACTCCCGGTCCAAATCTTCCGCTTCCACGTCGACGGCGCCCGACCAATCCTCAGGTGCGTCGGCGACGTCGATGAGCTCATCGAGCAGCTGCTCGTTCCAGGAGTCGAACTCGATCTCGGTGACGGTACCGTCGAAATACTGGATTTCGATGGTCTCGTCCTGATCGTCGATGGCGACGACCTCGAACAACTCGTTGGTCGCACCCCGGTACCACTGACCCACGATCGGCTTCACTGAGTTCATCGCCGCCTCCGTTCATTGCCGCATATCCATTCAACTCTCAATGCGCGTTGCGTGCAATGAAAAATTTTTGCGCGAAGCAACATTCAAATGCAGCGCGAGCCGTAATCTATTTCTGCTTCCTGTAGGCTAGGTCCCACACTCCGTGGCCCAAGCGTTCACCGCGCCGCTCGAAGCGCGTCGCCGGACGAAAGTCCGGACGCGCGACGTAAGTTGCATCCGCGCTCAGTGACTCGAGTCGATCACACGCATTGCACACGCGCAGCATCTGTTCGGCGTAGGCTTGCCAGTCGGTTGCGAGGCGCAGTACACCGCCGGTCTTCAGCTTTGCCGCCAGCGGGTCCACGAACGGTGCGTCGATCAGGCGGCGCTTGTGATGACGCTTCTTGTGCCAGGGATCGGGAAAGAAAATCAGGATGGAGTCGAAAGACTCATCAGTGATCGAGCTCGCGAGAACCTCCACGGCATCGTGGCAAATGATGCGTAAATTCGATAACGCGTTCTCCTGCGCGTGGAGGAGCAACCGGCCCACGCCCGCCCGGTGCACCTCGATGCCGACATGGTCGGTTTCCGGGTGCCCCTGCGCGAGGGCACCGATCACCTCGCCCGCGCCGAATCCGATCTCGAGACAGCGCGGCGCGCGCCGCCCGAAGAGCGCGTCGAGATCGAGCGGGGCACCCGTGAAATCCACGCCGATCGAAGGCCAGAGTTCGGCGAGCGCGCGTTTCTGCGCCACCGTAACCCGGCCGGCGCGCAAGACGAAGCTGCGAATGGGACGCCGTGCATGCATGGGAGCAAATTCTGCCTGATATCATCCCGCGATGCGCAAAACCTGGCTAGCCTTCGCGCTGTCGATTCTCGCGGGATGCGCGAGCCTGCCGCAGCATGTCAAGAAGCATCCGAGCGAAGCCCTCGAAGACCCCCAGGACACTGCGCTCGGGCGCATCGTCGCCGAGAGCGAGGCGGGCAAGGCGCGCAGTCTCTCCGGCATCCGGCTGCTGTGGTCGGGAGATGAGGCCCTCGACAGCTTGGTTGCGCTCGCCGATCATGCCGAGCGCACGCTCGACATCCAGTACTACATCATTCGGCAGGACGAGTCCGCGCGCGCGCTGCTGCAGCACGTCCGCGACGCCGCGGACCGCGGCGTGCGCGTGCGCGTGCTGGTCGACGATCTGAATACCTCGGGCGAGGACCGGCACTTCATGCACCTCGGAGAGCATCCCAACGTTGAAGTGCGCGTGTTCAACCCCTTTCCCGGCGGCCGGTCGGCTATCTGGAGTCGCATACTCACTTCGATCTCGGACATTCCGCGCATCAACCACCGCATGCACAACAAGCTGTTCGTGGCGGACAACAGTCTTGCCATCACGGGCGGCCGCAACATCGGGGATGAGTACTTCACGCTCGACAAGCACAGCAATTTCATCGACCTCGACGTGATCGGCGCGGGACCGATCGTCCCCCAGCTGGCGGCCTCATTCGATGCTTTCTGGAACAGCAAGTACGCCTACCCGATCGCATCGCTCGCCGCACCCGCCCCGGTTGTGCCGCGGGAGCCGACCCAGAACGGCGCGTCCACGTATCCAGCGCTTCAGCAAGCGCCGGACGTCGGGCAGCAGGACGCCGACTGGCTGCGGCACGAGCTCGATGCGCACATGCTCAAGCTCGTCTGGGCGCCGGCCACTGTGCTCGCGGACCGCCCGGCGAAGATCGCGAGCGATGTATCGCCCGACCAGGAAGAGACCATCGCGAACAACATCGCGGAGCTCATGCGCTCCGCGCAGCAGGAAGTCCTCGTGATCTCGCCGTACTTCGTACCCGGCAAGGAGGGCGTCGCGCTGATGCGCGAGCTCATCGCCCGTGGGGTGCACATCCGGATCCTCACCAACTCTCTCGCCTCCACCGACGCCCCCCTGGTTCATAACGGCTACGCGCGCTATCGCGTGGCGCTCCTCAAAATGGGCGTCGAGCTCTCGGAGGTGCGGCCGCGGCTCGGGCAGAAGCGCGCGCGCTTTCACCCGTTTCGCAGCGCGAACGCGAGCCTGCATGCGAAGACGCTGGTCATCGACCGGCGCACGGTATTCATCGGCTCGCTCAACATGGACGAGCGCTCGAAACACTTCAACTCGGAGCTCGGCCTCGTGGTACGGAGCCCCGAGATTGCCCGTCAGGTCGTGAGCCTCCTCGAGGACATCAGCGCGGACGGCAGCTACCGCCTTTCGCTCGACGCCGCCGGCCACATCGTCTGGTCGAGCGGGGAGGGGAGTGAGGAGAAGGTCTGGCATCAGGAGCCCGAGACGACGGCCTGGCAGCGCCTGGACATCAAGTTGCTCGCGCCGTTCGCGCCGGAAGAGCTGCTCTAGTTAACGAGGCAGGTCAGGGAGTGAGGCGCATGGTGCCGAGGTATTCCCGGACCTTGGCGCGGTAGCCCTCGCTGCTAGTCACGGTGGCGCCGCTCGCGAGCACCAGAATGAAGTCCCCGCGCAGGGTGCGATTGACTTCGCGCACGTAATTCACGTTGACCAGGCAGGAACGGCTGATGCGCAGCATCGGCTGCGATCGCAGCGCTTGCTCGGCTTCTGTCAAAGTGCTCCTCGCGTGGAAGGTATCGCGCCCCACCCGAATGCTGACGTAATTGCGGTCCGCCTCGATCATCTCGACCTGTGTCACGTCGATGACGTGGAGCTTGCCGTTGAACTCGGCGAGGAGCCGGCCTCGCTCCTCGGGTTGCCGGCGTGTTCCACGCTCGAGTTGCGCGAGCAGTGCGGCGAGCATCGCCTGACGCTCCTCGGCACCGTTCTGCGCATGTCGCGGCCGCACCCGCGCCAGGGTCTTGCGGAAGCGCTCCTGATCGAAAGGCTTCAGCAGGTAGTCCACCGCACAGACCTCGAAAGCCTCGAGCGCGTAAGCGTCGTAGGCCGTGACGAACACGAGCGAGGGGAGCTCCTCGGGCGAGAGCGCGCGCGCCAGATCGATGCCGTTCAGCGGGTCCATCTGAATGTCGAGAAACAAGAGCTGCGGCCGCTGGGCACGGATGGCCGCGAGCGCCGCGGTGCCGTCGCCGAATTCGCCTACGACGCTGAGGTCACTCTCGGCCGCGCAGAATTCTCGCAGCGTGCGCCGCCCGGCGAGCTCGTCGTCGACGATGATCACGTTCAGCATCAGCCTTCCATCAAGCCGGTGTCAGTACCGATGCCCGCCGCGTACTGCGCGGCGCGGGCGAAGCATGAATCTCAGGCAGCGTAATTTCGCTCACCCATTCGCTCCCGCGGGCGCCGGCCACGAGGCTCGCGCGGCCCTCGAACTGCACGGCCAAGCGTTCGCGCACATTGCTGATGCCGATGCCCGGAGGACCTGCGAGCTTGCCGGCCGCGATGGTGTTGGTCACCCGTAGCAGGAGCGAGTCGCCCACACGCGCGACGTCGAGACGGACGGATACCGGCCCCTGATGGCCCGCGAGACCGTGCACCACCGCATTCTCGACCAGCGGCTGTAGGATCAAGCTCGGCACCCAGGCATCGACGATGTCCTGCGGCGGCGGCAGGCTCACGCTCAAGCGGTCGGAGAAGCGCTTTTGCTGCAGTTCCAGGTATAGGCGCACGAACTGCAGCTCCTCGGCCAGGCGCGAGAAGTCGCGCTCGCCCGCGTTCAACAAACGGCGCAAAAGGTCCGCGAGCTGCACCACCATGGACTGCGCACCCTTCGGATCCCATTCGATCAGTCCGCGGATGGTGTGCAGCAAGTTGAACAAAGTGTGGGGAGAGAGCTGCATGCGCAGCGCCGCCAAGCGCGCGGCGCTCCACTCGCGCTCGAGTGCCGCGCGCGACAGCTCGGACTTCCGGAATTGCGAATACAGGGCAAGACCCGTGATGAGCGTGAGCCCGAAGCCGTAGGTCGGCAGGAAGCTCACGAAGCTCGCGAGCCACAGCGACATCACCATCGGGTCCGCGAACGGATTGTGCTCGTGTGCGGCCACCTGGGCCTGCCATACGTGGTCGGCGACGGTGTATTCCCCGAGGATCAGGGCGGGGTAGGCGAGGGCGGCGAAAGCGAGCGCCAGGATGACTTGCAGCGGCAGCGCCACGAGCAACGGCCGCCATTGGATACGCATCGAAGCCCAGTACGACACCAGGATCAGCGGCAGCAGATAGACGTGCTGCAGCACGCGAGCATCCCAGGGAGAGAACAGCGGCAGATTCGTCACCTTCGCGATCCCCGTACGCATGCCGTATGCATAGAGCACGTTCGAGAGCGTCACGTAGACCCAGAATAGACCCACGATGGTGAAGAACTGACGGCGGCTCAGCGAGGAGGCGTAATGCCCCTGCAGAGCTCCGATGTAGCGTTGCCAGGCCGGCCATCTCATGGGGCGAGACTAGCGCAAAAGCGAGCGCGCCGCGGCCCCGGCGGGCCAAGTTCGGGACGAACCCGTGGTTTTAAGGGACGACCTCGACCCCGCGCCGCTGACTGGAGCCCCCTTCGAGGCGTTTCATAGACCCGTCGATTCCACCACCCCGAAAGGAGACTGTCATGAGCCCCAAGATCACCCTCGCGATGCTGATGTGCGGCATGGGCGCCGCGACCGCCGGTGGCGTCGCCAGCGCTGCCACCCCCGATCTCGATGTCCCCGCCATCACCCTAAAGTACGACCCCGCAGTCCTTGGAACGGACGGCGGCGCGCGCCGGCTCTACGCCCGCATCGTCAATGCGGCCGCGGATGTCTGTCCGGAATACATCAACCCGCACTGGGTGAGCCCTCAGGTGCAGGCGTGCCGCGAGAAAGCGATCGAAAACGCCGTGGCGAAGGTGCACAACGAGCGACTTGCGGCGGTCTATCTCAGCAGCACCAAGCGTGGCTGAGTCGACAGCGGCCGGTCCCGCCCTCCCCGCTCAGGGCGCGGCCGGCCGCGATGTCGTGCGGCAGCTTTTCCCCCGCCGTCACCTTGCTGATGCTCATTTGACTCCTTTGCGGCAACTCTCAATCGATCGCGATCGATCGTGCTCCGACACCGGCGGCAAAGGGCGACCCGCCCACCTGGGTGAGGGCCCCGGTGGTAGCCTCGATGGCGTAGACCGAGACATTCGCGGAGGTCTCGTTTGCGACGTAGGCGAATGCGCCGGAAGGGTCGATGACCACGTTCAGCGGAAACGTGCCGGTACCGAGAGTGGAAACGGCGGTGAGCGCACCGGTCGCGGGCGTGATGGCATAGCTCGTGAGCTCGTTGGCGGCGGTCGACACCAGCAGGAACTTGCCGGCGGGATCGACGGCCACCGATTCGGCATTGGCGCTCGTGGCCAGGGGCGAGCCCGATAAGCCGGCGAGGGCCCCGGTGTCCGAATTGAGGGAGTACATCGACACCGACTTCCCTGTCTCGTTGGCGACATACGCGAACGTGCCGGTCGGATCGATGGCGACCGAGAGCGCGCCGCTTCCGGCGCCAAAGGGCGAGCCGCCGATTGCCGCCAGGGCGCCGCCGCCCGGCTCGATCGAGTATGCCGCGACCGTGTTCTGAGCGTAGTCGGTCACGTAGAGAAAGTTGCCGCCCGGGTCGGTGCTGAGCGAGGTGGGCTCACTGCCCACCGAGAACGGCGAGCCGCCAATGGCGCTGAGCGCGCCGCCGCTGCCGGTCTCGAACACCGCAACGGTGTTGTCGGTCTTGTTGATGACGAACAGGAATTGATCGGACGGGTCCACCAGAAGGGCGAAGGGTCCGTTGCCCGAGCCGACCGGCTCTCCGGCCGCGGTGAGAGCGCCGGTGGCGTCGTCGATCGAATACACGGACACATTGTTCGAGCCGTTGTTCGCGACGTAAAGGTAGGCGCCGTTGGGATCCACTGCAACGGCGACCGGCGTGGTGCCCGTGGCGGCGAACGGTGAGCCGGCGATCGGGGTCAAGACTCCGCGGGAGGCGTCGATCGAGTAGGCGGAGATGGTGTTCGAAGTCTCGTTCGCCACGTAGGCGTAACGGCCCGGGCCTGTGCAGGTAACGATGACGTTCGAGATGTCGGCGGTGCCGATGGTGCCCGAGCCGTTATGCACCAAGCAGGTTTGCCCACTGGGCTGCGTCTGCACGGTGACCGAATAGGCGCCGCCCTGGTCAATACCCGAGCTGAAGGTGAATGTGCCGTTCGAGGAAAACGTGAGGTTGTCCCCTCCGTTATCTCGCAGCACCAGACCCGAGCCGCGCAGGCCCGTGACCGTGCCGCCCACGGTGTAGCCGCCGCCGACGTGGCAGGCGGAGGCCGCGAGCCCAATTCCCAGCACCAGGCTCCCCAATTTGACGATCGTTCTCACGCAGCCACCTTCTGCCCACCCGGGGCTCGGGGATTCTAAGACCATGGCCCGCGCAAATCACGTCGCGGGGTTGGGTGGTCGAGAAAAGAAGTATCAAGAGATGCATTCGCAGCGGACGGGCATGCTCGAGGGCAGGGCGGGTAATACCGCGCACGCGGCGTACTCGGTGAACCAAATCGAGGATTAGTGCTCCAACGATGCTGGTTCGCGACACTCGAGGACTCGACAAGCTGATATGAGACAGAAGTACGCCGGTTTGGCGGGCGCCGCGATTCTCGCCGCCCTGTGGTCTTGTGTCGCCTCCGCAACACTTGGGGAGCAGGAGTCCTCCATCGGCGCCGAGCCGCAGCTCGCGAACGCCTCCGTCAAGGAGACCGCGCTCGGCAGCTATCGCGTCCATCAGATTGAGCAGCCGTCCGGCACGGTGATTCGCGAGTATGCGGGTCTCGACGGCAAAGTATTTGCGGTGACTTGGCATGGTCCGTTCTCTCCGAATCTGCGCCAGACGCTCGGCAGCTATTTCGACCAGTATGCCGCCGCGGCCCCGGCCGGCCGGCAGGATCGCAATCACGTGCAGGTTCGGGCGAGCAATCTCGTGGTGCAAGTGGGTGGCCACATGCGGGCTTATAGCGGCCGCGCTTACCTCCCCCAGGCACTGCCGAGCGGCGTGACGCCAGGAGATCTCAAGTGACTGCTTTTTTCCGGCGTGCCCTGCGCGGCTGTTTCGGCGTCGCGCTTTGTATGAGCGCGGTTTCCTGTGGCGGAGGTGACGGCACGATCTCTGCGGGCGGCGGCTCGGTCACACCGGCGAGCAACGTGGTGGATGTCGCGGTGACGCCGGGACCCAGCAACAACAGTATCAACGTGCTCTACACGACGATCACGGTGTGCCTGCCGGGCACATCGACCTGCCAGACCATCGACAACATTCAAGTCGACACGGGCTCATACGGGCTGCGCATTCTCGCGCCCGTGTTGACTCTGACCTTCCCGGTGCTGACGCTCGCCAACGGCAGCGCGCTGCTCGAATGCGAATCATTCGTCGATGGCTACAGCTGGGGCCCGGTGACCCTCGCCGACGTGCAGATCGCGGGGGAGAGCGCGAGCTCCGTCCCGGTGCAGATCATCGGCGACTCGCGCTATCCCAGCGTGCCGACGGATTGCTCGAATTCCGCGCCGACGAAAGAGGACACCGTCGCCACGTTCGGCGCCAACGGCCTCATCGGTATTGGGCCCTTTGCCCATGACTGCGGCGAGTTCTGTGTCTCGAACGTGCCCGAGCCCATCATCTATTACTCGTGCACCACCGAGTCGAATTGCGCGGGCACGACCGTACCGGTGGGAAGCCAGGTGCCGAATCCCGTCACCCTGTTCGCGACGGACAACAACGGCACCATCATCACGCTGCCCTCCGTAGCGACCGCCGGCGCGGCGTCGGTCAGCGGCTCGTTGATCTTCGGCATCGACACCGAATCGAACAATGCATCCGGTAGCGAGACGGTGGTGCCCATCGCCACGAGCGGGGCGGAAGCCGGGTACCTGACGACGATATTCAACGGTGGCACCTTCACGCAGAGCTTCGTCGACTCGGGCTCGAATGGCTACTTCTTCACGGACTCGAGCGTGGTCACCTGCACCCAATCGGGTTTCACGGATTTTTACTGCCCGGCGAGCACGACCAGCTTGAGCGGAGAGATGCAACTCGCCAGCGGAACCTCGACGGTGGACTTCGAGATCGGCAACGCCGAACAGATCAACGCCTCGTTCTATGCCTTTCCCGGCCTCGGCGCTACCAATCCGAATTCGGACAGCTTCGATTGGGGCTTGCCGTTCTTCTACGGCCGGCGCATCGCGACCGCCATCCAGGGCTATACGACGTCTGCGGGCACGGGTCCCTACGTCGCGTTCTGAGACGGGTCGTGTCGGGCCATGTCGGCCGCTCCACGGCGGGGCCGGCCGGGCGGCATTGGCGGGAGCCGCGCGCCGCCGCCTACCGGCAGTGAGGGCGGCAGGATAGACTTCGGCTCATGACCAGCCTCGAGCTCGATTATCTGCCCATGGACCAGATCGCGGGGCGACCCGCCTCGTGGTGGCGTAACGTCCTCGGTGTCGTCGGATTCACCAAGCCCCCGCACATCGCGGCACCCAAAGTACCCGTCACCGCCAGCATGACTCCCTCGCTCGGCGCGAGGGATGATCTTTGCGAGGTGTGGCGCGTCGCGGGCGATGGCGACATGGAGCTCGCCAACGGCACGCCCACCGAATCGAGTCCGCACGAGCGGGTTCATTTTCGGTTTTGTGAGGATCTTCTGTTCGGTTCCGTGACCATCGATGAGCATGCGTTTGGTGATTCTGCCGCGCTCACGCAGGCGACCCTCGCGGCTTACGCCCGCATCTTCGAGGTGCTCAAGCAGACCGAGCATCAGCACCTCCTGCGTGTGTGGAACTATCTTCCCGAGATCAACCGCGAAGCGGACGGCGATGAGCGCTATCGGCATTTCAATTCCGCGCGCCAGGTCGCGTTTCGCGCCTCGGGGCGTCCGACCGAGGTGAGCGTACCCGCGGCGAGCGCCCTCGGATCGCCCGCCGGCAGCCCGATATCGATTTACTTCCTGGCGACACGCGAACCGCCGAAGATGATCGAGAACCCGCGCCAGACGAGTGCCTACCACTATCCGAAAGAGTTCGGGCTCCACAGTCCCAGCTTCTCGAGAGCATGCGTGCTGAGCGAGTCGAGCGGCACGAACCTGTTCGTTTCCGGCACGGCGAGCATCGTGGGCCACCAGACCATTCATCCCGGCGACGTCACGGCGCAGACTCGCGAGACGCTCGCCAACATCGACGCATTGCTCGAGGAGGCGAATCGTGTCGTGGGTGCGCCGCGCTACGCGCTCAACGGATTGAAGCTCAAGGTCTACGTGCGCCGACCCGAGGATCTCAACGCCATTCAGCGCGCGCTCTCGCCTCGGCTGCGTCCCTCGACCTCCATCGTGTTCCTGCGGGCAGACGTGTGCCGCGAGGACCTGCTGGTCGAGATCGAAGCCACGGGCGAGTCGCCTCGGCCCAGTTGAAAAGAGCCACAGCGCCCCGGGTAAACAGCGCCGGCTGCCTCATTTAACCGGAAATCGGGACGTACGAGACCACGCCGCGGAGGCCGGGATGCATAGTTGGCGCGCCGAGACGAGCGCGTTATGATGGGACTACTGCGGGCGTCGTATAATGGTAATACCCAAGCTTCCCAAGCTTGAGCCGTGGGTTCGATTCCCATCGCCCGCTCCACTTCCAGGGTGATGCCCGGCGACGTACGGCGACACGATTGACTCCAGGTCTCGGATTGGCTTGGGAAAGATTTGGGAATGGGACGGTCCTTCGAACCCCCTCCATCGCCTGACGTCGCCCCACATTGCATGTACGCACGCAGCTGCGCACTTGGATTGACGTGAAAATGGCGCATGCGATTGGGATTACTCTCGTATGCTCCCGCGATCGTGATGTCGAAAGACCGGAGTTGACCCAATCCGGCCGGTCACGTGCGGCGGCTTCCGGGCAGCGAAATTAGTGCTTATATTCTCCAGGTAAAGGCAACGAGAAAACGCCACCCGAAGGCGGCGCTCTCGTGTGAACTGACCAAAGCCGAGGACGGGCGACCTCCGCCCTATCCGCGAGAACGGTCTCGTCGGTGAATCACATTTCTACGGCAACAGCAGGAAGCCGTGGGATACGTTCTTCACGTCAATGTAGTACCCAGTAATTATCCCTTGGTCGTTGATGCTGACAGGAAAGGTCCCGTTATAGTCGCCCGGGGTCAAATCTGCGCCTGGCGCATCGAAAGAAGTGAACTTGCCCTTGGGACTGCGAAGAAAGCCGTGGAACACATTGTTCGCGTCAAGGTAAATGCCCGTAATCGCCCCCGAATCGTTGAGGCCCATGGAACAATCAGCGTAACAGCCCAAGCCATAGAGCAGATCGCCGGGAGCGTCGAACGTCGTGAATTGACCCCAAGGACTGCGCAGGTAGCCATGAACCAGATTGTTCCCGTCAATGTAGTATCCCGCGACTGCGCCCCACAGATTGATGGGGCGTGAGCAGCCAGGACAGCCGGTACCTTGGTATAGGCCATTGCCCGCATCAGGATCGTTGTAATTAGTGAGCGTGCCATTAGCACTGCGTAATAGGCCATGGTCAACGAAATTGCCGCTGTTGTCTTCGTAGCCCCCCGAGACTGTCCCAAAGACATTGATGCCGACACCTGCCGAACCATAGCAACCGGTGGTGTTGGGAGTATCGCACTCGCCTGGAACGCTCCACGTCGCAAACGTGCCGTCGAGGCGGCGTAAAAAAGGACGGAATGCACCGTTCTGGTCCACGCTAAAACCCACGACCTCTCCTAGAAGGTTAAGGGCGCGAGGATTTGTGGTACCAATGGGGCTCCCGGTAACGTCGAAAGTTGTAAACGCGCCATTTGGACTTCGCAGGAAGCCGTGAGTCCCGCCATTCACGTCGTAGTATTGCCCCGTGATTACCCCGGCATCGTTGATGGCGCCCGGAGTGGTCCCGTTATAGTCACCTGGGGTCAAATCTGCGCCTGGCGCATCGAAAGAAGTGAACTTGCCCTCGGGACTGCGAACAAAGCCGTGGAACACGTTGTTCGCATCGAGGAAATATCCGGTGATTGTCCCTTCGTCGTTGATGAGCACGGAACAATCGGTATAAGCGAAACACCCCGTGCCCTGGTAGGGACCAGTGCCCGCGCCGGGAGCGTCGAATGTGATGATCTTTTGTGCATTAGCCTGTCCCATCATCGTCAGCACCAAGAACAGTGTCACCGGGATAAGGAGAAGGAATTTTGTGGATTTTTGAATTAGCTCGGCATAGGGATGTACGGTCTTCATGATTCTTAATCCCCTCTGAAAATTTCTCATTAGTTGGGCGATCTATTTAGCCGAATGACCTCGTACGTTTGTGTTGGCTGGAGCTCTTAACATAATTTACGGCATTCCCATGCCGCTGCTAGGCTAGCGTTGACATTAGATTTGATTAGACGCTACGCCGTAACCGGCAAGCAGACGGCGTGCCTGCGGACATCCCCATGTTCTGATGGAAAGTCAGCGATCAGCGTCGGATTTTCCGTACGGTCGGGGACCGATTCGTAGGGTTCTGTTGATCTCGTTCAGATCGAAGCCTGCGGGGTCAAATGCCCCACCGACCCATTCGAGCATTCTGTCGTGCTCTTCGTGCTTCGGATCTTTGATGGCGGACAAGAACTCTTCGTACCCGCCCACGCCGCCGACATCTTCGGGCGGTGCGGCTCCCGCGCCGGCGACGCAGAGCGGATAGGACCAATCGGTCCTCGGTTTGTCAATTGGAGTGACTGCGATGTGATGGCGCCAGCTGTCACCGAAATCGTAATCGTAGGTGAATTCACGAATCGAGTCGCCGAGAACCTCCTCGAGCGTGAACTTCTTCTCGTTCAACATGTTCAGTTCTTCGAGGTCCGTGCCATCCATACCGAAAGTCCGCTCGCCGATCTCAAAGCTGTGCAGATGCGAGTTGGTCCAACCCATCGCCAATTGCAATAGATCGTGCAGCCGCGGCAGCGTAATCTTCCCAGGCACCAGGATACGCCGCCAAATCAGCGGCTCGATCCCCTCGAGTTCAACACGCAGATCGTAGATTTTGAGTGCCGTTTTCTTTCGAGCCGCCATACTGTCTCCGAGAGTTGCGTGCAATGCATGCTACGCGAATGTGCGACTCAACGCGGCGGGAAATCCTCGATGTCGGAGCGCAGCGGGTTGGTGGCGAAGCGCTCTTTCCACAGCCGCGGCGTGAGCTCCGCGACGCGGCTGGCAGGATGCTCAGCGACCCGCTGCAGTACATCGACGAGATAGGTGTAGGGATCAATGCCGTGCAGTCGGCAGGTAACGATCAGACTCTGGATGATGCCGACGTGCTTGGCGCCGAGTTCGGTCCAGCAGAATAACCACGACTTTCTGCCCATTGGAATCACGCGCAGCGCCCGCTCGATATGGTTGGTATCGATGGGAACATCCGGATCGGTGAGGAATAGCTCGAGGCCGACGCGCCGTTCGCGCACATAGTTCAGAGCCTGGATGAACGGGTTGCTCGGAGTAAAGCCCTGGCGCTTCAGTTGTTCATCGACCCATGCGAAGAAGATCTCGACCAGAGGCTTGCTGTGGGTCAGACGATGCAGTTGCTTGTCTTCGCCTGCGAGCTTTCGCTCCCGGATCTCCTCCTCGACGGCATACATCGTCTTAATCTGCTCCAAGGCCGCGGTGGCTCCGGTGGGCTCGGCCTGCAACGCCTCGAAGAAGCCGCGCCGGCTATGCGACCAGCACCGAGCGTGATGAATCCCGGTCTTCTCGGCATATTGTTCGTAGGCGGCGTAGCCGTCGGTCAATAACACCGCTCCGCTGGCGGGCTTCAGTCCCAGGGCGCTGCAGACAAAGTCCCCCGACCGGGAGGTGTGGAACGGGAAACAAATCTCATCGCGTTCCCCGTACACGGGCCAGAAGTAGCCCGTGTGCATCTTGCCGTGGCCGGCACGGCCCGCCTTGATCGGCGTCTCGTCCATCGCCTTGACGCGGCTTGCGCGGATCGACTCGAACTGCGCCTCGTAGATCGGCGTGAGCAGGCTGATTGAAGCTTGGGCGAGCTGCGTGAGCCACTGCCGACTCACCCGGATGCCGACGGCCATCAGGCGCTGATGTTGGCGGTAGAGCGGCAGGTGCCAGGCGAATTTGTCCATCAGGAGCCCGGCCGCGAAGCTCACATCCGCACGGCTCCCCTCCAAGATCCCCTCGGGTGCCGGTAGGGCGAGGATCTGGGCGGTGCTCTTGATTTTGACCACCGGCCGGCGGTACTTGAGGATCTGATAGCTGCCCGGGCGCTGGGCAATCCGGTAGGTCACCTTCTCGCCGATGACCTCATACTGCTCGGCTGAGAGGCCCTCGACGTCGGCGTGCATCAGAATGATCGTCTGTACAGGAACCTTGGACTCATCGAAGAACTTCAGCTCCTCCCCGCTCTCGGCGCCATCCGTTTGGGTGACGCGTCGGGTATGGGCTGGGATGCTCTGCTGTTTCTCGATCGGCTGCGCCGGCGCCGGAAAAACTTCGCCCAGGTGCATCTGCGAGGGATCTGGTTCGCGAGCGAAGCGCTCGCTCTTCTGTCCAAAGAGCTGCCGGCGGAACCACTCGAGCTGGTGCTCGAGCGCTGCGATCTTCTCAGCCTGCGAACGCACTACGACGACAAGTTCCCCGGCGCTCATCGCACTCACTTCGGTGAGGTCCGATGAGCCGGTGGATGTCGCGCTTTGCATGTCGCTCATCGTATCACGATGAACGCATGAAATGGCTATATTTATAGGCTTTTAGTCGTCACTGACGGCAGCGAAAAACGTTTCCGAATGCGCTTCCCTTCCAACCCCTCAAGCAGCAACTTCAATCCCGTCCAATCCATCTCGCGGGTGCGCACCGCGCGCCAGTCGCCGATGAACTTTCCCGCCTCGAGCCGTTTGCCCCAAATGCAAAAGCCGCTGCGGTCAAAATATAGACACTTGATCTGTGTGCCGCGGCGATTGACGAAAATGTAGAGCGCGCCATCGAGCGGATCATGTCCCATCGCATGGCGCGCGAGCGCCTGCAGTCCGTCGTACGATTTACGCATATCCGTCGGCTGCCCATAAAGGTGCACCCGAATCTGCGCTTCAGCGAAGAACATCAGCCGCGCGCGATGCTCAAGATCACGCCGGCGCCAAGGTCCAGCCGCACTTCCAATCGCGGTCCGCCGGACCGAAGATCGCCCAAATCGATAAACGGCATAGCGACCTTCGCCGCGGACTGCGCTCGGACGGCCACGCGACGGTGCCTCTCCGAGTCCTTCAATGTCAATCGCCAGCGTCGGAACAAACTCGCGTTGATTCCTTCGCACCGACAGAACTCCGGTACCGACAGTCCGCTGCTCAACTGCCGAGAGAACAACTCCCGCCACACGGCCACACTTCGCCTGATCCGCTTCCTCTGCCCCATCGCTCGCTCCAGTAGCTGAAAAACCGGAGAACATTGTCCAGATCTTCACGCAATGGGAAAGAACGCCGCGTGGTTACCGCTTACGCTACGCCCGCACCTATTCGACTGTCAAATTGGATTTGCCAACGACTCTGCTTAAGAACGGAAACGGGCAGCGTGCGTGGGATGAAGACTGTTCGAACGTCAGGTTCCTGGCGGCGTGTTCGCAGCGCTGACCGCCCGGAATTGGCCGACAGCGGCCCCATGTCCCGCTCCTAGCTCGCCGCCGAGTCAACCTTGATACCGCGAGTTGTTGTATATACAATAACGTCTTGCGTATAACTTGCGACCCTGCGAAAAGATCGAAGACCTTGGCCGAACGCGGTCTCGACTTCGCTGACGCAGTGCGCGTATTCGAGGGCGTCACCGTCGAAATTGAAGACACACGCAAGGACTACGGCGAAAAGCGAATCATCTGCTTTGGCCGTCTCGAAGGCAGGATCGTTGTTATCGGGTATACACCGCGGGGCGCATCGGTTTGCCACGTTTTCAGCATGAGGAAAGCTAATGACCGTGAACAAGCGCGCATCGCGCCGTTCCTTGAAATCTGACCTCGCTCGCGTTGATGCTCACGTTATCAAGGCGGCGGAGTACAAGGAGCTACCGGAATTGACGGAGAAGATGCTGTCTCGAGCAACCGTTAAGAAAGGCGGGAGGCCGAGGTCGCCGAATCCGCGCAAAGCGATCTCTTTGCGACTGCCTGCGGACGTAATCGACCTGTGGCGAGCCACGGGGCCTGGCTGGCAGACCCGAATGGCGGACCGCCTGAGCAAGGTACGTCCGCGGGGCTGACCTCCATCGTCCAATTTGATGCCGACGGTGCATCCTTGTATCCCTACGTGGCCCCACATGCCGTGGAAATCCGCACGCCCATCGCACTTGGGCGTTCCAAATCCGCTGAACGCCTCGTTTCATAGCTCTCGCGGCGCTGGTCCCGTGGGTTCGATTCCCATCGCCCGCTCCACAGTTCCCTAGCGTTCGGCAAAGCGCGGCTCACTGGTAGGCGCGCCTGCCGCTGCGGATTGTTTTGGCGGGAAGAGTGCAAGCAGCGTGAATCCAATAACCCCAAACATCACAATGTCCTGGGGGCTATCCATCCTGTGCATCCCGTGCGTCAGGGCCTGCGCCGACATGATTGTCATCGTGAACCCATGGGCAAGACTTGACCACGCCGCATAGGCGATCATCAAGCGATGCTTGGCCGGCTGCCTAACGGCCAGCAATAGACAGACCCCAAGCGCCGTGTTAAGGCTCAGAAACATCGGCATGACGTCACTATGCCCGCTTAGCCATCTTTCGTGCCACAGATTGTCGAAAAGGAGATAGCCCCAAAAGCAATACTGCAAGCCCACCAACACCAACACCACCTGTAGGGCGCGCTCACGTTTCATACCGTCCACCGTTTTATGCGATTGTCAGTTGTGCTGCTTCCGATACTGGAATCCTGGGAGCACCCGCAGCGTGAGCAGAATGCTTCTCCCCGTCGAATAGGCTTGCCGCATGAGCTGCAAGGCCCAAAGAGAGGCCCTCGGAACAGAAAATACAGGATGAAGCCAACAAGATTGGGTATGAATGAAGCGGCAATCACCCACGCCCAAGCAGGCATGTCACGCCTTTTTGCGTCCGCATAGACAAATCCGAGGGCAAGAAAGAAAGCCGCGGTGAAAACGCCAAACGTTAAGCCAAACCAAAGCGCATCCGGCATGGCGCTGAGAAATCCTTTGGAAGCAAGGAAGAAACGGCCCTGGCTGGAAGCAAAATAGAATAGCCAGATCGGGACCGCCAGTGCTGCGATAACCATTGCAGGCCGGGGTAGAAGATTCCTTGTTGCGGTTCGTAAGAGGACAGCCGCAACTACGAGCCCGGCCAGGAACGCGACCAAAAGCACCGCCGATTGCTGTGTCATGCAATACCTCCTTTCTCAACAGGGGCCGCGAGCAGACATAAGGCTGCGCAGAGCGACGGCAGCAGCCAGAAGACGAGCACGCCTTCCTGGACTTGAGCATTGTCGAAATGCACTGGGACCATAAGGTACTTCGCCACCTGGTAGAGAAGTGCCGTTCCCACGATTGACATCGAGAGCGCTACAGCAAGTGCAGCCCATACCTTGAGTGACACGGTATACGGGCGAAGGAACCGCCGACGGTGTGGGCGTGCCGCACGGTCCTGTTGCATCTGCAGCCTGAGGGCCGCGAGAACCCTGGCATTGAAAGTTGGATTTACCTCGAAGGAAAAGCCACTGAGGCCCGCAATAACCCGGTTGCTGGCGCTGAGATACTCCTTGCATGGAGCGCAAGTGGAGAGATGCTCGCGAAGGGATTGTTCCTTCTCCGCTGAGATGGCGCCCGCCAGACTCTGGTCGATCATGCGTCGGAAACTTTCGTGGTCATCAAGACTCATGCTGTTTCTCCTTCCAACTGAGGCCGCAGCGTTGCGAGTCCTCGATAAATTCTGGAAGCTACGGTGGAGACCGGCGCTCCCACGATCACGGATATCTCCTGTAGAGACAAATCTTCTTGAAACCGCAGTACCAGGGCTTCGCGATAGACGGGCTCCAGAGTTTGCAGAGCGTCGGCAAGCCGCTCGGCATCTTGTGTCCGCGCCGCAAGCGTGTAAGGGGAAGCTTCACCGGAAGCGGGCGATGAGCTAACACCATCCCCCTCATTGGAATCCAGACTGAGCATCGGTCGCTCACGCATCGTGTCGAGAGCAATATTGCGTGCGACCCTGAAGAGCCAGGGCTCGAAGCGGTAACGCCCGTCATATGATTCACCTCGCTCCAGGACTCGGAGCCAAGTCTCCTGCATCAGATCGTCGACTCCATCGCGCCTGCCCAACAGGGAAACAAGATAACGAATAAGCCGGTATTGGTATTGCTCGACCAGCGTCTCGAAGACGGTGGCATCTCTCTGGCGCAATCCAAGCGCGATTCGTTGTGTATCGCTTCCCAATGGCGCCCTCGAAGTCAGCTCATAATCGAACATACGAGGGGTATACGAAACATGAAACCAAAATTACGAAAAGCAGAACCATTGACTATTGGTTCCCGAAACTCTCTTCTCGCAATTCGACAACAGTTGCTGTTGCCAGTGACGCGGGCGTGAAGATAGGGCGCGCCCAGCAACCAAAAACCGCGGCTGAGGGTTCTGCCTCGATAACGAACCTGACGGTCTACGCCCCGTCTTGCCGTTGCCGGTCTGCACCGTCAACGGACTCGCGCAAGTTCGTCGCGAACGATCTTCCTCACCTGCTCGGCAGTCATTGGCTTTTCGGCCGTACCCAGGTGTTGCCCGAGCGCCTCGTTGATGAGCGTCTGATACCCGATACCCGTCTGCGCCGACTCCGCCTTGAATGCAGCGACGATTTGATCGTCGATGTAGATGGTGATGCGGGTCTTTCCCTTCGTCGGCACCGCTTGCCCACGCCGCCCTTTGGAAAAATCATATTCAGCCTTCATAGTCTTTCCGCTCCATTGCAGTAGCTCGTCGCACTGAGATTAAGCGCTCGCCGTCGTCGCGCTCGGTCCAAACAACCACCAATACTTCGCCCCCGGCGTTCATCCCGACCGTGATCCAGCGAGACTCACCCGCAGAGGACTCATCCTCCACTGTCAGACCGAGCGGATCGTTCAACACACCTTCTCCCTCAACCAGGGATAGGCCGTGCTTGACGATATTGGCTACGTCCTTATCCGGATCGAACTTCGGACCCATATACGTATAATATATGCATAATATACACACCGCAAGGATGCCGTAAGAGCGCCGCCAGCATTACCTTCCCTTGATGTCTGTTCGCGACTGTCGCCTTCTCGTCATCGACAACCGTTTGCTCGCTCATCGCTACGTAACTGGTGGTTCGTCGCCAATGGTCGCATTGGTGGCCGGCGTTGGCTCGTGTGGCACCGTTTTTCACACAAAAATCGCACGCACCGCTCGGGCGATCTCGTAACGCTCTGATTTCAAATGATTAGTGGCTCCGAGGCGGTATTTTCGATTCCCATCGCCCGCTCCATCCTCAGGCAACGCCAGGCCATGTAGGGCTACCCGATTGGCGTCAACACATTGATCCGATGGGAATGTCTTGGGAATTCGACGCTCAGAGGGAGGAGGTCTCATTGCCTCACGTATCCCTACATTGCCCCGAGATTCACACGTACGGACACACGCAGCAGTTCACAGAAATAAACTGCGTGATTCCGACGCTCCCCTCGTAGCGAGAGCGATCGCAGTTGGCTGGACTCGGACCCGTTACGGTCAGTGACGAATGGCGGCTCCTGAGCGACCAAATCAATAATCCCCGTTTGCAGAGAGAATCCACGCGACCCGTCAGGCCCTCGATACAAGTAACGTGAAAACTAGCTAAGTGCGACCCTCGTCTCGGGAAGGTCCATTCATGGAGCGATACCGCGCAGGTGGCACGCCTAATTCGCGACTGAAAGCGCGATTGAACGCCGCCTCGGACTCGTAACCCACCTGCGCCGCGATAGTGGGCATGCTCATCGCGCTGGTCACGAGGGCACGTGCGGCGAGGTGCATTCGGAGCCGCGTCAGGTAGGTCATTGGTGGCATCGATAGTAGTTGCGAGAACCGATCGATGAAGGCGCTGCGCGACAGTCCCACCTCGGAAGCAAGATCGGCAATAGTCCAGGAGTGCGCCATTCGACTATGCAAGAGCACCAAAGCTCGCCCGATGTGGGGGTCACGAGCAGCCGCGAGCCAGCCCGCGCATCGGTCGGGTAGCCGCGCCGCGTAGTTTCGCAGCGCTTCAATAAACAGTGCCTCCGAAAGCTTCGCCAGGACAGCTGCGCTGCCGACGCTGTTCGAACCCACTTCTTCCAACAGGTGTAGCAGTGAGCTCTCCATCCACCGTCCGGCAGAATCGGACCGAACGCTGACACTGATGACCGCCGGCAGTCCGCTCACGACCGAACTGCAGAAGAATGGATCACACGCCATATAGCCGCAGACAAACTTCGCTGGGGCGCCCCCGCCACCACAGCGCAATGGGCTGAGATCACGCGCCCTCACCTTCGTAGCTACTGCCGCGTCTTCGACGCGACAGGCGCCGTCGGTGCTCATCAGGTAATGCGCGTCGCCGTGAGGAAAGATCACGATCTCTCCGGCCGTCAGATCCAAAGTGCTACCGGCAGGCAGCTCGACGCGGGCCTCGCCTTCGGTAAGCAAGTGAAAGTTGACGACGTGAGCATGTTCCAGTCCCAGCGCAGCGGCCAAATGAGCCGAGGTTGGCGCGTTGATGAACCAAGGCGCGGAGAATTCGCCGCGAAAAAATATCGCGCCTTGTAGTTTCAGCCCCGAGAGTATTTCGGAGTAGGGATCCATGGTCTTCGATCCCTCCAGATCGAATTTGGACGATTGAGCAAAAGCTTCGTCCTCCTGAGCATGGCGCCCGGTGTAGTTCGGGTCAACTATGTTGACCTAGATTCGGGATTAAACAGCAAAGGGGGAGCAATGCCCTCAAGGAGCCGCCGTGAAGAAGTTTCTAAGCCTCGTCTACGGCGTTGCCGCCTACCTTCTGTTCCTCGGGACATTTATCTACGCAATCGGGTTCGTGGGCAATATCGGCGTCCCAAAGTCGCTTGACGGTACGGCCACCGGTCCCTGGTTTCGGTCATGCCTGATCGACCTGGGGCTGCTTTCGCTATTCGCGCTCCAACACAGCGGAATGGCGCGCGTGGCATTCAAGAGGCAAATTACGCGGGTCATTAGTCCAACGATCGAGCGTTCGACCTTCGTGTTTGCCAGCAGCATCGCGCTCTTAGCGGTGATCACGCTCTGGCGGCCGCTCGGCGGCGTGGTTTGGAGCGTTCAGAATGAAGCGATCCGAACCGTTCTGTATGTGGCCTTCGCGTGCGGCTGGGGTATCGTGCTAGTCACGACTTTCTTAATCAACCATTTCGAGCTCTTTGGGCTGCAGCAGGTTTGGCAGAACATGCGCGGCCACTCACAGGATAGAACCGCGTTCGTCACTCCGCTCTTCTACCGCGTGGTCCGCCACCCGCTCTATGCCGGGTTTTTGCTTGCTTTCTGGTGTACCCCGACAATGACAGTTGCCCATCTACTCTTTGCAACAATGACGACTGCGTACATTCTCGTGGCCATTCAGCTCGAAGAACGCGACTTACTTCGGGCTCACCCGGAATATGCGCATTATCGCGAACGCGTACCCATGCTAATTCCAGGAACGCTCGGGACCAGACATGGCGCGCGCCGCGAGATCTCCGCCAATCAATCGTCGGCCAGATGACCGTGCTTTTCTTATGACTGAGGAACTGTTGAAGCCAGAGATAAGGGACGAGGGGAAAGACGTATGATTAAGTTGAATCACGCTCCGCAGCCATACTCCGCGGCCGCGCTCGGGAAAGTACGCAGGCCGCGGATTCTCGCGCCGACAGTCGCAATTGCCGTGATCGCATTCAGTGGAAGCGCGCTCTCGGATACACCCCCGTCGAGTATCGCAGCGCCCTACAGCCAGCAATTCTTTCCCGACCCAACCGGCGTCATCGCCACAGTCAATGTCAACGGCACGGTCAAAGAAAGTGGCACATTCTTTCAGAGCCTCGGGACGAACGGGCGCACCTGCGCGACCTGCCACGTCGCCAGCCAGGCGATGAGCCTGAGCGCGAAGGATATCCAGGCGAGATTTGCCGAAACGGCCGGCCAGGATCCTTTGTTTGCGCCGATTGACGGAGCGAATTGTCCGAGCGCTGGCCCCGGAAATACCTCGGACCACAGTTTGTTGCTGAAGCATGGGCTCATCCGCATCTTCTTGCCGGTGCCGGTCAATGCGCAATTCACCGTGTCGGTGGTCCACGACCCTTACGGATGTGCGATGGTGCCGGGCCCGAATGGCGGCCAACCCATCGTCTCGGCATATCGGCGGCCGCTCCCGACCACCAATTTGAGCTTCTTGAGCACCGTCATGTTCGACGGCCGCGAAACGCACGCGCCGCTCAACAACGGGCAGACTTTCGCCGCCAATCTTGCGGCGGATCTCACGCAGCAGGCGCTTGATG
>Ga0187890_10000346_pt1 | contig 33213 bp, 30 predicted proteins | sample June2016WEW_21_1_FD_133005 | JGI IMG/M metagenome (GOLD analysis project Ga0187890, IMG submission 133005) | Peatland microbial communities from SPRUCE experiment site at the Marcell Experimental Forest, Minnesota, USA - June2016WEW_21_10 | ecosystem: Environmental > Terrestrial > Soil >... | reverse complement strand
GCCAAGGAGGCGCAATACGGCTGGAACGCCGGGCAGTGCTGTGGCCTTCCCGTCACCGAGAAGGTCGACGATGTCGGCTTCCTCTTGAAGGTGATCTCGAACATCGCCTCGCGCACACCCGTCGATCTCCGTCGTGTCTACGCCACCGGCATATCCAACGGCGGCATGATGGCGTATGCCTTGGCCGCCGAGGCCTCCGATCACTTCGCCGCTATCTCATCGGTCTCCGGGCAGGTCGAGTTACCAACCATCCATCCCACCCGGGCCGTTCCCACCTTGGAGTTCCACAGCGTCAACGACCCGATCGCGTTGTTCGACGGAGTGAAGAACAAGAATCCCAAGCTCACGCTGTCGGTGATGGAAGGGATCGACCAGTGGGTGAGGGCGGATGGTTGCGACACGACACCTCACGTCGGGAAGACCATCGTGGGCACCGGAGCCATTTCGTCCGGTGAGACGGCCACCCTCGTTACCTACAGGCATTGTCGTTCCGGAGCTGAAGTGGCGCTGTGGCGCTTCACCGGATCCGGTCACGTCTGGCCGGGAGCGAGCTACAACACCGGGCCGATGAACACCTGGCTCCTGGCCGGTGTCGGACGGGGAATCGTCCTCGTCAACGCCAACGAGACGATGTGGCAGTTCTTCCGCCGCTACGAGTTGCCCCAGGACCCGCCGAACACGCCGTAGGCAGCCCGGGTCAGTCGATCTTGCCGACCTCGCGCAACCAGTCCATGGTGGCCCGAAGGCCCTCGTCCAGGCTGATGGGGTCGTAGCCCAGCCTCTTGTAGGTCTTGGACTCGGACAGGCTCCGGCGCACGGCCCGATCCGAATCGGCCTTGGCGGCGATGGCGACCAGGGTCGGTCCGAAGACCCTGGCCAACTCGGGATCGTCCGAGGGATCCAGGTCTCTCACCCGGTGGTCGAGGCCGGCCAGCTCGCAGATCCGGCTGCAGGCCACGGCGATGCTCACCACGTCCTCGGGGCGACCGTCGAGCATGTACCGCTCACCGGAGACGCCACGATCGAGAGCCAGAAGGCATCCCCGGGCCACGTCCTGGGCGAAGACCCAGCTGACCGGGAACCGAAGGTAGGAGTCAAGACGTTGGCGAAGAGCCGACAAGAGCACCCGGTTGAAGCTGGTCCTGCCGAGCGAGTTGCTGACCACCGGTGAAGGACCGAAGATGGCTCCCGGGTGGGTGGTGACCACGTCCTGACCGGCGGCGGCGCGCGCCATGGCATCTTGGAAGGCCGCCATCTTGGTGAGGGTGTAGGGATCCGAACTCGGCTCCTTCGAGACCGGAGCGTCCTCACGCTCGAGGCCCCCCGTCGTGTCGAAGAACGTCCCCGTGCTGACAGCCACCACCCGGCGCATCCCGAGGGCCTCGGCGGCGTCGAGGACGTGCTTCGTGCCTTGTGCGTTCACCGCTTCGAAGACGGCGAGATCCTGGCTGGCTCCGCCGAGGAGCGCGGCGCAGTGGATGGCGGCCTCGCTCCCGGTGGCGGCGCGCCGGACATCGTCGGCGTCGGTGACGTCGCCGGTGACGACCTCGACCCCCAGGGCGACGAGCGGCCCCGTGTCGGCTCCGGCTCGAGCCAGTGCCCGGACGGCGTCACCTCGCTCGAGCAGGAGCCTGCAGACGTTGGCCCCCGCCAGCCCGGTGGCGCCGGTGACGAAGACCGTCTCGCTCACGGTCGTGCCTCGGAGACCTCGGGGAATGCCGTGTCGACCTGGCCGGGGTCGTAGGCGATCACCGGTGGGCTGGTGCCGAAGACATCGAGCGTATGGATGAAACGGTGCAGGCCCATGGCGTTGGCGCAGGTGAAGCCCAGCTCGATGATCTGCGCCGCGGTGAACACCGTGCCCAGCTCCCGGTAGACCTCGTCATCGATGGCGTGGTGGTCGGCCGATAGCAGGTCCAGGAACTCGACGGCGAGGCGTTCCTGCTCCGTCAACGCCGAGGTGCCCGGGGCGAGGAGGCAGGCCACGTCTTCATCGGTGATCGAGTCGTGTTTCCGGGACTGCATACACGGCTGGCATTCGCCGAGCTGGGCGCTCCGGATCCGGATGAGCTCGAGGATTCGTCCACCCAGAAGGGTCTGCTGTCCGTAGGCACCGCGGGCCGCGCTGGTCATGAGTATCTGCAGCGTCCGGTAGGCGAAGATCTGCAGGGGGATCGGGGTGGCGTAGGTGCCATCTGCCACGCCTTCCTCGATGATGCGCCGGGGCTTGTCGGCCAGCTTGTCCAACGGGATTGGTTCTATTCTTGGCACACACACCCACTTTCGACCGGCGTCGTCGGTTGCCACGGAACGACATCTCGAACTTATAAGGCTGGTGCCCCCGTGTCCATGAACCCTCAGTCCGTACTCCTCACCGGCCGGGTAGCGGTCGTGACAGGCGGGGGGGCGGGAATCGGTCGGGGCATCGCCCGGGGGCTGGCCGCGTTCGGCGCCTCGGTGGCGATTTGGGAACGTGACGCCGAGACCGCCACCTCGGCGGCGGAGGAGATCGGTTGTCTCGGTCTTGTGACCGACGTCCGTCAATCCGCTGAGGTCGATGAAGCTCTGGCCCGCACGATGGCGGCATTGGGGCCGGTCACCATCCTGGTGAACAACGCGGGAGGGGTGTTCTCGTCGCCCATCCTCGACACGTCGGAGAACGGGTGGGACGCGCTCTACCGCGCCAACCTGAAGCACGTCATCCTGTGTACCCAGCGCGTGGCCCGGACCATGGTGGCAGAGGGGTCTCCTGGCAGCATCATCAGCGTGACCTCGATCGAGGGCGTGCGGGCGGCACCCGGCTATGCGGCCTATGCGGCCGCCAAAGCGGGGGTCATCAACTTCACCAAGACCGCCGCGCTCGAGTTCGCCCCCTACGGCATTCGGGTGAACGCCCTGGCCCCCGACATCACCCTGACCGAGGGTATGGCGTCGGTGGCGCCCCCCGGAGCAGAGAGGTCCTTCGGCCTCACCGTTCCCCTGGGACGCCCCGGACACGTCGACGAGATGGCGGGTGCGGCGGTCTTCCTGGCGGGAGACCTGTCCAGCTACGTCACGGGCCAGACGATCCATGTCGACGGCGGGACCCAGGCAGCCAGCGGCTGGTATCACCACCCCGACTCGGGTGCCTACGTGCTGGGCCCGTCCTGAGCGCCGGGGTCCCGGGTCGGCCATCCGGGTGGTGCCCCGGTCGGAGGCCCTCCTACCCGGGCTGACCGACGTGGGTGGACATGCCGCCGTCGATCGTGATCATCTGCCCGGTGATGTAGCGGGATTCCTCTGAGGCCAAGAACACCACCAGGTTGGCGATGTCGTCGGGCTGGCCCAGATACGGGGTGAGTGTGGCCCGCTCGAGGCCCGCCAGCATGCTCGTCGTCAAGTGGGCCCGGACGGCATCGGTGATGATGAGCCCGGGCACGATCGTGTTGACGCGGATCCCCTGCCTCCCGTGCCCGGTGGCCACGTACATGGTCAATGTGTTGACGCCTGCCTTGGAAACGCCGTAGGCAGTCCGAGTTCGGTCACCCTTGAGGGAGGCGCCCGAGGACATGTTGATGATGGAACCGCCCCCAGTCCGCACCATCTCAGGTATGGCGTGCTTGCAGGCGAGCATCTGGCTACGGAGATTGACCGCCATCGTCTTCTCCCAAACCTCCACCGCCAGGTCGGTCACCTGGGTGTCGCGGGCCAGGAAGTCGGAGTCGGTCAGGGCGGCGTTGTTGTGGAGCACGTCGAGGCGTCCGAAGTGGGTGATCGCGGATCTGACCGCGGCGGCCACTTGGGTCTCCTCGGAGAGATCGGCCTGCACCCCCACGGCCGCGCCGCCCGTTGCCTCGATGGCCTCGGCAACCCGAACCGCCCCCGCGCCGTCAATGTCGACGACGGCAACCGATGCGCCCTCGCGCGCCAAGGCTCGTGCCGTCGCCCCACCGATGCCCCCGGCACCTCCGGTGACGATGGCCACCTTTCCGTCCACTCGCCCCATGGTTCACAGGCTCCGGATCCGAGCCGGGGTTCTCCGATGTCGCCCGGAGCACCCCAGCGCCACCTGTTCCCGCTTTGTCGACATGTCATCCTCCGGGGCTCTGCGTCGAGGTCGACGATACAATCCCCCCTCAGCGGGCGTGAGCTCGCAGAGGGCGTCCTTCGAGGGCAGCGTCGGCTCCCTTCGCGAGGCCCGGCGCGCACGCCCCGATCGGTTTCCCGGTCCTCGGTCGCTCCTGCACGGGTGTTCCTCGCCGATGCCACCGCGTCGGGCCGCGCCGTGATCGGGGAGCACCCTGTGTCGGACGGCCCCAGCGGGAGCGGGGTCTGAACAAACCGTCGCCCCCACCCGTATATCCGGACGGGTCGGACGAAAGAGGAGGCGGCCTTGACCAGGTTCCATCATGCCCACCGCGCCACAGTTCGGGTGGGCGCACTGCTTTGTGCCGGCACGCTGGCCATGGCGTGTGGCTCGTCCACCCCGTCACGAGATGCGGTGCGACACGATCTGTCCACCACCACGTCGCTTGCCGGTCCGACGGCGACGACCCTGGGCGGCGCCACCGCGCCGTCGAGTGCCGGCGGCACCATCTCCTCGACGACAGTGCCGGGGAGCCCGGGGACGACCCGTCCGAGCGCCTCGGTGAGCACGAAGTCGGCACAGGGATCGACGGTCATCGCCACGTCACCGGTGTCCCCGGCGACGTCTCGCCCACCGACCACAGCCTCTCCACCCACCACGTCTCGGCCGCCCACGACCGTTCCCGTCGCCCCGGTGACCACGGCCCCCCCATCGGGCACTGTGGTCTCATCCACGATGACCTCGAGCTATGGGGCCATCCTCACCGATAGCGCCGGTCGGACGCTGTATCTCTACACGCCCGATGACGGGAAGAGCTCGCCGCAATGCACGAGCGCAGGAGGGTGCGCCGCGGCGTGGCCCCCGCTGGACACGACTGGGACGCCACGAGCCGGAGGGGGAGTCCAACAGGGGCTCCTGGGCACCGAAGACGGGCAGGTGACCTACGGCGGGCACCCTCTCTACTCCTACGCCGGAGACTCGACCCCCGGGGAGACCAGCGGCCAGGGGCTGGGCGGGATCTGGTTCGTGGTGAGTACCGCCGGCAACGCAGTGTCCTAGAGAGCGGACGCGGTGGCGTCCCCGGGGAGGCCCGGTGCGCTCGTCAGGTGGTTCGGGTCATGAATCGGGCTGGCGAGGGCACAGCACCGCCACGCGGCACCATGGCATCGGCGAATTCCGGGGCCGGGATGGGCTCCGCGAACAAAAATCCCTGCACCCCGTGGCAACCGAGGGCGCGCAGGAGGGTGAACTGGTCCTCGCTCTCGACACCGCCGGCGATTGTCGTGAGTCCGAGGGCCCGGCTCAGGTCGATCACCCCCCGCACCATCGCCTCACCCCTGGGATCCAAGGTGATGCGGTCGATGAAGGACTTGTCGATCTTGACGACATCCATGGGGAAGTTGCGCAAGTAGCTCAACGAGGAATAGCCGGTGCCGAAATCATCGATGGCGAGGCGCAAGCCCAGGTCCTTGAGGGCATGGAGGCGGGAAAGCGCGGTATCGAGGTCCTCCATGATGATGCTCTCGGTGACTTCGAGAACGACGGCCGAAGTCGGCAGCCCTGAACTCCCGATGGCGGCATCGACCTCGTCGAGGAGGCCGGGATCCTGGAACTGGCGGACCGAGACGTTCACGCTTATGTAGCACGACGCATCGACGATGCCGGATTGCCGCCAAGACTGAACTTGCCGGCACGCCTCACGCAGCACCCACTTGCCGACCGCAATGATGAGGCCTGTCTGCTCGGCCACGGGAATGAACTCGTTCGGGGTCACCAAGCCGCGAGTCGGGTGTCGCCACCGCACGAGCGCCTCTGCCCCCACGGTGGTGGCGGTACCGACGTCGATGATGGGTTGGTAGAACACTTCGAGCTGGTTGGTCTCGATGCCGCGACGCAGGTCGGCGGCGGTCTCGAGGCGACCGACGGCCTCTTCGTGCATGGCCGGACGGAACATCTCGAAGCGACCTTTTCCGTTGTGCTTGGCCAAGTACATGGCGAGATCGGCATCACGCAGCAGGCCGTCGGGCCTGTCGACCGGTGGTTGGCCCAGGGCGATCCCGATGCTGGCCTGCACCAACACGTCGTCGGTGCCCACCCGGATCGGTGTGGTGAGCAGCGCAGCGATGCGACCGGCAACGACCTCAGCGGCGGCGGGCATCTCACCGGAGTCGAGCAGCAAGGCGAATTCGTCGCCCCCGAGGCGAGCCACGGTGTCACCGGTCCGCGTGGCGGCTTTGAGTTGCTCGGCCACGGTGATCAGCACCTCGTCGCGAGGCGATGGCCCGGGCTGTCGTTCACGATCTTGAAGTCGTCGATGTCCACGAACATCACCGCGATGGGCCCGGCTCGTCGATCCGAGCGGTTCAGGGCGTGCGCCACACGATCCAAGAAGAGCGCGCGGTTGGCCAGTCCGGTCAGAGAGTCATGGAAGGCCTGATGACTGAGCTGTTGCTCGAGGGCACGGCGATCGGTGACATCACGACTATTGCTGACAACGGCACCGACGTCGGGGTCGCTGAGGAGATTGGTGAGGATCGTCTCGAGCTGGCGCCAGCTTCCGTCGACATGAAGGAGCCGAGACTCAAAATGGCTCTGGCCCCCGGCCCACCGCGCAACACGTTGATGAAATGGGACCGTGTCAGTGCGGCGTCGTCGGGATGGGTCAGCGGCACGAATGTCTTGCCGAGCAATTCGTCAGCACGTAACCCGAGGACGCCCCCCCCGCACTTTGGTAAAGGATGACTCCGTCGGGCCCGAGGAGTGTCACCGCATCAGAGGAGTTCTGCACCAGGGAGCGGAACTTGCGCTCGCTGCGGTCGAGCCGGTCCTGGGCGGCCTCGGCGTTGCGCAGTGCCAGACCCCCTTGACAGCAGACCAACCGAATCGCCTCGAGAGACGCCTCCACATCCGCGGCCACCAGGTCGCTCAGCACCAAGTCGCCATCCGTCTGGCCTTCGGCGGCCACCGAAACGACGCAGTGCTCACGCGACAGCGGATTGCGGGTGGCTCGTTCGTCGGCAACGGGCCGCTCCCGAGCTCCCCGGGCACCCTCATCGACGGCCACCGGGTCGGTGCCGACCGGCTCGCCCGCCTGGAGGGGGGCCGGACCGGCAACGGCGAGGACCGTGGGGGGGCCGGTCGGGTTCCTGACCACGAAGGCCGACCAGAACCGGGGGTCGTTCGCCAGGGCTACCGCGGCTCGGACGACGACCCCCGATACCGATTCGATGGTATCCGACCTCGCCAACCCGATGGCAGCGTCGGCCAGCATCCGTTGTCGGGTGGCCGCCTGCGCGAGGGCCTCGTTGGCACGGACCAGGGCGCGTCCCCGGACGAAGAGCCGGGCCAGAACCGCCACGATTGTGATTGTTGCCGCCGCTGCTGCCGCTGCCAGCACCCCGGTTCATCGTGGCGTCGTCCCAGAAGGGTGGGTCGTCGGGAAGGTGGACGAGGCAGCCGTGAGTCGGTCATGCTCGGATCTGCGAACCGCGACGGCAGCGAGCCCGCGGACGGGGAATGCGCGTGTAGCTATCTCCACGGCTCGTCCGTGGCGGTGATCCACCGCAGAGATGGAACCCGCCTCACCTGGTCGTCATCGACCCTGGAGGGCGCCGACTAAAGCCGCCTCGGGACCTGTATCAGACCCCCGATGCGGGGCGGTCACCCTGGCGACTTCATCACTCCCCGGGATTCGCCCTGTACTCGGAGTTGTTCCAGCGTTGGCCCCGGGGGCCGGGGCGGACTCGACTTCTCCCCACCCGCCGAAGGGAGGGGGGAGCGGCCCGATCACTTCGAGACGAGGTCGCGGGCGTCCCCGCCCTGAGTCCCTTCTGCCTCGACATCGTCGGGCGTCGTCGAGGTCCGCTCGAAGCCGATGTGGGGGAGGACTCGATCGAGGGGTGCCGGGAACCACCAATTGGCTTTGCCGATGAGGAGCATGACCGAGGGGACGACGGCCATTCTGATGACCACGGCGTCGACGAGGATGCCACCGGCGAGTCCCAACCCGAACTCCTTGATGACCCGCTCACCCCCCAGGATGAACGAGCCGAACACGAGGATCATGATCAATGCGGCGGCGGTGATGGTCTTCCCAGTGGCTGCCAGACCGTTACGGACGGCGAGGCGGTTGTCGCCGGTGTTCAGCCACTCCTCGTGGATACGGGTCACGAGAAAGACCTGGTAGTCCATGGACAGGCCGAAGAGGATGGCGAAGAGCATGACCGGCAAAAACGCCTCGATGGGTCCGGCCCGGTTGACACCCACGACCGATCCGAGCCAACCCCACTGGAAGACCGAGACCAGTATCCCGAAAGCAGCGCCGATGGAGAGGATGTTCATGGCGGCCGACACGATGGGGATGACGATGCTTCGGAAGACCACTGACAGGAGTAGGAACGACAGCAGAACGACCAGACCGATGAAGAGTGGCAGTTTGGCCGACAGCACGCCGGCAAAGTCGATGAAGATCGCGGTTGTCCCACCCACCAGAACCTTGAGGGACGAACCCGACACCGCGGCGGGAATGGTCGCCTGGCGGAGGTGGTACACGAGGTTGGTGGTGGCTGCATCCTGCGGGGCGCTGGCGGGGTAGACGTTCACGAGGGCCACGTCGGTGCCATTGTGGGCCGGGATGAATAGGGGCGGAGCGACGCTGGCCACGTTGGGTTGAGCGGCCACATCGGTCACCACTCGGGCCAGTGCACTGCGGTCGCTGCTGTCACTCACGACGGCGACGAGCTCGAGCGGCCCGTTGAACCCCGGGCCGAAACCCTGGGCCAGCATGTCGTAGGCCTGTCGGGTCGTCGATCCGACCGGATCGTTTCCCTGGTCGGCCGAGCCGAGACGCAGGGAGAAGAACGGGAGGGCGATGACGGCGATGAGGACCAGGGCGACGGCGGCTGGAAGCGCCGGGCGACGGCGGACGATGTTGGCCCAGCGCGGCCAAAACCCCTTGGTGCCCGTGCCGACGATGCGCGGACCGTTCTTCGCCAGGCTTGCCTTCTGGCGGCGGGAAAGGACCCGGGGGCCGATGAACCCCAGAAGGGCGGGCAGCAAGGTCAGCGCGGCGATCATCGTCAGGGCGACACCGATGGCGGCGGCGACGGCCAGGCCGTAGAGGAACGTGACGCCGAGGGCGAACATCCCGAGCAGCGCGATGCAGACGATGATGCCGGCGAACAGCACGGCCCGACCCGAGGTGTTCACGGCCGTCACGATCGAGGACTCAGGGTCATGCCCGGCGATCAGGCCTTGGCGATGTCGGGTCACGATGAACAGGGCGTAGTCGATACCGACCCCCAAACCGATGAGGAGCACCAGCGTGGTGGAGAACTCCGGCATCTTCAGGACGTGACTGAGGAGCCCGATCAAGCCCACCGCGGTGCCGAGCGAGGCCAATGCCGAGATGAGGGGTAAGGCCATGGCGAAGGCGGAGCCGAACACCAGGAGTAGCACGACCGCGGCCAGCAACACTCCGATTCCCGTCCCTCCGAAGGAGGGGCGGACGGACTCCTCGGCCAGTTGTCCGGACACCGCCACGTGGAGGCCCGGAGCGCCCGCGGACTCGGCGGCGTGCACGAAGTCGTCGGCGATGACCGTCGACAGGTTCTGGGCCTGCTTGTCGAATGTCACGGTCGCGAAGGCGATCCTGTGGTCCCTGCTCACGTGGCTGGCGCCCTCGGGACCGTAAGGGGAGACGATGTTGGTGACATGGGGCACCTTGGCCACCCTGGACAACATGGCATCGATGCGCGCCACGACGGTGGGATCGGTCACACCCGTCCCATCCGACGTGGCGAAGACGATTTGATCCACGTCGCCCGAAACCTTGGGAGAGGCCGCTTCGAGAAGATTGATGGCATCAGACGACTCGGTCTTGGGCAACGAGAAGCTGTTCGAGTAGTCCGAACCTGCCGCGTGCGAGACCCCGCTGACGACGACGAGCGCGGCGACCCAGAACAACACGACCAGCCGACGGTGTCGAACACACCAGGTAGCAAGAGCGCGCATGAAGGGGACTCCTCGGGGGGAAAGAGCTGAATCGGCTGGCCAACTGGAGAACGCTGCCTTTTCCAAGGTACCTGCCCGGGCCCTCGTGCTCGGCCACGGTCTGCATTCGGATCGTCGGGGAGGCTGTTGTCGGTATGTCGTCTTTCCAGAGCTGCGCTCGACGGCGACGGGGAGCGGTCACAGGAATCAGGCCGGAAGGTGAGGTGCCCGAGGCGAACCGGTCGATTCGACGCCGGATGCCCTGGTGGAGGCATTGCGACGAGGTTGCAAGCCAAACTATGTTCTAGACGCCTGTGTGGCAGGGGGAACGTTGCGATATTCGGGGTGTGGGTCACTGCGCCATGCCCAACGGGGAGGGGAGTCGCGTTGACCACCAGCAAGAGCGGGGGGTTCGTGCTCGGCGTTGTCCTGGTGGCAACGGTGGCGGCCGGCTGCGGCGGGTCAAGCCCGTCCTCGACCGGGGGCACGGTCGCATCGGGACAAATCGCGGGGAGTATCCCCGCCAGCGGCGCCGGATCGGCGAAGTCGGCGAGCAACACGGTGCCCCTGGCCAAGACCAACCCGATCACGACGCTGTTCAGCTCCCTCAGCACCTTCCAGTCCTGCCTGAAAGGCCTCGGCGTGACCTTCATCGGCGCCCCTGACCCGAGTGACCCGAGCTCGGGTACCAACAACCCCGCCTACATCAAGAACCTCACCACGTGCGCGGCCAAGAGCAACATCCTTCAGTCGCTCAAGGCGGAACAGACTGCGCAGCAGAATTTGACGCCATCGCAGATCAAGAAGGAGAACCAGGAATACCTCGTGTTCCGCAAGTGCATGATCGCACGCGGCTGGGGGATCCCCACGCCGACTCCCAACGCAGACGGTCTTCTCTTCTCGTTCGGTGGTACGGGCGCGGGAGCTGCGACAGGGTTCAAGCCACCCCCCGGCCAGAGCCTTCTGTCGAGCTCCGACCTTCAGGCTTGTGCAGCCAAGGCACTGAATGGCAGTTCGTAGCGCCACGTCGGGACGGTTCAACGTGTCGCGCAACCAGCGGGTCATCGGTGGCATCGTCCTGGTCGTGCTGGTGGCGGCGGGTGGCATCGCCTACGCGGTGACAGGGGGGAGCAGTACCAATAGCCAGGGACCGGTGATCATCTTCTCCAAGGTGCAGACCCGGACCCTGCAGGACACGGTGGCTCTGAACGGGACGCTCGCCCGCAAGCAGATACGGAACGTCACCGCCGCCACGCAGGGAATCGTCAGTGCCGTGAATTCGACCAATGGCAGCACGACGAACGCCGGCGATGTGATGTTCGCCATCAACGGCCGGGATGCCGTGGCCGAGCAAGGGACGGTCCCGTTCTTCCGGTCCCTGGCCCCGGGCGACCAGGGGGAGGATGTGCTCCAGCTCAAGCAGATCCTGGCTGCTTCGGGCGACTATCCGGGTCCCATCAACAACCTCTACACCGAGCAGACCCAGTTCGCCCTGGCGCAGTGGCAGGCCCAGCACCACTACCCCAACTCGACTCCGGCGACCCCACAGTCGGTCACCGTGGCCCTCACCCAGGGCTCGGGCTACAAGCTGGGTGCGGGGGACTCAGCGGGCCTGACGATCGGACCACCCCCGGCGCAGACGTCCCGGTCCAGCTCGGGCGGGGAAGTCCACGGCACCTTGACGGCGTTCCGACCCGCCGTGGCGCCTCGGACGACCACGCCGGTGCTCACCATCCAATCGGTCGACGATGACGTGGCACAGGGCGCGCCCGCCACCTTCGTGATCAGCGCGTCGTCGGCACCGACCACCGACACCACCGTGAACCTGACGTCGGGCGGGACGGCGGGCTCGGGGGACATCGTGACGCCACCGACCTCGGTCGTGTTGCCCACGGGCATGACGTCGGTGTCGGTCCAGGTGCAGACCCGTGTGAACACTACGGTGGAACAGGCTCCGACCGTCGTCCTCTCTCTCGCCAGCGGAACCGGCTATACCGTCGGAGATCCCAGTTCCGCCCAGACGACGATCAAGAATTCCAACGTTCCCACGTTGCAGATCACGGGGGGGACGACGGTCTCGCCGGGTGGCTCGGCAACGCTCACCATCACTGCCGACCAGGCGCCGCTGGTGGACACCCAGGTTGCGCTGAGCATCGGCGGAAGTGCGGTGGCCGGGACCGACTACGACCCGGTGCAGCCCGTGGTGACCCTGAGCGCCGGGACCACGTCGGCTACCGTCACGTTCAACACGCTCAATACCAATGTCATCCAGTCTGGCAAGTACATCGTGGTGGCCCTGACCGCCTCGCCGTCGACATACAGCGTGGGAACTCAGGGCTCCACCGTTATCACCATAGGGGGAAGTGGGGCGCTGCCGACCGTCACGCTCAGCTCTCCCACCACCTACCTCCAAAAGGGCCAACCCTACGATGTCACCGTCAGCCTGAGTGAGGCGGTGAGCACTCCTCTGACGATCGACTTGAAGTACGGGGGCACTGCGGCGCAAGGGACCGACTACACCGTCCCCGGTGGGAGCATCGTGGTCCCTGCAGGTCAAACGTCGACAGTGGTCGCCATCCCAACGGTGACGAACAACGTGGTCGAGTCGGATCGAGTGCTCACGGTGTCACTCTCATCGAGTGCGTCCTACACCACGGGGACACCGAACACCCTGTCCGTGACGATCACATCGTCGGTATTGCCCACGCTCAACATCACATCGAATATGTCCACGGTCTCCCAGGGCGGCGCAGCCACGTTCACGATCACTGCGGACCAGGCTCCTGTCATGAACACCTCGGTCAACTTCACCGTGCAAGGCACCGCAGTACCGGGACAGAACTACGTGCCTCTGGTCGGTACCGCCCTGCTGCAGGCGGGGCACACGCAGGTCACGGTCGTCTTGCAATCCCTCGAGACCAACGTCACCTTCGAGCCCACCGACATGATCGTGGGCCAATGGCCCATCCGGGTGGGCCAGGTCTTCGTCAAGGCAGGGGCAACCGTGGCACCGGGCGAGGCCATGCTCTCGCTCACCGAGTCCGATCTGACCGTCACCCTCCAGGCGTCGGCTGCCGATCGGAGCAAACTCGCGCTGGGCCAGCACTGCACCGTCCAGATCGCCGGGGAGACCAACGAGGGGACGGGAACCATCACCGAGTTGGACGCCACCCCCACCGTCATCAGCTCCGGGGGAGCAGGCGGGTCCTCGCAAGTCTACGAGGGCAAGATCGAGGTGTCGGACCTGACCGGCGCCGACGGCTCACAGGTGTCGATCAACGTGGTCGATCAGCAGGTGAACGACGCCCTCACGGTCCCGATCGCGGCGGTCAAGCAGAATGGATCAGGGGTGGACGTCGTCCGGGTGATCGACCTCGCCAAGGGTGGGTCAGTGACCGAGGTGCCGGTGACGACCGGTCTCACCGAGGGCTCCTACATCCAGATCACGAAGGGCTTGCAGCTTGGTGAGCTGGTGATCGCCGGGGCCGATCAGTCCCAGTGAGCCCGACGCCACAGGACACCCTCCCGTACGGCGCCCCCCGGATCGGCGACGGACAGCCCCTCCTCGAGCTCGATCAGGTCTCCAGGGTCTACGGGGAGGAGGTCGAGGTCTACGCGCTACGCGATGTATCCCTACAGATCTTCCCCGGCGATTTCATGTCGATCGTGGGGCCGTCAGGATCGGGCAAATCCACCATGCTCGGTTTGCTCGGCATCCTCGATCTGCCGACGTCGGGGACCATCCGGGTCGCCGGTCAGGACGTGAGCACGCTGGATGACCCCACTCGCTCGAGGCTTCGTGGCGAGTCGATCGGGTTCGTGTTCCAGCAGTTCCATCTCATCCCCCATCTGACTGCCATCGGCAACGTCGAGACGGCGTTGCTGTACCGGGACTTGCGGCCCAGGGAGCGTCGTGAGCGGGCTTACCGGGCCCTGGACCGTTTCGGGCTGGCTGAACGCTGCGATCATCGACCTGTCCAGATGTCGGGGGGAGAACAGCAACGGGTGGCCCTGGCGCGCGCCATCGTGACCGATCCGCTCGTCATCCTGGCTGACGAACCGACCGGCGCTCTCGATTCTGTCAACGCCGCCAATGTGCTCGACATCTTCCGGAGCCTGGAATCGCCCGAGCGTGCGGTGGTCATGGTGACCCACGACCAATCGGTGGCGGCAACGGCTCGACGCAAGGTATCGATGAGCGACGGCCACATCGTGTCCGACCAGCGGCGGGTGGAAGTGGCGCAATGAACGAGGTGCGCGACCTCGTCGGTGTCGCTTGGGCGGGACTCAAGGCCCGCAAGATTCGAACGTTGCTGATCATGCTCGGTCCGGTGATCGGCGTCGCCGCCATGGTCAGTGCGGTGGGGTTGACCGAGAGCGCCAAGGGCGCGCTCCAGGCGCAGCTCAACCAGCTCGGGACCAATCTGATCATCGCCCAGGCCGGTGGGACCTTCGGATCGCAGAATCCGACATTTCCGAGCAACGTCGTGCAACGGCTCGAGAATGTCTCGACCGTGACGGGTGCGGCCGCCACGACGAATCTCTCGGGAGTCATCTCGCTACCCATCCAGGGCGCCAGCAGCTATTACCAGGCCTTCCCTGTTCCGGTGCGGGCCGCCGACGACAACCTTCCCTCTGTGCTCGAGGTGCCACTACTGGACGGGCGCTGGTTGAATCACAGTGACAATCAGTTGCATTTGCGGTCGGTGGTGCTCGGGGCCGGGATCGCCAAGCAGTACGGCTATCTGCCGGGCGAAGTCCGGACGATCCTGCTCAACGGCACCAATTTCGGCGTCGTGGGCGTGCTCGGATCCGTGGCGTTGGATCCCGACCTCGACAACGCGGCATTCGTGACCCAGTGGGCGGCCGACCATATTCTGGGGACGAATGGCCGGCCCAACGAGGTGTATGTCCGGGCCGCGCCCGGGACGACCCAGGCCACGGCGAATGCCATTCCGACCGCCATCAGCCTCGGTGGGTCCGATCAGGTTTCGACCAAGATCCCGAGTGATGTCCTTCAAGCGCAAGCACAGGCGAACAAGACCCTCCAGGAGGTCGCGTTGCTCGCCGGACTGCTGGCGTTGACCGTGGGTGGGATCGGGATCGCCAACGTCATGTCGATCTCCGTCATCCAACGTTCGGCGGAGATCGGAATCCGTCGGGCCGTGGGTCACAGCCGTTCGAAGATCGGTGGGCAGTTCCTCCTCGAATCGCTGTTCGTGGGAGTGCTCGGTGGGATGTTGGGTGCGGTGATCGGGATCGGGGTCGTCTATGGCGCCTCGGCCATCGCGCACTGGGTCACCGTGATCGCCTACGGCGACATCCCCATCTGGATGGGCCTCGCACTGTTCGTGTCGGTGGCTGCCGGGTTGTACCCCTCGATCAAGGCTGCACGCCTCGAGCCGCTGGAGACTCTGCGGCTGGGCTGAGGCCGAGCAAGGCGATGGCTCGAGAGTCCCGATCGTCCTGCGCAGGCGCGGTGCATCGAGTCCGACCGGCGGTGCGGGGACGAGCCTCAGTTCCCCGTGGCGGCCGCGCTCGCCGCGCCACCACCGCTGCCGGTGTTGCCCAGTCCGGCATTCCCCGCTCCCGGGCTACCCACCCCGGTATTGCCCACCCCGGTGTTGCCCAGGCCGGCGCCACCTGTCGCCGCCGATCCGGCCCCGGTGTTCCCCGCTCCGGCATTGCCCCCTCCGGTGTTTCCCGCTCCCGTATTGCCGACACCACCGCCGCCGGCTCCGGAGTTTCCCGTGCCCGCGTTCCCGGAGTTGCCCGAGTTCGAGGTGAATCCCGGTCCACTCGGATTGGATCCCACGGGCCCGTTGAACGTTCCGGCGCTCGTGTGAGAGGAGGCGAAGGCGATCGAGATCCCGATGGCGAGGAGCACCACGAAGCCGATGAGCGTCAGGAGTTGCGTCCGGCGGTTCTTCCCCCGGGGAGCAGGAGGCGGCTCCCACTGCAAGAGGGGCGGCTCATCTCGGGGAACGCCGGTGTCACTCATCACGGGCCCACCGATCAGCCCGTGCCCATCGCCAGGTGAGCGCCGGGTCACCGATCACCGCTGGAGATCTCCCCATCGCTGTTCCCCCGTGCGCGCTGCGCATCGCCGACTCGGCCAGGACGGCTCTTCGCCGTCTCGCCCCCCGGCCCCGTCAACCTCCCGATGCCCGAGGGCGAGACCGTCGAACTCGTCGAGCAAGCACCCAGGCACCATGAGACCACCAAATGCTAGGCACTGAGGTGAGGCGGCTCAAGGCGAGCCGGCGTGGCCCCGGAGCCCGGGCGAGTAGCGCACAGAGATGGGTTCACGAGCGCGGGGACGGGGGAGCGCCCGAGAGGGTCCGGTCCCTTTCCGCCTCGAGACCTGCGCCAGAACGGGGGGCAATGGCGCGATCAGCCGAGTGCGGAAAGGAACCGGAGAACTGTTGGTCACGACTTGCGTTGCGGACGACAAAGACCGGGAGGCCGGTGTGATGACGAGAGACAGGGGGCGACACACACCCACGACGAAGACACTGCGTAGCCCCTTCCGCCTAGCCGCACTTCACGATGCTCTGAGATGGCGTCGCCAAGGTCTGGGGCAACATGCCGTGGGCACCCGATCTGGTCCCACTCCGGCTCTGGGTGATCGTTCCACGTAAAGCGATGCACCGCAAGCGCGACCCGAGCCGAGCCAGAACTCGAAGGTCAAGCGGTGTTTCCCTGGCGCTCCCGTCACATCGTTGCATGGTGCATGTCGTGACGCCGCGTGTCGGAGAGGGTCTCAGGCTTCTCCCACGTCCTGTCTGCGCGTGAGATTGCCTACCCCCGAAGGGAGCGTTACCCCCCGTGCCGCTCCTTCGGGGGGCAGGACACTTCCAGCGTGACAGACGGCGAAGGGGACCAGTAGAGGACAACGGCAGGTCGTGCTCGAGGAAGCGTCGAGGGCGAGCGTGGTCCGACGCGGCGGACGCACCGTGGCCTCAGGCCTACGGGCCGAGGGTTCGGTGCCTGGGCTCGGTGTCGTCCCGGGACCCGGACGCCGATGGGCGAGGGTCAACCGGCTCCCACCACTTCCTGGACGAGCCAGGTGTTGCCGTCGGGGTCGCAAAATGAGCAGAACGAGTTGTAGTCGCCTCGGTCCGGATCCGGCCCCGGCTCTTGGCGACCGGACGAGTAGTGGAAGACCTCGCTCGGGCTCGCGCCGCGCCGGTCGAGCTCGGCTCGTGCCGCGTCGATGTCGGAGACGACGAGATGCAGTCCATGGACCGAGCCCGCGCCGTCGGCGTTGGCCATGATGGCGATCGAGCAGGCCGAGCCCCGTGGGGTGAGCTGCACGACGCGAAAATCCCCTTGCTGGTGGTCGACGTGGAGGTCAAAGCCCACATTGTCCACATAGAAGGCCTTGGCTCGGTCCACATCGGCGACCGGGACGACGATGAGCTCGAGCTTCCAGTCCATGGCAGCGCCCCTCTGTCGGATCGGGTTGGGTTCTGATACCGGCTTCGATACGACGCCGAGTCTTGGAGGCTCGTCGGTACGTGTCAATCTCGGCGGGTGCCCGGCCACGATGGCGTGGTGGCGTCGAGCCGACCTCGCCACCGGTGGATGGAGGTGACGCCCACCAGGTGTGTCGATTCGTCCCGGCGTAGCATCGGGGCGTGGCCTTGTTCGATTCCGCCCTGCTCGCCCATGTCGAGGAACAGCGGGCCTACAACGCCAAGCTCATGGAGACCACCGCGGCGATGTCGGGCATCGACACCACGACGGTCGAAGGGCTTCGCTGGCTCCGCGACGCCATGGAGCCCGGTGGGCTGTTCGGGATGACGTCGCTCGACTTCCCCGAAGAACGCCACGTCCCTGGCCCCGCCGGCCCGATCTCCATCCGTGTGCTCCGTCCCGAGCGGGTCGAGGGCGTCTATCTCCATTTCCACGGCGGGGGGATGACCCTGGGTTCGGCGGCGGCAATGGACGGGCGCAGTTGGCCGCTCGCCCAGGCCTGCAACGTTGCCGTCGTGAGCGTCGACTACCGGCTCGCCCCCGAGGACCCCTTTCCGGCCGGTCCTGATGATTGCCAAGCGGCGGCACTGTGGTTGCTCGAGCAGGCCGGTGCCGAGTTCGGCACCACCAAGCTGCTCGTCGGGGGTGAGTCCGCCGGTGCCTACCTCGCCATCTTGACCATGATCCGACTTCGGGACCGGCTCGGCGCCCCGCCCCCCTTCCTCGGCATCGACCTCTGCTACGGGGGCTACGACCTGGGTGGTACCCCGAGCACCGTCCAGCAGGTCGGAAAGGTCCCCTACGCCACCGGTGACGGCGCCAACCGGCGCCACTACCTGCCGGGCCGCTCCGAGGAGCAGGCCCGGGATCCCGCCATCTCCCCTCTGTGGGCCCGCCTCCACGACCTGCCACCGAGCCTTCTGACCGTCGGGACCGCCGACTGGCTCCTCGACGACTCACTGTTCCTCGCCGCCCGGTTGGCCGCAGCGGGCAACGCGGTCGAGCTGGCGGTGTACCCCGAAGGCCCCCACGGCATCGAGGGTTCGCCCACCACGATGGGACGGATCGCCGTGCAGCGGATCTACTCGTTCTTGCGAGACTGTCTGACCGCTCCCCTCGGTACCGGCGGTTCGTGACGCGCCTCAGGGGCGATGTGCTTCAGAGACCGGGGGTGGCGTGCGGTCTCGATGCGCCCACCGGGTTCAGCCGACGTCGCGCCCGCTCATCGGGCGACATGTTCGACGTCACCGGCCAGGACCTGAGGGATCAGTCGCGCCACCGGCCCGTTGGCCGTGGCGGGCTGGGGTCGACTGAAGAGGAATCCCTGGCAGTAGTCGCATGATGCCGCCGACAAGAAGTCGAGTTGCAGGCCGTCCTCGACGCCCTCGGCGACGACTCGCACTCCGAGGGTGTGGGCGAGCTGGATCACGGCGTTCACGACGGCTTCGCCCCGTGGGTCATGGCCGATCCGGGCCACGAAGGATTGGTCGATCTTCACCACGGCGATGGGCAGGTCCATGACATAGCTCAGCGACGCATACCCGGTGCCGAAGTCGTCGATGGCCAGTTGGATGCCGAGCTCGTGGAGGCTGGCCAGGCAACGGGTGGCCGCTCCCTGGTCCACAGGAAGGAGGGTCTCGGTCACTTCGAGTGACAGGCGCAGAGAGCCCGGATTGACCCGGGCGCGGTCGACGATCGCTTTGATCCTCTTGCTCAAGTCGGGCTCGGCCAGTTGCCGAGCCGAGAGGTTCACGCTCAGCGCCAGTTGCTCGTCGGGCGCCCGGCGGGCATTCCACCCCTGGACGCTCTCGCATGCCTGGGAGAGAACCCATTCGCCGATGGGCACGATCAGCCCGGTCTGCTCGGCCAGGTCGAGGAAGGCGGCGGGCATCAGGAGTCCACGGGTCGGATGTTGCCATCGCAGGAGAGCTTCCACCCCCACGACATGCCCGGTCGAGGTCTCCACGATCGGTTGGTAGTAGACGACGAGCTCGGAATGCTCGAGCGCGTATCCGAGATCGGACTCGGTGGTGGTGCGTTGGCGGGCCATGGCCCTGATGGCCTTGTCGAAGATCTGGATCTTGCCTTGTCCACCGCATGTCTTGGCGAAATACATGGCGGAGTCGGCGTCACTCAACAAGCCCTCGAGGCTGAGATCGTCCTCATCCAGTACTGCCACCCCGATGCTGGCTCCGAGCTGGAAGGATTTGTTGGCGACGTGGAAGGGAACGGCGAAGACGTCCATGATCCGTTGGGCGAAGGCCAGCACGAGGTCGCGATCGGTGAGTTCGTCGCAGACCACCACGAACTCGTCCCCGCCGAATCGGGCCAGCGTGTCGGACTCTCGAAGCACGGCGGTGAGCCGCTCGGCCACCTCCACCAGGACGGCGTCCCCGGTGCTGTGGCCGGAGCTGTCGTTCACCAGCTTGAAGCGGTCCAGGTCCAAGAACATCACGACCGGAAAGGCGCTCCGGGCCCGCCGGGCCCGGGCGATGCCGTGGCGGAGGCGATCCATCAGCAACAGGCGGTTGGGGAGCCCCGTCAGAGAGTCGTGCAGGGCCTGGTCGGCCAGCTTCGCCTCGGCGAGCTCCTTCTGCAGGCCGGTGGCGCCCACCATCCGGATCACGAACAGGCTCACGACGACGCCGAGGGCGGCCACGCTCTGGGCCTGCCACAGCGGGAGGAACGAGGGGGCCCACCCGACGCCGATGGCGATCTGACCACAGGCGATGCCGATGACCGTCCACAGCGCCACCACCCGCCAGGCCCTCGACCCGCAACGGGCGATGGACTCGACGGCGATGATGGCGTAGGCGCCCACGGCCACCGGTCCCCAGCCACTGAGGAAGATCACCACGGTGACAGAGGTGGTCGCGGCGGCCACCCGGAGATGCAAGCGTGGCACCGTGGCATTGCTTGCATACCAGCGGTTGGCCCCCAAGCTGCACAACATCGGGACGACGAGAACGACGACATAGAGCCAGATCGGTTCTCTGGCCACGACGTTCCAGTGCCGGAATGCCAACAGGATGACGAGCGCCACCGGAGCCATGGCATAGGCCAGGAGCGTCGGGCTGAGGGGTGTGTGGTGATTGGATGTGCCCGGGGTCGGTGCGTCGAGCTGCGCTACCGACTCGGCCGGCCTGTCACTGGATAGCGCTGGCAATGCCGGCGTTGGCGCTGTGGGCATTACCCTCCGCTTGCAATCCATCTCTCTATCGACACCTGGAGGGGATGCCTGAACAAGGACGGGGCGAATCCTTGAAGGGGCGTTGCGTTCAGGCGCTGCCAGGCCGGGTTACGGAACCTCGGTCGTGCCTGGAGAGTTGTGTCAGTGTCGCGTCGACGCTTCGAGTGTGTCGCCCGCCACCGACTCCTTGCGGCGGGCACCGGCCCTGCCCATGCGGGTGATGAACTGGACCAGTCGGTCGCGCGCCGCTTGGGCCGAGGGCGTCAGCCCCTGCCGGCCCCCCAGGTCCCAGTGGCCCATGATCACCGGTTTGAGGATGGCGTCATGGTGCAGTGCCAGGTCGTAGATCCCGGCGCGGGCGATGGCCCGGGCGTGCTGGGCGAAGCCCGAGATGCCCGTTCCGGGCATCTCGAATCTCAATGTCTGGCGTTTGATGGCTTCGACCATCCCCGAAGGGTCCACTTCGAGCGCCGCCGACACGAGATCCCGGTAGAAGAGGTAGTGGAGGTTCTCGTCGGCGGCTACCCGCTTCATGACCGTGTATCCCTCCTGGTCGGGGAGCGCCTTGCCCGTGTTGTGGTGGGCGATGCGGGTCGCCAGCTCCTGGAGGGCGAGATAGGCGAAGGCGTCGGCGATGGAGGTGGGCTGGGGTGTGACCCCTCCGGTCACCTGGGCCATCCGAGCCCGTTCCAAGGTGGCGGGGTCGATGTGCCCGCTCATGGTCAGGTAGTCACGCAGGACGATGGAGTGTCGCCCCTCTTCGGCGGTCCACCTCCGGGTCCAATAGCCCCAGGCCCCGTCCCGGCCGAAGAGGCCGTCGATGGAGGCGAAGTAGTAAGGCAGGTTGTCCTCGGTGAGGACGTTGACGAACAAGGCGCTGGCGACGCCGTCGGGGAGGGGCTCGGCCGGTCCGGTGCCTGCGCACGGCGGCGGGGGTCGCCACTCGACCAGCTCGTGGGGAAACCACTCTTTCGCCATGCCCAGGTGGCGTTCCACCAGGCGTTCCGCGGTCGGCTGGAGCTCGGCCAGGAGGGTCGCGTCATCCATGTCTCGGGACCTTTCTCTTCCCCAGGTGACAGATCAGGAGCACCAAGGCCTCTTTGCGCTCCTCGAGATGATGGCCCCCGGAACCGAAGACGACGCAGCCTCCACCAGGGTAGTGGCCCGCTGCATCCCACCTCGACGGGACCGGGGCTGTGGTCCGCGGCGCGGCGAGTCGTCGGGCCGGTCCTGACCGGCTACCCGAGGGCGCTGCTCCTCCCCGCCGACCGGGGATCGGAGACATCTGTCGACTATGGGTTGACACGAGAATTGTCACCGTGGCATCGACGACGTCTGATTCCGACGGTCGAGGCCCGTCCGGGTTCAGTGCGCGGGGGCGGTGGGGCCGCCCGGTTCCGAAGCCCGCCGTCGCTCGGACCAGAAGGGGGCGTCGAGCAGGGTCAGCAGCACGAGCGCCACGCCGGCCGCGCTCGCCACGTACCAGGGCCAGGGGCCCAGGACACGCAGCAACGTCCATTCGGCGGGGGGTGTGCGCAGGAACATGTAGTTGGCCCCGGTCAGGGCATCGACGATCCCCACCAGGGCGGTGTAGCCGAGGGTGATGGCGAAGACGCGGACCACCGATCGTCTCCGGGGCACGATCCGCATGCCGACCACCAGGAAGAGGGCGGCGACCACGATCCCGACATGGCCCACCACGTACTGGAAGAAGACGAGGTGGGGAAACCCGACGTTGAGGTCGGGCGTGATGATCGCCTGCAACGTGCCGGCCAGTCCCCAGAAGTACGTCAGCTCGACGAGCAGGACCACCCGCCACCAGCACGCCGCCGCTGCCACCAGCACGCCGGCGTCGCACAGCGCCAGGGGAAGCGAGGTCTTGGGGGACCAGGTCCCCTGGACAGCCAGCCCGACGCTGTAGCTCACGGCATCCCCGGCGAGCGCCAGCGCCAGGACCCGAGCGGTGACGACCGTCCACGGGCCCGGGTGCCGGCGCGCCACCGCGCACAAGATGACGCATCCGACGCCGGCCAGGGCCACCGTCGACCAGTACGCGAGCGGTGAGACCGTGGCCACCATCACGCTGTATCGAACCAGGGCGGCGATCACCGTGTCTCGACGGGGTCGCCGCATGAGAGAGTCTGGGCGGCAACCGATCCGGGAGGCAGGGCGAGATGCAGGCCGTCGACGAAGACTGGGAGCGGGCGGTGGCGATCGTCGCCCATCCCGACGATCTGGAGTACGGGGCCGCCAGCGCCGTGGCCCGTTGGACCGGGCAGGGCAAGGCGGTCTCCTACGTCCTGGTCACCAGGGGGGAAGCCGGGATCGACGGCATGGCCCCCGATCGGGCCGGCCCGTTGCGCGAGGAGGAGCAGCGCCGCAGCGCCGCGCTCGTGGGGGTCACCGACGTGGAGTTCCTGGGCCACCCCGACGGGAGCGTCGAGGCCGGCTTGGCGCTGCGCCACGACCTGGCCGGGGCCCTGCGGAGGTTGCGGCCCGACGTCGTGCTGACCATGAATTTCGAGCTCACCTGGGGCGAGGGTGGGAGTGTCAACCACGCTGATCATCGTGCCGTCGGGCTGACCACGCTCGATGCCTGTCGTGACGCCGCCAATCGGTGGATGTTTGCCGATCAGGGCGGTCCCTGGCAGGGGATCAAGGTCGTCTACGTGGCGGGCACCTCGGCACCGACGCACTTCGTGGACGTGACGGCGACGATCGACGCCGGTGTGGCGTCTCTGCGGGAGCACAAGGCCTACATCGACGGCCTCGGCACCGATTTCGACCCCGACGGGTTCCTGCGCAACATCGCCGGCTACGGGGGCATGGCGGCGGGCTGCGAGTACGCCGTGCTCGTCCAGGAGTTCCACGCCTGAGCGGGGCCTGTCCGTTGTCGGCGTCTGGTCTCAGGAGCGCCGGACGCGTCCTCGCAGGGCCAACAGGGCCAGGGAGAGCGAGATCGCCCCGAAGGCCGCGATGGCCAGGACGGCCTGGCCCAGGAAGGCCGCGTTCCAGCTCTGCTGGGGACCCGGGATCCCGCTACCGCCGACGATGAGCGACCGCAGCCCCTGGAGGATGTAGGTCATGGGGTTGTAGTTGGCCACGGTCCCCAGCCATCCCTCGAGGTACGGCTTGGGGACGAAGGTCGTGCTCAAGAAGGTGATGGGGAAGAACAGGATGAAGCTGGCGTTCACCGCCCCGGGGTTCCCCGTCTTGAGGGCGATCGCGTAGGGCAGGCCCGTGAACACGAGGCCCCAGATCCCCGACAGCACCACGAACACCACGATGCCGAGCACCCCGGCGTGGAACCGCACGCCGAGGGCGAGGCCCACGATGACGACGGGGACGGCGAGGGCCATGACCAGGGTCAGATCGGCGGTCATGAGCCCGAGCAGCAGGGGGAGACGCCGGACGGGCGTGATCACGAGGCGGTCGAAGTAGCCGTTCTGGATGTCGGTGACAAGGGCAGACGCCCGCGACACCCCGGTCACGGCGAAGACCACGGCCACGGGGAGCTCGAAGGACTTGAAGCTGAACCCGGCGGCTTGGTGTGCGATCTTGGAGAGGGCGCCGATGTTGAGGACGTAGAAGAAGATCGGGACGATCAAGGCGGGGATGACCGCCTCGGGTTCACGGGGGATCTGCCGGATGGCGCGGCGGGCCACCGACGCCACGTCGACGAAGAAGCCCGCGGGGCGCGCCTGCACCCGAAGAGCGGTGGTGGGCGCATGCCCGGCCGAGACGGTCATGCCCGGACCTCCTCGGCGGCGCCCTCCGCCGTGCCGGCGTCGGGACCACCGACGTCGTGGGTCCCGGGGTCGCCGGCGGAACCGGGGTGCTCGGCGGGCGACCCCCCGCCGTCGGGCGCGGCGTCGACCTGGAGGTGACTCCCTGTCAGCTGGAGGAAGACGTCGTCGAGGGTGGGAGTGCGCAGGGTCAGGCTCACCACCGCGGTGCCGGCGGCGTGCAGGGCGAGGGCGACCGGGCTCATGACCGTGGCCCCGTTGTCGGCGTGCACCGTCACTTCGTGGCCCGTCGCCACCACCTCTTGCACCCCGGGCACCGCCCGCAGCGACTCGAGGGTGGTGCCGGTCAGGGTCTCCACGCGGGCCACGATGACGTCGGTGCCCACCGTGCGCTTGAGCTCGTCGGGGGTGCCCTCGGCGACGAGGCGGCCGCGGGAGATGATGCCCACCCGATCGGCGAGCTCGTCGGCCTCCTCGAGGTACTGGGTCGTGAGGAAGATGGTGGTGCCGTGTTGCTGATTGAGGCTGCGGACCTCCTCCCACACCGCGGCCCGGCTCTCGGGGTCGAGCCCGGTGGTGGGTTCGTCGAGGAAGAGGATGTCGGGGTCGTGGATCAACGCCGCGGCCAGGTCGAGGCGTCGCTTCATGCCCCCTGAATAGGTCTTGATCAACCGGTCGATGGCGGTTCCGATATCCACGAGCCGGAGCACCTGCTCGACGCGGGCCAAGCGGTCGGCGCGTCGCAAGCCGTAGAGCCGGCCCTGGAGGTCGAGGAGCTCCCGGCCCGTCTGGCGGTCATCGAGGGCGGCGTCTTGCAGCGCCACGCCGATCCGTAACCGAACCTTCTCAGGTTCCCGGGCCACGTCGAGGCCCGCCACGAGGCCCCGGCCCCGCGTGGGGCGCATCAAGGTGCAGAGCATGCGGACCAGGGTGGACTTGCCGGCGCCGTTGGGACCGAGGAAGCCGTAGATCTCGCCCGCGGCGATCTCGAGGTCGACGCCCGCCACCGCCCAGAAGTCGCCGAACTGCCGGGCGATGTCCTCGGTGGCGATGGCTGGCTCGGGCACGAGCGCTCACGCTACCGGCCGCCACGGGACCGTCGGGACGGCGGGGAATCGGCGCCTCGTGACGGGCCCGGGTCCTATGGTGGCCCCATGCCATGGGCCGACTATGCAGACTTCGAGCACCTCGCCTTCGACCGCCGCGCCGATGGCGTCGTGGTCGTGACCCTCGATCGCCCCGATGTGCTCAATGCCGCCAACGTCCGCATGCACCGGGAGATGTCTGAGGTCTGGGCCGTCATCGACGCCGATCCCCATGCCCGGGTGTCGGTCGTCACCGGAGCCGGCCGGGCCTTCAGCGCCGGTGGCGACCTGGACATGATCGCGGAGATGACCGACAACTACGCCGCCGTCCTCGAGCAGTGGCGAGACGCCAGGACGATCGTGGAGCGCATGCTGAGTGCCGACAAGCCGGTGGTCTCTGCCATCAATGGTGTGGCGGTGGGTGCGGGCCTGGCCGTGGCGCTCATGGCCGACATCAGCATCATGGGGGAGACGGCTCGCGTCTCGGACGGGCACGCCCGTCTCGGGGTGGCCGCCGGTGATCACGCCGCCTTGCTGTGGCCGCTGCTGTGCGGCATGGCCAAGGCGAAGTACTACCTGCTAACCGCCGACTTCGTGGACGGGCCTGAGGCCGAGCGCATCGGGCTCGTCACCAAGTGCGTCCCCGATGCCGAGGTCGTCCCTGAGGCCCTGGCCGTGGCGGCCCGCCTCGCGGCCGGGAGTGCCACCGCCGTGCAGTGGACGAGGCGGGTCATGAACCATTGGATGCGCCAGGCGCTTCCCGCCTTCGGGGAGTCGGTCGCACTCGAGATGCTCGGCTTCCTCGGACCCGACGCCCGCGAAGGCCTGGCGGCGATCAGGGAACGCCGTGAGCCACGGTTTCCCTCGGCACCCGCACCGTAGGGCCGCGCTACTCGACGGTGACCAGGGTGCCGATCGGGGTGTAGGGGAAGACGACCTCGGCGTGCGAGGGTGGCATCTCCACGCATCCCAGGCTCTGGGGCCAGCCGTAGCTGTACCGGTCGAAGCCGTGCAGGGCGTCCCCGCCGTGGAAGTAGCTGACCCACGGGATGCCGGGGTCGGCGTACTTGGTCCCGTCGGGGTTCGTCCCCCGCATGGTCGTCGAGACGTAGCGTGCGTAGACGGGCCACGTGCCTTGCGCCGTCGGTGCCGCCGCGATGCCCGTGTTGGCGCGAGTCGAGTACACGATCTGCCCGTCGCGCCACACGTTGGCGTGCTCGGGAAGCGATTCGGAGACGTCCACCCAGTCGTAGTGCGTGTCGGCATCGACCTGGTCCGCCTCGGCTGCCTGGAGGAGGGCCTGCCACACCTTCGGGCCCGCGATGCCGTCGGTGGGCACGTGCTCCTGGGCTTCGAAGACCATCACCGCTCCCTGGGTGATGGTGTTGGCCTCGCCCGGCGACCACAGCGCCATGAAGTAGCTCGGCATGGTGGACCACCGCCAGGCGAACGAACCCACTTGGGGTGTGGCGGCCTCGTTGGGAGAGACGCTGGCCGGATCGGCCGGGGTGAAGGTCAGCGGGAGGTACCCCAGGGTGGCGAGCAGTTGCTGCGCCCGGAGCATGGTCATGGGAGACACCGTGAAATGCGTGGTCAGGGTGGCGTCGAGGCGCTGTCCCTCACTCCCTTCGATCCCGTCGGGACCGCCGGGCACCGTCACCGACACCGTGGCCCCCGGGGGCAGAGGAGCGGTGGCGTCGAAGGCCAGGACGTTGGGAGAGGTCTGCACCCAGGATCCGGGGACGGTGGGACTGAGTGTCGGCACCGGGCTGTCGGGGGCCAGAGCCACGGTGAATTGCACGCTCACGGCGCTGTCCGAGGGCACGGCGGTGGCGTCGGGGGCCGGTTGGCTGGCGACCACTGAGAGACGGCCGGGAGACGCCGTGGGTGTTGCCGCGGCCGGGGCGGGGCTCACCCGCGTCGCGACCAAGGCGGTCGAGGCGGCGGCGAGCGCGCAGAGCGCCACGACCACCGCGGCAATCAACCAATGACGGCGGGCGTCGCTCCTCCGGCGTCGGTGTGCGGCTTCCGGCATGGCATGCGGCTCCAGGGCGATTGTACCCGCCGCGGTGCGGTCCGACGTGCCGGGGCGAGCAATTTCAGGCGAATTGTCGGGGTGTTTTCAGCGCGGCGGCACAGAGGGCGTGGCCGAGGTGTTGATGGCGCGCATGACACCGCTCCGGACACGCTCGATCTGATCGGGGTCTGTCACCTTCCCCCCGGTGACGGTGTCACGGACATAGAAGGCGTCGAAGACCTCATGGCCGAAGGTCGACACCCGCGCCACGACCACGTCGAGGTCGAGCGCGAAGAGCGCGGCGGTGACCCGGTGCAGGAGCCCGATGTCGTCCTCGGCGCGAACATCGACCACCGTCGAGCCGACCGAGGCGGCGTTGTCGATGTCGACGCGGATCTCCACCGGTCGCGACGACACCGACCGCCGCCCCTCGGCGTAGGTGCGAACCTGCTCGGCCAGGCGTTCCTCCAGTGGGAACGTCCCCCGCAGCACGGCTTCGAGCTCGTCGGCGACGAGCTCGAAGTCGGGCCACCGTCGCCGGGAGGGCTCGACCACGAAGGACTCGACGGCGAAGTTCTCCTCCCCGGCGATATCGGCGGACCGGATGTCGATGCCGCGCAATGCGAACACACCGGTCACCGCCGAGAGAAGTCCTGGCCGGTCGCGCGCCACCACGGTGACATGGGGTGGATCGGCGGCGACGACCGATCGACCCAGCCGCTCCACCTGGCGCATGAAGCCCCGGTGCCGGTCGGTCACCAGGGGAGGGGCAGGGTGGGCCTTTCCACCCGACAGCTGGGTCGCCACCCGGCGGACGAGGTCGGCGACCAGTCCGGCCTTCCACTGTCCCCAGGCGGCAGGTCCTGTGGCGAGGCTGTCGGCTTCGGTGAGGGCGGCGAGCAGTTCGAGCTGGGAGCGGTCGTGCACGGCCGCCGCCACGGCCTCGATGGTGGCGGGGTCGTCGAGGTCGCGCCGCGTGGCCGCTTCGGCCAGCAAGAGATGATTGCGGACGAGCCCGACCAAGACGGCTACATCCTCGGGCGCAAAGCCCATCCGCCTTCCCATCTCGCCGACGATGTGCACTCCCGCGTCGGTGTGGTCCCCGGGGAATCCCTTCCCGATGTCATGGAGGAGGGCTCCCACCAGGAGGAGGTCACGGCGTTCGACGTTCTTCGCCAACAATGCGGCCTGTGTGGCGGCCTCGAGGAGGTGCCGGTCCACGGTGAAGCGGTGGTAGGCGTTTCGCTGTGGCCGGTTCCGTACCGCCGCCCATTCCGGGATCACCATGACCAACAGCCCACGCTGGTCCAGGGCTTCGAGGGCGGGGATGGCCGCCGCTCCGGTGGAAAGGACCCGGACCAGTGCGATCCGCATGTCGCTCGGCCAGGGGTCGGGCGGGTGGATCCCGGCCGCCGCCATCAGGTCGAGCGATCGCCGGCTGATGGGGAGCTCGTGCTCGGCCGCCACGGCCGCCACGCGCAGCGCCAACCCCGGATCGTCGCCGGGGTGCGTTCCTGGCTCGAGGACGACCTCGCCCTCACCGGCGCGTCCGGTGACCTGTTCGAGGGCGATACCCGGCTCGACGGTCACCACCGTCACGGTGCGCTCGTCCTGGGCCGGTGCCTTGCGACCGATCGGGAACCACCGCCGCGACGGCGTGGTGGGCCACGACGAGCGCCGCCGCCAGACGTCGTCGGTCATCCAGGCGATGGTTCGGCCCGCTTCGGCGATCGACGACATGAGCGCGTCGGCGTCGGCGAACCCGAGCGCAGCCGCCACTTGATCCTGCTCCTGGAGGAGAAGACGGTCGGTGGCGCGCTCGGTGGACCGGTGCAGCTCGACGCGCGCCGCGGTGAGCGTGGCGCGCGGTGCGGACAGCAACGCCAGGTCGACCTGTTCGGCCAACGCCGGCACGGCGAGAGCCGCCGATCGCACCGCGTGGAAGTCGCGGAGTCCACCGTGTGCTTCTTTGAGGTCCGGCTCGAGCAGGAAGGCGACGTCACCATGGGTCTGGTGCCGCTCGGCGACTTGGGCGGCGAGCACGGGGAGCCAGGCGCCGGCTCGATCCCGCCATTGGGCGAGCGCTTTGGCGAGCATGGGTTCGGCCACCGAGGAGTCCCCGGCCACCACCCGACCGTCGAGAAGGCCGAGTTGGGCCCGGAGGTCCTCTCGGGCCACTTCGAGGACCTCGGAGGGGCGACGCACCGAGTGGTCGAGGCGGATGCCCTCGTCCCACACCGGGTACCACACGGCGTCGGCGACCTTGCCGATGTCCCGGCGCCGGGAATGGACGAGCACCACGTCGAGGTCGCTGTAAGGACACAGCTCGCCGCGGCCGTATCCGCCCACGGCCACGAGGGCGATGCCGTCGGTTTTCCCGTCGGTGGCTCGCTCGAGCAGGCTGGCCAACCACTGGTCGGCGGCGGCGGCGTAGGCCGTGCAGAAGGCCTCGCCCTGGAGGTCGGATCGCGCCAGGAGCTCTTGGCGCAACGAGCGGAGAGACACGGGAGACGGTAGCACCTCGGGCCTGCCCGTCCGGGTGTTACAGAGGCCCCGCCACCGCCTGCGACCGGGATCGGCGTAGCGTGGTGGGTGGCAAACCGGGCAGCCGGAGCCACGGAGGTCCACATGAGCGACAGCGATACAAAAGGATCAAGGTTCGGCCTGTTCGACACCGCCCTCTTGGTGGCGGCGGTGGTCGGGGGGATCTTCGTGGTTCTGTGGTTGGCTCACGCCGTCTTCGGCCTGGTCCTCTTCGTCTTCAAGCTCGCCATCCTGGTGGTGGTCATCGCGGTGATCGTCAGGCTCGTCCACGCCTTCACGCGCAGCGGAGACTGAAGGTCCGACTCCCGGGCGTCCTCGGGCGGTTCAGCGCGGGACGAGCTCGCGGTAGAGCTCGATGTGGTCGGCCACCATGCGTTCGGTCGAGAAATACCCCTCGACCGCGGAGCGGCAATCGGCGCGCGACAGCTGGTCGACCCGGCCGAGGGCCTCGACCATGGCGGTCTCGTCCTCGCACAGGAACCCGGTCTTGCCGTCCTCCACCACTTCGGGCACCGCCCCTTCGGGGAAGGCCAGGACGGGGGTCCCACACGCCATGGACTCGAGCATGACCATGCCGAAGGGCTCGTTCCACCGGATGGGAAACAGCAAGGCCCGCGCCTGTGAAAGCAGCTCGAGCTTGTGCTCGTGAGGGACCTCTCCCAGATACACCGCATCAGGCCCGAGGAGGGGCGCGACCTGCTCGTCGAAGTACGAGCGTTCCCATTGCTCGCGCATCTTGGCGGCCAGCAGCACTCGCATGCCTGCCTTGCGGGCCACCTCGATGGCGCGGTGCGCACCCTTGTCAGGTGCCATGCGCCCCAGGAACAAGCAGAACTCGCCGTGGTCGTCCCCCCTGCCATCCCCGAAGGGGAAGGCGGACGCGTCCAGCCCGTGATGGATCACCCGAGCGATCGGGATGTCTGGTGCGGCGCGATGTTGGGCATGGGAGATACAGACGATGGGAACTCTCGGAGCGAGCACCCGGTACAGGTCGGTGAGCTCGTCGTTGAAGGGTCCGTGGATGGTGGTGACGACGGGCAGGTGGGGGTAGCGCTCGGCGTAGAACGGCCCCATGACCGTGTGGTCGTGGACGACGTCGTAGTCGGAGACCGCCTCATAGGCATGCACCACGTGGCGGAGCTCGGGTACGGCCATGCCGATCCTCATCCCCTCGGCGTGCTCGAGGGCCCAGGCCTTGGGCACCGGGCATGTGGAATCACCCGTGGTGAACAGGGTGATCTCCTGACCGGCCGCCACCAGACCTCGGGCCATCTGGTCGACCACGAGCTCGATCCCCCCGTACAACGGCGGAGGGATCGGCGTCCATGGGGGGGCGATGAGCGCGATCCGCATAGACCGATTCAAGCACTTCGCCGCCACCATTCGTCGCACCCGCTGGTCTCAGGGGTCGAGCCGAAACAGGAGGGGTCCCGGCCCGAGGCCCGAGCTGTGTCTCCCGGGATGCTCGGTGCCACCCGATAGGCTCGCTGCGCATTGCGGCGGCGTGGCCGAGTGGTTTAGGCAGGGGCCTGCAAAGCCCCGTACGGCGGTTCGATTCCGCCCGCCGCCTCGGGGGCCGGTGTCTTCGATCGGCGCCGTGAGGACAAGGAGATGGGATGCCCGTAGTCGGTGACCGGGTTCAGGTTCCTTCGAAGAAGGTCGGCCAGGCGCCTCGCGACGGGGTCGTCACCGGCGTGAGCGGCGCCCTTGTCCGGGTGACGTGGTCCAGCGGGGAAGAGTCGACGATCATGCCGTCCATGGGGTCGTTGGTGGTCGTGGGCAAGGCGAAGGGCCGGGCCCAGAAAGCCGCTTCGGCCAAGAAGGCCCCCACGAAGAAGGCCGCCAAGGCGCCGGCCAAGAAGACCCTGACGAAGAAGGCCGCCAAGGCGCCGGCCAAGAAGGCCCGAAAAGAGTCCGGGAAGCGAAAGCAGCCTCGGGCCCCGAAGTCCTCGACCAAGGGTTCGGCCCGGGCGGGCAAACGAACCCGGTGAACAGGCAATGGGCATCACCTGAGAGGATGCCGTCCCCGGACACCGGATCAGGTGTCAGGAGTCTTGCCGTAGTCCCAGACCAAGGTGGCCTCCTCCTGGGTGCCGAGGAGTAGCTTCCCAGGGTTCTCCTTGTCGATATGGCCGATGAGGCCGTTGTAGATCGAATAGCCACAGAGCTCCTGCAAACGCCGGGGGAACCGCCGGACGGTATCGAGCGGGATGCCGAGCTGCTGGTTCTCCTGCTGGCGGACGTAGCCGGCGCAGTAGTTCATGGCGATCCCCACTCGCCTCTCCGGCGTGGTGTTGGCCCCCCCTCCGTGCCACAAGCTCCCCACCCAGACGAGCACGCCGCCTTTGGGCATCTCGGCTGGAATCGAGTCGAAGTGCTCGAGCAGGTTGGGGGAGTGATCCGCCAGGTGGGTCCCGGGACACAGACGGGTGGCGCCGTTCTCCTCGGTGAAGTCGGTGATGGCCCACATGGTGTTGCAGATGAGGGGCGGGTGGGGCTTCGGGAGGGGGATGAGCTGGTCGTCGGAGTGGATGGGTTGGGCGTCCTCGTCGGAGCCGATGGCGATCGATGACAAAGATGAGATGAGCAGTCCCGGATCGAGGACCTGTTCGACGATGGGCAGGACGTTGGGATGGACGGGGATCCTCTCGTAGAGAGACCCGTGGGTCAGCAGGTTGTAGATGCGGGTCGTGCGGCGGCCCTCGAAGAGGTTGTCCGCCGGCACGATGCCGAGCTCGTGTTCGAGGCGGAGAAGGTCGTCATAGATGGCATCGACGAGTTCGAGGTCGATGGCATTCTCGACCACGACCCAGCCTTGCGTCCGGACCTTGTCGGCGAGTAGGGCCTGGGTGGTCTCGTCCAGGGTTCGTCGGTCCTGGATGTTCTGGCCGATTGCCGTCTTGTCCATCGTCACTCCCAATGAATTGGCCGAGAGAGCCCAGATCAATGGTGCCACGACCTCGGCCGTGGTGCCGTCGGGAGAGGCCGGTACAAGGAGGCAGTGGTAACGTCATAGCCAAGGGCCGTTGGCGCAGTTGGTAGCGCACTTGCACGACACGCAAGGGGTCAGAGGTTCGAGTCCTCTACGGCCCACT